>Ga0105048_10013188_pt1 | contig 12924 bp, 15 predicted proteins | sample MAT05_FD_78382 | JGI IMG/M metagenome (GOLD analysis project Ga0105048, IMG submission 78382) | Freshwater microbial communities from Lake Fryxell liftoff mats and glacier meltwater in Antarctica - MAT-05 | ecosystem: Environmental > Aquatic > Freshwater > Ice > Liftoff microbial mat | place...
AAGGCAAACGCGGGGATGCGCACCTGGGGTTCGACCTTGTAGCCGGCGGTCAACGGCCGTTGCACCGCGACGAGGCGATGATGCACCCCGCTTTGCATGAAGAGTTTTTCGAGCGACGTGCCCGGCAGGAAACGGCCGGCGTCCTTCACGCCTTTCTCGAAATCCTTGGCGTTCGAGGCATTCATGATCTTGGCGCGCTTCTCCCAGAAGGTGGCTAGGTCGAGGTAGAAGCTGTGACTCAGGAGCGTGCCATCCGGTTCGAGCAACGGCAGCGTGCCGCCGACTTTCGGATCGCGCGGCAGGTGCAGTTCGACATCCTCTGCCATGCCGTCGCGGCCGGCCGGCATCCGGATCGCCAGTTTCGCCTCATCCTTGTTCAAGTAGAGTCCGATCGCCAGGAAGTCGGCCCGGCGGGCGATGTCCAGGTAGCCCGCGAACAGGAACGTCAGGATGGTGTTGTCACGCGGCGTCTTCAGGAGATCCATGGCCTGCGGCTGTTGCTTGAGATAGTCGAAGCCGTACCAGAGCCAGACGTTCGGGTTGGGCGGCAGAAGTTTCCGAGCGGCGGCGACGCGGGCCGAGCCGAGCATGTTCTTGGCCGGCTTGCCGCCCTTCGAGATGTTCTGGACATGCTGATCGATGCCGGCCTTCAACCCTTCAAGTTTGTTCGAGAAGAGCAGAGCCGAGTCGATCCGGCAAGCGTGCAAATCCTTGCCGAGATGGATCACTTCCCAGTTCTGATACTTCTCCTTCGTCAAACCATCTTTGGCATCCGCACGGGCCAGTTCTTGTTTGAAGAGTTCGGTGGCCCGCTCGATGAACTTGATGAGCAGGGCCTCATCGGTCGCTTGAACCGCGAAGAGGACCGGGTCGTCGTTGCCATCCTTGATCTTGCTGCCCAGGACGATGCCGCCGCCCGCCAATTTGTCGAGCAACTCGGGCCACTTCATGCCGAAGTCGCGTTCGTAGTAGGCGATGAATTCGAAGAAACGCCGAACTTGTGCGGTGTCAAGCAACGGCCGGACTCCTTCAAGCTCCTGGCCTTTCAACACGGCCGGGTGCGTCGTGATGGTCTCCAGCAGTTGCCGGGGATTTTCGATCTTGATGACCAAATCGGCCTTATCCGGGATGAACCGAAGCGGATCGGCCGGTAGAGCGGCGGAGAGGGGATTCCCCACAAACAAGAGCACGGCCACGGAGAGAAAGCGCATGAGCAGACCCCGAAAGAGTGATGGCGTCGATTTTACCCGATGAGAGTGGGGAAAGGTTTCAAAATTGTTTTGTTCGTTCCCGCAACGAAATTCCCGAGAACCCGATGCACCGCGGGTGCTTTTCCTACTTCAACTTGCACTTCGGATCAATCGGCGTCGCCTCGCCGGTCTTATTGGTGGGTTGGGTGAAGAGATACTTCCAGACCTCCTCGTGAACGAACTGTCCTTTCTCGTTCTTCCAGGCAGAACCGCCGGGGACCACGCTGCCGTGGGCCTTGTTGGCGTCCCCCTTTACGTCAAACGAGGTCGTCAACCGCCGCGAGTTACCGAACGGGGCAGGCGTCTTGTCGACATCCACGATCGGGCCAAATTGTTGCAGGCCGAGCATCTGCCACGAGCGGCAGTAGTGATTGCCGGTCCAGCCGCCGTCAAGTGTGTGGCTGAAGCCGAAGAACCGTTCGCTCGGCGTGGCGGACGGCTGGCCCTGCCAATTTTCCGTCTGATCGCGCGGCCCGCAAAACATCACCACCCGATCGACTTTCTGATGGATGGCGAACCGGGCCGCCGTGGTCGATCCGTGCGAGCTCCCCGAAATCGTGACCAGATCCCAGTTGAGACTTTTACCGTCCTTGGTCAGAAACTGCTCCCATTTGCCTTCCGGGTGTTTTGTCGAAAGCCATTTGACAAACTGGTAGGCACGCTCCGCCATGCCGTCCGGCTTGGACAGATTGGCCAGCGGCGTGTGATCCTCGCCGGTGGCCGCTTCGAGCCGTATCTTGCCGAGGCTTGTGCCATCGACGTTGGACTCCTTCGGGATTTTGGCGAACCACTGATTGGCGTAGTGCACCTGGATGGCATGATAACCATACCCCGCGACCCGCTCGAACAGCCCCGCATTGTAGCCCATGAGCCAGATCACCAGTTTCCCGTTCGGCGCGACGCGCGTATCGACCACGGCGGTCTGCGTGTCGAGCACTTTCCCGGCGGCATCCTTGAAGATGAAGCCGATCTTGGGATCTTCCTTCGTGCGTGGATCGATCACGCTGGCCCGTTCCTTCACGATGTGCAGCTTTCCCTCCTCCTTCGCCGGCTCCTGAGCCAATGCCAAGCCGGCGGCCAACATCAACAAACTCGCGAGCGCGCGTGAGAACCATTTCATGGAGAGACTCCGGAGCAACAGGGGGAATTGTTCAAGGAAGATGTTTTATCGGGAATGGGGGCGGTTGGAACATTGAAGCTGTTGCGGTTGAGTTGTTCAACACCGCTTCCGCAAACGCCCATTCCAACTTCGCCGTTGCCGACGCGACGGGTGCCGACGAACTAATTCTGACGGGGCAGATTCATGATCATCGCGCCCGCTTACGTTCATTCGAGGTTGTCGCCGAAGTTCACAAACAGGATCAATCACCAACGTGATTCGGCCGAGATATGAAAACACGCCAATGGCGCACTATCATTAGCCTCATGTCTTTGCTGTCTTGAACCTTCGACAGCTGGTTGGTGTCATGTTCGAAATGGTCAGTGCCTTCAAACCGAGTCATGCCCATGTTGCTCACCATCACAACGACCCACCGGCCGTCAAGCGATCTGGGCTACCTGCTGCACAAGCGCCCGGACCGGTTTCAGTCGTTCGAACAGAGCTTTGGCAAGGCCCACGTTTTCTATCCCGTGGCCGGTGAAGAGCGTTGCACGGCCTGCTTGCTGCTCGACGTGGATGCGCTATCTGAAGTTTCAGCCGAGCTTGTACCGCATGGCGTTGAGCCGGCTGGTTGTCGAACCGGCAAGTTCCGCCACGCCGACCACCGTTTCGAATGGACCCGAAAGGAGTTCCAAGACTGGGCGAACGGCATCGCGAGCCGATTCGGCTATTCGGTGCGTTTCGTGCCGGTAGGGCCCGAGCATCCGGAGTTGGGATCGCCGACACAGATGGGGGTGTTTGAACTATACTAGTAGTGAAAATCACAGAATCGAGATCGCACGTGTCTAATACATGTTCAGATGCCAAATTGACCGCGCTCCAGAATGAACTATCGAGACTCAAACTTGACGATTCGTTGGTATTCCTGAACCACGTCCTAGGTGTTGTACGAGGAGAGCGGAATGACTCAGTTCTTGAGCCGTACCTGCGTTCACGCAAAGCCCAAGCACCGACCTTCATTGTCCGTTTTCTAGCGAAACAACTGTTGCTTCACAGCAGCAACATTGCAGTAGTTCTCCTCGACGGCTCCCGGTATATCCAGCTACAAGACATGTGTATGCAACTTGACGACCCTATTATTCATGACCCAAATTGGAAGGACGCAGACCCCAATGGGTTTTTCGAGCGGCTGTTGGCGCAACAGCTTCCCGCCCAACGGCGGAACATGCTTCAGAAATATGGCCTCGCCCTTGGTCTCTTCCGGGATTCCGGGCAGGTTGAATGGCCGTTGGTCTACAATTTGCGAACGGATATCGAAACAAGACTCGGAATGTCACTCGAACATTTCATGGCGATGGGGCACCTATGCTACGCCCTTCGTCGGGCTTCCATGATGGGCCATCTATGTAACGGTACTTTCGACCACTCACTTCTCGCCGAAGCAAATCAGCAGGGCATCGAATTCTGTGTCCCGGAAGTGTGGGGTAAGTTCTTGGAGACGACCTCCTGCGACCGAGATTCGTTCCGTGCCGTGAGTAACCGAGACCTTTACCGTGTCAAGGATGCCCAGCACGCTCAGTTCGAATTCAACCTTCTGAACCGCTACCCAATCATTGATGTTGGAGGGGGACGATTCATCGCAGTTGATCCCGACTTGATCATCGAAAGAACCACGCTTGGTCTCTTCTACGACCTATTCGAGCGAGACGGACCGGCCTTTGCCGAGAAGTTCGGCCACGTTTTCGATCAATATGTGGGGCAGATGTTGGGATCAGTTTGCAAGCCGGAAACTCTCTGGTCGGCATCTGCGTGGGAACGTCGTCTCACCGGCAAGAAGCCGAAGAACGTCGGAAAAATTGGCGATTGGGTCGTTCTGGGTAAAGACTTCAACGTCTTGATCGAATGCAAGAGCCTCCGCCCGTCACTTGAACTCACCAGCTACGGTTCCGACGAGAGTGTTAAGGCCACGGTAAGTCGCATTGCACAAGCTTTGGAGCAACTTGTGCGTCAAAATACGTCGATCCAACAAGGAATGTGGCAAAATGAGGGGCTCCCATCGAGAGCGGCTGTTGGTGTTATTATTACTTACGGTCGACTCGAAACCATAAACGGCCCCTTCTTCCGAAATCGAATAAAGCAGAAACTCGCCGAAAATGGATCAGAGTTAATTCCGTTCGTCGTGCTTTCGCTGGAGGAGCTTGACATGACAATTCAATTGGTTGAGCAAGGCCACCCCTTCGACACCGTGATCTCATTATTGACAAAGAGCGAGGATACTTTTGTCCCACCAGCAATGTTCGAAGATGATCTGAAAACCAAAGCAATAAGTACTTTCACTCATGCCAAAGCGAAAGCGTTTCTCGATTCTATGGTCTCTAAAAGATGACAGTGAGCCAAACCAACATTCACTCGAAGTTGCCGCCATGCCCCTCTCCCTCCCCAAACTCTCCCTCGTCGTCCTCGTCGGCCCTAGCGGCTCAGGCAAAAGCACGTTTGCCCGCAAGCATTTCCTGGTCACGGAGATCCTGTCGTCGGACGCTTGCCGAGCCATAAGCGCAGCCTCGCGCTGGGTGAGTTCGCCCTCGGCATCGAAGGCCTCGAGCGCTTCGTTCGCCGTGAGCCGCTGCGCCGCGTCCACGAGTGCGTCTTCGGCGTTCTGGCCCTGGAAAGCGAGCCGGTTGATCCTAGACTGTGAATTAAAGCGTCGGTAACGGGAGGCGTTGGCCGATGATTCACGTTGAGAACCTGATCAAGACCTTCGGCGACGTCAATGCCGTGGGCGGCATCAGTTTTGACGTGCGCGCCGGCGAGATCTTCGCCTTTCTTGGCCCGAACGGAGCGGGCAAGACGACCACCATTCAGATGCTGACGACATTGCTCCGGCCGACCAGTGGCTCGATCACCCTGGACGGCATCGATCCGGCCGTTCGCCCGCTCGAAGCTCGCCGCCGGTTTGGCATCGTGTTTCAAGACCCCAGCCTTGATCACGAACTGACCGCCTACGAGAATATGGACTTGCATGGGGTGCTTTACCACGTGCCCCGCCGGGTTCGCGCCGAGCGCATTCAGTCGCTTCTTACTTTGTTCGAGTTATGGGACCGGCGCGATGCGCGGGTCAAGACCTTCTCCGGCGGGATGAAACGCCGATTGGAGATCGCGCGCGGGCTGTTGCACACTCCGAAGATTCTCTTTCTCGACGAGCCGACTTTGGGTCTCGACCCGCAAAGCCGCAACCAGCTTTGGACCCACGTCCGGCACCTGAACGAGACCGAGGGGGTCACCGTGTTCCTGACCACCCATTACATGGACGAGGCGGAGCGGGTCGCCCACCGGATTGCCGTCATCGACCATGGCAGCATCGTCGCCCAGGGCTCGCCGCAGGAGTTGAAGCAGCAGACCGGTACGGAATCGCTCGAACAGGCGTTTCTCGCGCTGACCGGTACGTCGATCCGCGACGAGTCCGCCAATTCGGCTGACCAGATGCGGCAGGTGGCACGGATGTGGAGGAAGTAAATGTTCGAGGTCGTCCACGCATTGTGGCTCCGCGAGTTGAAACGCTATCTGCGGTCCCGCTCGCAGGTCATCGCGTCGCTCGGGCAACCGCTCATGTACCTGCTGGTGCTGGGGTTCGGTTTGGGCCCGGTCTTCGAAAAGGCCGGGCAAGGCAACTATCTCCAGTTCGTCGCCCCCGGCGTGATCGGTATGTCGATTCTGTTCTCGTCGATCTTCTCCGGCGTCGGCCTTCTGTGGGACCGGCAGTTTGGCTTCCTCAAGGAAACGCTCGTCGCGCCAGTGCCGCGCCTCCAGATTATGATCGGGCGAACGCTTGGCGGGGCGACGACCGCGACGATCCAAGGGACGCTCGTTTTGACTGTATGCCTGATTGCCGGGTTCCGCCCGCACAGTCTCGGCGGAGCGCTTCTTGGATTGGTGTTCATGGCCCTGATCGCCATTGTCTTCGCGGCGCTCGGAACCATCATCGGTTCAATGCTGAAAGACATGCAAGGCTTCCAGTTGGTCATGAACTTCCTGGTCATGCCGATCTTCTTTCTCTCCGGGGCGCTGTATCCGTTAGCCAACTTGCCGGCGGCGCTCACGGTCGCCACCCGCCTCGATCCTCTCTCTTACGGAGTCGACGGGCTACGCGGAGCGTTCATCGGTCAGTCGCACTTCGGCGTGGAGGTCGACTTTGCAATCCTCTTGGTCCTCGCGGTTTGCTTCCTGGCCCTGGGCGCCCGGGCTTTTTCACGAATCCAAGTGTAGGAAGGCCGCCGTCGGCGGTGCGAATTCTCCGGTTCCTTGAAGCCGATCGGGACATCGTCTGAGTCAGCGACGTGCCCGATCGTGGTTTCCACTGCCAGCGACTACTTCTCCTTCTTCGCCCCATACCCCTTCCACACCCATTCGATGGCGTGCGGGAGAAATTGCGCCTGGGCGTTGCCGATGCCGTGGCCGGATCCGCGACAGAACAGGTATTGATACTCATAGCCCTTGGCCTTCAGCACCTTGGCCATGCGATGATTGGCTTCCACCCAGTCGTGCATTTCGTCGCGCATAATGTTGGGGTTGAACGAGTCCGCGTCGCCGACGGCGATGAATAGCCGGATCGGTTTCTTGGGGTTGTTGGGAATGAGCGTCTCGTGAAGGCCCCAGGCGCCGTCGGGAAACTTGGGATCGAACGGCCACGCCTGGTTCACGAACGTGCCTGACGTGGTCAGAACGCGATGGTAAAGATCGTTGCGAAACCAGGCCATGATGAGCGCGGCTGAGCCGCCGGAACTGGAGCCCATGGCCGCGCGGCCGTCGGGATCCTTGGTGAGCTTCACCTTGTAGTTTTTCTCAACGCGCGGCAACACTTCCGTTTCGATGTACTCGGCATAGTCGCCGTTCATGTTGTCGTATTCCTTGCCGCGCTCGTGCCCTTGAGCGTCGCCGCCGCCGTTTTGGATGGAAATGACGATGATGGGAGGAATACGCTTCTGGGCAATCAGGTTGTCGAGGATGGTCTTCATCCCCAAGCCAGGGCCGTCGTGGACGACCATGAACGGCGCTTCCGTGTCTTCCTTGTATTGCGCGGGGATATAGACCCCGACCTTGCGCTTGTAGTCGATGTTGTGAGTCTCGACGATCAGCGTCTTCGGGTTTTTCGGATCCAGCTTCCCGAACACCTTGCGGGCAATGCCAGGATTGAAGAGCTTGGTTTCCTTCGAATCGATCTCGAACTGCTGCACTTTCCCCTGTGGGATCCCTTCAACCGCCTTGCGTTCCGGGGCGGTCACGTACTCCGGCCCGATCACGAAATTGTCATTCGCGTCGAGCGAAGGATTCTCACCGGTTTTCAGCACCTTGAAAGGCGGAGCGCCCGGGTCATCGAATTTGCGCGTCGGCGGCGCATACAAACTGGAGCATGTGAGAACGGTAATCAACAGGGCCATTTGCGGCTTGAACATGAAATCCCTCGTCATTTCTTCCAATTGGAGAGCGAGCTTGACGGTACTCACGTGAGTGATGTGGTGCAATTCTATTGCGCCGATTCCGCATCGATCGGCACGGTTTTGCTTTCCAGGCTGGAAATGACTTCGGCCAAACTCCTGAGTGTTTGCTCATCAAAACGTGGCCTATCTCCGCGCTTCTTCGTTGGCGAGAGCGGATGTCGCTCCGTCTCCAAGCGATGGGGCAATCGAACTGCGTCAACGGCTTCAAGCTCACCCTGCACGAACACATGCTGGAAGTGCCGTGCCGGTAATGAATCAGGACCGAGCGCAAGCCCGATGGAGGAACTCTGGGTCACCGACATCAGGGATCAGCGCGTTGCGGCAGATGTTCCCTTCTTTTTCAAGCAGTGGGGCGGCGTATTCAAGAGCAGGAACGGTCGGACGCTGGAAGGTCAAACATGGAACCAGATGCCGGTGCAAGAAGCAACCGAGCGTGAGCGCCGAACGCCGCTTGTGGTTATCTGAGAATGTGGACAATGAAAGAACAGAACAGAGGCAAATTCTCCGCGAATCTCATCAAACGATTCGATCTGTTTATGCCGGAACTGCTTGGGGTAATACGAAGCGGCCAGTACACCATCTGTTCCAGGTTACCACCTGCACCAGTTCGAAATCGACGGCGTGCAGTACAGCCAACCCGCCCCGGACGGTGACGATTTCGATATGGACTTCGAGGACGAAACGGACGTTCTCCTCAGCAAGCTGCTGCCCAAGTCGAGCCGGAAGTCACGGTGGATATACGATTACGACTTCGGTGACGGCTGGCGGCACGAGGTCTTATTCGAGAGGTTCCCGCCCATCGACCGGAAGGCAAAATCGCCGCTATGCCTCGAAGGAGAACGGGCCTGCCCACCAGAGGATTGCGGTGGGCCTCCGGGCTACGCCGATTATCTCCACGCCATCGCCGATCCTGAACACGAGCGGCATGGCGAAATGCTAGAATGGCGAGGGCCGTTTGATGCGGAGGCATTTGATGCGAAGAAGGCGACGAAGGAGATGAGGAAGGTGAAACCATGACGCAGCCCCGCAAGATGTCCGAGATGATCTTGGAGATGGCGGCGTACTTTATCAGCCAGGGTAAAACGCCCGAAGAGAAGCATCACCGTCTGACCGCCGCATGTAGCGCCTGGAACGTGGCCTGCGGCACGCCGGAAATTCAGCGGCAGCAGCTTGAACAATACGTCAAAGGATACCGGCAAAACAATCCAGCAACCTCCCCAAGCGAACTTGCCAACATCCTCAAGGTCATGCAGTCGCTCATCGAGCGGAAGCTGGAACTATTCCCGGAGGACAAGCGGCAGATCGTCGGCGCCCAGGTGGTGATGGTCGGAATGAATTATCGCATCGAAGTCGCATCGGCTACAGTGCAACTATGGCCTCGATTCAGAATTGGTGTATCCCATGTTACTCGACCTCCAGGAACTGGAACTCCTTTTCAAATTACACCGGGCGCTCATGTTCTTCGTGAACCAGCGTCTCAAGGTGCTTCCTGACGATATTCCGTCCCCGGAGGAGTTCTCGTCGCTGTCGCCAAACGTCCGTCTCAAGGTCCGGGACGCCTTCCTCGCCAACACTGACCTCATCCAATCGTTTGTCGATGAAAACCCGGCTCGCTTTTCCGATGACGAACTCGACATCGTGCGATCCTGGCAGCATCTGGTTCACGGTACGTTTTTCATCCTTCGTGAACTGGCAAAGTACACGGTGTTCCTTACGACGGATATGCCGCCCATCGCTTACGGCGTCCTGGCGCTCTCGGACCCATTCGATTTACTGATCGGTCGCCCCCTGCCAGTCATGGTCCAGACGGTCCTGCTGCCGTTCAAGGACAAGGTCGTTCACGACGGCCTGATGACCAGTCGCAACGTATCGTTTGGCCCAGGCATTCGTCGTTCATTCAATGAGAGTTTCAAAGAGGCCAAGGCTCGCCACGGTATCGTCACGTCGCTGCCGATGTCGAAGGAGCCGCTGGCTCCGAAAGCGGTGAAAGCCAAGCCAGCGCCAAAGCCGCCGTCCAGAGAAGAAAAGGACGAGCCATTGCAGGTCGTCATCGGCCTGATCGACCAGTTGTGCAAAGAGCGTCTGAACGAGGAATACGCTGTTCTGTGTCGCAAGCTGGCCGAAAAATTGGCCCGCAAACGACCATCGCCGCTTGTCAGCGGGAAGCCGAACACCTGGGCCTGCGGCATTGTGCGCACGATTGGCTGGGTCAACTTCCTTGATGACCGCAGCCAGAAACCCCACATGAAGCTGACCGCCATCGACAAGGCGTTCGGTGTCGGCGAAAGCACCGGCCAGGGGAAGTCCATGCTGATCCGCAAGATGCTCAAGATCAGGCCGATGGACCCGGCATGGTCGCTACGCAGTCAGATGGATAAGAACCCGATGGCCTGGATGATCCAGATCAACGGCTTTCTGGTGGACGCCCGGATTCTGAAACGGGAGGTTCAGGAGGAGGCACTGCGTAAGGGGCTGATCCCTTATATCCCCGAACGGCTACAACATTTGAAGGACGAAGACGGGGACGAGTAGGATAGTGGCGAAGGCAATACCCGTATCACACTTGACCGGGCGCTGGCGCATCGTCTCGATGTCGGCCTGGGAGGACGAATATCTCGATGAAGAGGTCGAGGCGTACATCGAGTGCGATGACGAGGGGTGCGGATCATTTCATTTCGGATATGTCCGTGGCCTCATGGACCATTACCGCACAAAGATGCGAGACGGAAAGCGAGTTGTTCAATTCACCTGGGACGGAGGAGACGGTGCAGATGGCACGCCGTTGGACGGCATTGGATGGGCAATTCTCAACGGCGACACGTTGAACGGTTTGATCTCCGTCCACCAGGGCGACGATTCCGAGTTCGTGGCGAAACGGGTGACAGCGAAGAAGGCGACAAAGCGGAAATGAGCAGCATATGGCAATAGAACTCCCCAAACTGAAACTCGGCAAGAGTGCGGCCTTCGTCAAGACGCATCTGAAGCAGTTGAAACAAGAGAACGACACCTGGGAGGCCGACTTCCGGGCATTACCGAAATCGAAGGGCAAGACGGAGACACATTATTTGGGGCTGGTCGTCGCTTTGCCCAGGGGTAATCCTCTGGTTTGCATGTTGGTGGAATACACCCCGAACGTCAACGATCTGGCCGACCTACTGGCCGATGCCATGCGGCGACCGATGACGGACTCAGCCCATCGGCCTCGGCAGATTTTGTTGCGAGGCAATCCACGTTGGGAAGAGTTGTTTCCCCACTTGAAGCAACTCGGTATCGAAGTCTCGATCCAGAACGAACTTCCCAACGTGGAAAACGTCTACGAGGACTTTCTTCGACAGTTGCGAAGGGCGAGGTCCAACCCGTTGATTCTTTACACGCCAAGCCCGACCGATGTTCATAAGGCATTCCCGTCCATCGCCATGTGGGTTCAGTGCTACGGCCACATTGAAATCGGCGACCAGGAGGGTTTCGGCTTCACCGTCCGGGCGCTGGACTACGGCGGGGTGGTTTTCGAGGATGACAAGCCCCGCACGTTGGCCGAGGCGATGGCCGCTCTGGAGACGGGGCTGGCCCGATGGTTCAAAGACAACGAGATTGAGGAAATATGACCATCCCCACAAACCTCTTCGCTGATCTCCCCGAACGCATGCCCAAAGAATTCGTCCAGACGCTTCTTCAAGCCGCCGACATGCGCATCGAGCGGATCATCTCTTACGGCCATGCCTCGCCCCCAGATTTCTGGTACGACCAAGGCCAGAATGAATGGGTTGTCGTCTTGAAGGGCGCAGCAAGGCTAATGTTCGAGGATGGCACGGTCGAGATGAAGCCCGGCGATTTCATCAACATCCCGGCGTTCAAGAAGCACCGAGTCGATTGGACGCCGCCGGACGAGCCGACGATCTGGTTGGGGGTGCGTTATGGAGATCAGCAGTGAGCGCCGATGCCAACACCTTCACCCCCGGCCCGACGCCGAACGCCGTCCGTGCCGCCGATGGCAGAGTCCTGACCGTGCCGGATGGATGGGTTCTGTTGCCGCCCGGCGATGCGGCTCTGACTCGTCGGGTGAAGGAGGCGAGCGATTGCTTCGCCGCCGCTGAAAAGAAAGGTCGGAAGGTCTTCTCACGGGGCATCTGGACTTCGGCGGCGACCATCGAACGCATTCGTGCCGACCTCGACGCCGAGCAATCCACCGACGGCTTTGTAAAGTAGAAGGAGCCCGACGCCGAGAGAAGGCCCAGGCCGAATACGTCGAGGACTGGGATCAAGTCTTGTGAAATATTCCGGCCTGTTCTTCAAACCTTTATGCTCTCGGACTCGTCTTGAATTATAACCAAAAGGAGAACCTGTTTCATGAAAATCATTCTCACCACCGCCGTCGTCCTCATGCTATCAATCACCGCTTTTGGCGCTGAACCCAATAGGGCCGACATTGCTGCTAAACGAGCCGCAACATTGAAGGCCAACGTCAAAGACTTCCAGATTGGGCTGTCGTATGTTGGCGACTCCGACAAGCCGTATTACAGCTTGCTGCTTTCCGTTCCGAAGGTGGATGTCAAGCAAGCGGACGCATTCTTCCTTGTGGCGCAGCGAAGCGAAGATCAAGCTCTCAAGATCATTGCGTACTTGAAGGAATCGGGCATACTCGAACGAGCATTCGAGAAGGGGGATGCCGTGAAGTTGCCGCAGCCGTCCTACCGGCTCATTGTCATCGCAGGCGACCTTCACCTTACCGCATCGCTCGGTTGGGACCGGGATACCCTCAAGAGTCTTGATGGACTGAAGAAGGTGCTAGACGGCAATGCAGCAAAGGAAATGGAAACACTGCTTGGCAGGCTGGCGGGGCATCGCAAGGAGTGGGATGCTGCCGTCAAATGACCTTCTTTCGGAGCAATTCATGCGAACCAGCGTAAGGGATGCCCGCTCAAGAAGGCGCTGCGAGAACGCACCGAATAAGATGAAGGGGTATCACACACGAGCTAACCCGCCACAGGCACGAAGTCGGCTTTTTAGTTCTCCGTCAAACGCTTTGGCATCGGAGTTCGTCTATTCCTTGAGGCTGGCTTGGTAGTCACTCACAAACACG
>Ga0105048_10013189_pt1 | contig 12923 bp, 13 predicted proteins | sample MAT05_FD_78382 | JGI IMG/M metagenome (GOLD analysis project Ga0105048, IMG submission 78382) | Freshwater microbial communities from Lake Fryxell liftoff mats and glacier meltwater in Antarctica - MAT-05 | ecosystem: Environmental > Aquatic > Freshwater > Ice > Liftoff microbial mat | place...
TTCGGGCAGTGGTTCCACCCGCTGCGCGAATCGCTGCAGGCGTTCATTGATCACACGCAGAAGACCGTCACCGGCGAGGTGACTCTCCGCCTGTTCAAGGGCCGCGCGACGGTCCTGGCCGCGACGGCCGACAAGTCGCTGTACGACCCCAAGCTCGCGAGCTTCGCGATGGACGGCTACGACGTGACGGCGGCCCGCGGGTTCATCGACTTGTTCGGGCTGCCCATGAAGATCGCGAACATGAAGCGCTAAGAGGCGATTGGGCCGGGGATTCAGACCGGCGAGCGCGGGGTCGACACCGCCCCCGCCCGGCGGGGGACCGTCACGACCAGCGGCGGCGGGGCGTCCGCAGTTGCCGCCTCGAAAAAGGGCGTTCCGGACGGCGGCTCGACTACGGGGGGCCGGGCCTGCACGGCGGCGACCGGGTCGCGAACGCCCCACTTCACGCGGTACCAGATCCGCTCGTGGACGTAGTAGAGCACAATTTTCAGAACCGTATCGGCCAGGCCCACCGACACGCTGGCCGCCAAGTGGCCGGTGAGGGCGTAGGTGATGCCGCCGGTGACGGTGGAGCCGAAGACGCGGTAGGTGCAGGCCTTGGCCAAGTGTCGTTTGCGATCAACCATCGAACCTCCGCGGCCGATAGGGGCGGCCCGGCAAGCGTACGACCGCGCCGGGGCGTACCGTGACGGCTGAAGGCCGCGGACGGCCGCCGCGGTGACCGCGAGACCCGGCACGCGTGTTTCTGAAACCCAATCAAACTCCGACCTAGACCCTCAGCCCCCACCACACCACCATGTCGACTCTCGCCACACTCCCCGGCATCAACCCGAAGATCCCCGCCGCCTTGCGGCCGCTGCTGGAGGTCGCGTACAACTTTCAGTGGTCGTTCAATCCCGCGGCGCTCGATGTGTTCGAGCGGCTGGACCCGATCGCGTGGGAAGAGACGGGGCACAACCCGGTGAAGCTGCTGTCGACGATCTCGCCCGAGCGGCTCGAGGCCCTGGCGCTCGACGAGAAGCTGGTGGCGAAGGTCCGGGAGGCCCACGAGTCGCTGGCCCGGCACATGGCCGACAAGGGGTGGTACGCGGGCGTGAGCAAGGATCTCCCGACTCGGCTGCGGCCGCTGCTGGTGGCGTATTTCTGCGCCGAGTTCGGGCTGCACGAGTGTTTCCAGATCTATTCGGGCGGGCTGGGCCTGCTGGCGGGCGACCATCTGAAGGCGGCGAGCGACCTGGGCCTGCCGCTGATCGGCGTGGGGCTGTTGTACCGCAACGGCTACTTCCACCAGGCTCTCGACGCGACGGGCTATCAGCAGGAGCTCTATCCGGCGCTCGATGCCCCTCGGCAGCCGGTCCGGCGGATGATGGACCTCGAGACGGGGCGGCAGCTGACGGTGGGTTTGGAGCTCCCCGGGCGCGAGGTGAAGATCGCGGTCTGGCGGGCGGACGTGGGCAAGGTCCGGCTCTATCTGCTGGACACGAACATCCCGGAGAACTCGGCCGAGGATCGGGAGATCACGGCGAACCTCTACCTCGGCGACCAGCGGCGGCGTATCGAGCAGGAGCTCGTGCTGGGGATCGGCGGGGTGCGGGCGCTCGACGCCATCGGCGAGGAGCCGACGGTGTTTCATCTCAACGAGGGGCACGCGGCGTTCCTTGCCATCGAGCGGATCCGGCAGCTGCGGGTGCGGACGGGGCTGAGCTTCGACCAGTGCCGCGAGGCGGCGGCGTGCGGGCACGTGTTCACGACGCACACCCCGGTGCCCGCGGGCATCGACCACTTCAACACGGGGCTTGTGCAGCACTACTTCGGCACGATGTACGACGCGCTGGGGCTCGACATGGAGGGCTTCATGGCCCTTGGGCGGGAGAACGTCGCCGACAAGAACGAGGCGTTCAGCATGGCGATCCTGGCCATCCGCTGCGCGAGGTTCTGCAACGGCGTCTCGAAGCTGCACGGCGACGTGTCCCGCAAGATGTGGCAGAACATCTTCCCCGAGACGCCCGTGGCCGAGGTGCCCATCGGGCACGTGACCAACGGGGTGCACACGGCCACCTGGGTGTCCCCCACGATGGCGGCGGTCTTCGACAAGCACCTGGGCGAGGCGTGGCACTCGCGGCCGCAGGACCCGGCGGCGTGGGCGGGCATCGACGAGGCGCCCGACGCCGAGCTGTGGGCGGCGCGGCAGGCCGGGCGGGCGGGGTTTGTGGAGTACTGCGGGCGTGCCGCGGGCTACGGCAAGACCGGCGGGCGGCCGGGCACGCTCGACCCGTCGCTGCTGACCATCGGCTTCGCCCGGCGGTTCGCTGGCTACAAGCGGGGCACGCTGCTGTTCCGCGACCCCGAGCGGCTCGGGCGGCTGCTCAAGGGCGACAAGGGGCGCGGCGTGCAGCTGGTGCTCTCGGGCAAGAGCCACCCGGGGGACGGATGGGGCAAGGACCTGATCAAGGACATCGTCGCCTTCGCGCGATCGGACGCGGCGATGGGGCGGATCCTGTTCATCGAGGACTACGGGATCGACGTCGCTCGCGAGATGGTCCGCGGATGCGATGTGTGGCTGAACACGCCCATCCGGGGGCTGGAGGCCTCGGGCACGTCGGGGATGAAGGCGGCGATGAACGGCGTGCTGCACGCGTCGATCCTGGATGGCTGGTGGGACGAGGCGTTCACGCCCGAGGTGGGCTTCAAGATCGAGGACACGGGCGTGTATCTCAACGATGCGCCCAACCCCGAGCGCGACGAGCGCGAGGCGGACGCGCTGTACCGGCTCATCGAGGCGCAGTTGGTTCCCGAGTTCTACACGCGCGAGGCGGGCGTGCCGAGGGCCTGGACGGCGAAGATGCGGGCCTGCATCCGCGAGCTTGCGCCGTTCTTCTCCACCGGGCGCATGGTCGCCGAGTACGCGGGCAAGTACTACTTCCCCGCCCACGCCGCGACAACACGGCTGAACCTCTCGAAGACGGACATCGCTCCCGCGCGGGAGCTGGCCGACCACATCGCCCACTACCGCAAGCACTGGGCGGGCGTTCGCGTCAAGTCCGTGCAGGCGGCGCCGGCCCCGGGCGGGCAGGCGCTGGCGGTGGCCGCGGCGGTGCGGCTGGGGATGCTCCGGCCCGACGAGTGCCTCGTGCAGGCCTATCACGGGCCGCTGGACGACACGGGCGGGATCGGAGAGGGGACAGCGGTGCCGCTCTCGGCCAAGGCACCGCTGCCCGGGGGCGACGGGACGTATCACTACGTCGGGAACGTCAAGCCCGCCGAGCACGGCGACCGGCGGTACGGGCTGGTGGTGCGCGTGCTGCCGGGCGATGATCGTCTGGTGACGCCGTTCATTCCGGGGCTGATCACGACCTCCGCGCCCGTGCGGGCCGAGGCGGACCCGGGGGCGCATCTCTAAGGCGGGAGCGGAGTGCGATGAGGAGCCGGGCACGCGGGGCGCGTGGGGTTTAGGATGGGTTGATGCACGTGCTCGGCGTCGAATCGATCCTGCCCGCGTGGGCCGTCCTGCTGGTGGCGGCGCCGATGATGCTGTTCATCGCGGGGCACGTTGTGAGCGTGCAGCGGTCGGCGATGCCGCGGACCCGGCGGCGGCTGCGGATGCTCAACGGCGTGCTCATGATGCTCGTCTGTGCCCTTCTGGCCTACGCGCTGGGGATCGCGGACGTGCCCGAGCGGCCCAGGGTCGAGCCGCGGGCTTCGGGGATCTTCGTGGTGGTGTGGGCGGGGATCGCGGGGCTGGTGGCGGTGATCGTGCTTCTGGCCGTGCTCGATGCGCTGCTGACGGCGAGCGTCGGGCTGCGGGCCCACCGGGCCCTGCGTGATCAGGCGGCGGGGACGATCCGGGCCGACCTCAATGGGCGCGGCGCGTCGACGACGCGGGAGCCGCGCGGTGGGGGCTGACCACGACGGGAGCCAGCCCCGCGGCCCGATGGGTCCGCTGACGCCCTTGGGCATGCTGCTCGAGCCGCTTTATCGCGGGGCGATCGCGCGGATCAACCGGCGGCGCGATCGGGGCGAGGGCGTCGAGCGACTTGGCGTGCCGGTCGTGAGCGTTGGGAACCTCTCGGTCGGCGGGACGGGCAAGACGCCGATGGTGATGCACGTCGTCGGGGCGCTCTTGCGGGCCGGGCGACGGCCGTGCATCGCGATGCGGGGCTATGCGCCGACGGGGGCAAAGACGGAGGGCGGGCCCGACGAGGCGGACAGCTATCGGCGGGCGCTGCCGGGCGTCCCGGTCGTCGCACGGCCTGATCGGGCCGCGGGCGTGCGGAACCTGCTGGAAGCGGGCGGGCCCGAGCGGCCCGATTGCGTCGTGCTCGACGATGGCTTTCAGCACCGGCAGATTGCCCGCGAGCTGGACATCGTGCTGGTGGATGCGTCGCGGCCGCCGCTGGAGGACCGGCTTCTCCCGGCGGGGTGGTTGCGGGAGCCGGTCGAGAGCCTGCGCCGGGCCGGGGCGATCGTGCTCACGCATGCGGAGCTGGTCGACGAGGGAGCGATCGAGCGTTTGCTCGATGGGCTGAGGTCGGCGGCGGGGTGGAAGTCGGGCGGCGGCGTCGAGGCAGTGTGTCGGCACGTCTGGACGCATCTGGAGATCGGCGATGGGCGGGCGGCCCTGGACTGGTTGATCGGCAAGCGGGTGGTCGGCTGCTGCGGCATCGGGCACCCGCGGGCCTTTGAGCGCTCGCTTCGGGCGACGGTCGGGTCTTCCGGGCTCGTCGAGATGATGGCGCTGCGGGATCACGACCCGTTCTCGCCGGCGACGGTCCGGCGGCTCGTAGAGACGGCCGGGCGGACGGGTGCGGCCGCGATCGTGGTGACGGACAAAGATTGGTCGAAGCTCCGCCGGACTCCGGAGGCGGACTGGCCGTGCCCGGTGGTTCGGCCGCGGCTGGAGATGGTGTTTGACCGCGGGGGGCTCGAGCTCGAGTCGCGGGTGCTGTCGGCGGTTTCAGGGCTGGCGCGCGGTGGCCGGGGGGCCGGGGGGGCCGGGGGGGGCGGGGACGCGGGCGGGGCCCGGGGCACTTAGACTTGCCGACCGGAGCCCCCATCGACATGAGCACGCTGCTGGACACGCTGGACCGCTGGAAGCCGTTTGTCGCGATCGTCGTGGGCGACTTCATGCTCGATCAGATTGTGTATGGCAACGCCGACCGGCTGTCGCCCGAGGCGCCCGTGCCGGTACTGCATGTGCAGCGGTGCGAGGATCGGCCCGGCGGCGCAGCGAATGTTTGCCTCGACCTTGTCGCGATGCGCGGGACCGTCCACGCGGTGGGCGTGACGGGGAGCGATGCCGAGGCGGCCCTGCTGCGGTCGGCCCTCGCGGCCTCGGGAGTGGATGCCGAGGCGCTGGTGGCGGACGCAACGCGGCCGACGACGGTGAAGCGGTCGCTTGTGGGACTTGCCCAGCACAGGCACCCGCAGAAGATGTTCCGGCTCGACGCCGAGAGCCGCGCGCCGCTGGCGGCGGGCGTCGAAGACCGGCTGATCGAGCGGTTCATGGCGCTGTTGCCCGGGGCGGGCGTGGTGTGCATCGAGGACTACAACAAGGGCGTGTGCACGCCGCGGCTGTGCCGGGCGGTGATCGACGCGTGCCGGGCCCGCGGGGTGCCGGTCTTGGTGGACCCCGCGGCGATCGAGAGCTATGCGAAGTACCGGGGCGCGACGACGATCACGCCCAACCGGACGGAGGCCACGGCCGCGACGGGGGACAACGTCGCCGCGGAGGCGGAGCCGGCCCAGTACGCCCCGATCGCCCGGCGGCTGCTCGGCGAGCTCGAGCTCGACGCCGCGGTGATCACGCTGGACCGGCACGGGGCGCTGCTGCTGGAGCGCGGCGGCGAGCCGACGGTGGTGCCGACCAGCGCGCGGCAGGTCTACGACGTGACGGGCGCGGGCGACATGGTGCTCGCCGCGCTGGCGGCGGGCCGGGTGAACGGGTTGTCGTGGCCCGACGCGGTCCGGCTGGCCAACGCGGCGGCGGGGCTCGAGGTCGAGGTGTTCGGCGTGGTGCCCATGAGCATCGAGAAGATCCACCGCGAGTGCCTGCTGCGGGAGAAGCCGCTGACGGGCAAGCTGAAGGCGGCCGAGCGGCTGCTGGTCGAGCTTCAGGCGCTTCGGAGCGAGGACGCGGGCGCGCCGGTGGTGTTCACCAACGGGGTCTTCGACATCCTGCACGCCGGACACGTGTGGCTGCTGCAGGAGGCCAGGCGGGCGGGGGGCGAGGGGGCCCACCTGGTCGTGGGCATCAACTCCGACGAATCCGTGCGGCGCTACAAGGGGCCGAGCAGGCCGATCCATACGCAGGAGGATCGTGCCGCCGTGCTCGGGGCTCTCGGGTGCGTCGATAGCGTGGTCGTGTTCGATCAGGACACACCGGCGGAGCTGATCCAGCGTCTGCGGCCGACGGTGCTGGTCAAGGGCGGCGAGTACGACGAGGATCAGATGCCCGGGGCTGCGTTCGTCAGGTCGATCGGCGGACAGGTGGTGCGCGTGGCGATGCGGGCGGGGCTGAGCTCGACGCGGGTGCTCGAGGAGCTGGGCGACCCGCGGGCGAAGACGACGCCGCGCGCCGAAGCGATGGCGGGTTTCATCCGGGATACGACGGGTTGACCGGCCCGAGGCTCAGAACTTGATGACCACCTTGCCGAACTGCTCGCCCTTGTCGAGGCGGGTGTAGGCGTCGGCGGCCTGGTCGAGGTTGAAGACCTGATCCACGACGGGCTTGAGCTTGCCGGCGCGGTAGAGCGCGACGATCTCGGCGAACTCGCTGCACGAGCCCATGGTGGAGCCCAGGAGGCGGAGCTGGTTCCAGAAGAGCCTCGCCAGGTCGGTCGTGGCGTCGGCGCCGCTGGTGCAGCCGGGGGTGACATAGGCCCCGCCGCGGGCGAGGGACTTGATGCACTTGATGTGCGTCGCCTTGCCCGAAGAATCGAAGGCCAGGTCGACGCCGCCGCCCGGGCGGGACTTGGTCCAGGCCCGGACGGCCTTGGACCAGTCGCCCCCGTCGTCGAGCACGCAGAGGTCGGCCCCGAGCGACTTGGCGCGGTCGAGCTTCCACTGGTGGCGGCTGGTGACGGCGACGGGGCAGCCGATGTGCTTGGCGATCGCCAGCGCGGCGACGGCGACACCGCCGCCGATACCGGTGACGAGAACCGTCTGGCCCGCGCGGAGTCCGGCCTTGGTGACGATGCCCGAATAGGCGGTGAGGAAGCCCAGTGCGAACGCGGACGCATCGACCGGGTCCGCGTCTTCGCCGACGGGCTGGAGGTTGTTGACCGGGGCGTTGAACTTCTCGGCCAGCGCGCCCATGTGGTGCTCGCCGATGAGCTCGTACATCGGCGCGAGGCTCGAGCGTGGCGGCTCGTCGGGAGAGCAGTGGCCGGCCATATCGATGGCGGCGTTGAGCACGACCTTGCGGCCGACCCAGGCCGGATCGATGCCCGGTCCGACGGCCTCGACAACGCCGCAGGCGTCCGAGCCGGAGACGCGGGGATACGCGAGGCTCAGCCCCGGCACGCCGCGGGCGACCCAGAGGTCCAGGTGATTGAGCGAGGCGGCCAGCGTGCGGACGGTCGCGTGGCCCGGGCCGGGCGCGGGCGGCTCGGGCCAGTCCTGCGTAACGGTAATGTTCTGGGCGATGCTCTGCCCCGGCTCGGCCTGACGCTGGATGACGGCTGCTCTCATGGGCGGAGAGTACCCGCGCCGGGGCTCCGAGACGGGAAACCGAGGGCACGAACAAACAACAGGCCCCGCGCGAGCGGGGCCTGGAGGTGGTTGTCGGTTGCGGCTGGATCGAAGACGATCCGGAAGCCGGGCTCAGGTGCCGGCGGCGGCCGCGGGCTTTTTCAGGCCGCGACGCTTATCGCGGAGGCGGCGGCTCTTGCCGACGCGGTCGCGGAGGTAGTAGAGCTTGGCGCGGCGGGCGTCGGCCTTGCGGACGACCTCGAACTTGGCCACGCGGGGCGAGTTGAGCGGGAACATGCGCTCGACGCCCATCTCGTCGACGATGCGGCGGACGGTGATCATCGCGTTCACACCCCGACCCGCGCGGGCGATGACCACGCCCTGGAAGATCTGGATGCGTTCCTTGTCGCCCTCGACGATCCGGCCGTGAACATTCACGGTGTCGCCCACGTCGATGCGGGGCAGGTCGGTCTTGAGAGTGGCGGCGTTGAGCTCTTCGATGATGGCGACGGCGGAGGGCATGGTCGTTCTCGCTTGGTCTAAAAGGCGCGTGCGGAATCTTTGCGCCGGGCCGACAGGATAGACGCCTTGCGTTGGGGGGTCCAGCCGGGTGGGCGTGCGGCCCGAGGCTTGGTCCGATCCCACCCCCCCACTTGCTAGTCCGGCACGCTGATGTTCACGGCTTCGATCCCGTTGCAGCGTCGATGGTCGGTATCCAGTCGGATGAGCACACCCGTGGCCCGGATGTCCTGATTGGCGACATCCAGGGCCGAGGGGGACTGGTCGACCATGGCCTGAAGGGTGGCTTTGACGTCGCGGCCGATCACCGAGCGGTGCGGGCCGCACATCCCGAGGTCGGTGATCGCGCCCAGCGTGTGGTCGATCAAACGCGTATCGGCGGTCTGCACGTGCGTGTGCGAGCCGACGACGGCGACAACCTTGGGCTGGTCGTCGCGGGTCCAGCGCTCCAGACAGTGCCAGGCGATGGCCTGCTTCTCGCTGGTGGCCTCGGCGTGGATCTCGACGATGACCAGGGCGGACTTGTCGGCGATGGCCGCGAGCTCGCGGTCGATGGCGGCGAAGGGATTGTCGGCGGGCATGGGCATGAAGATGCGCCCAAGCACCGTCAGGACATAGATCGGCGGCGACTTCGGGGCCTTCTCGGGGAGGTCGAGCCGCAGGCTGCGCTTGCCGGGGGCCCCGGCGGCGAGATTGGCGGGGCGGCAGATGGGCTTGAGGGGGTCTTCGAGATATTCGAGGATCGAGCGGTCCTTGTACGCGTGGTCGCCCAGCGTGGCGGCATCGACTCCCGAGCGCTGCAGCTCGCGGAAGTTGTCGGGCGAGCAGCCCGAGCCGTTGCGGCAGTTCTCGGCGTTGACGATCAGCGCGTGGACGCCCGAAAGGTCGCGGAGCTTCGGCCAGGCGTGCGCGACAGCCCGCCGACCTGGGGCGCCGACGACATCACCGAGGAACGCGATCCGGAGTTCGGGCATCCGTCGATCATTGGCCCGCGGTCGGTGGGGACCGGGGATTTAGCCGGCAGTGACGGACGGATGAGCAAACGCGGCCAGACGCGGGATGAGGGCCTTGATGGGCAGGCCCATGACCGTCGTGGGGTCGCCCTCGCAAGAGATGGGCCAGCCGGCGGCGATGCGTTCGCTCAGGTTGTAGCCCCCGGCCTTGCCGCGCCACTGGCCGCCGGCGAGATACTCGGCGATGGCCTCGTCGCTGAGCTCGCCCACGCGGACGGTGGCCTTGTCGGAGAACAGCTCGCGGCGGCCGGTGTGGGCGTCGAGCAGGGCGACGCCGGTAATGACCTCGTGCTCGCCTTGGCGAAGGAGGCGGAGAATCTCGAAGGCGTGCTCGAGGTCGATGGGCTGGCCGATCAGGCTCACGCCGGTGTTCGAGTGTTTCACGACGACGGTGTCGGCGCCGAGAAACACGGGCGCGGGAAACCGCCCGCCCCCGCTCTCGGCCCGGGCCCGGGCTGCGGAAGAGGCCTTGAGGAACGCCAAGGCCATGGCCCACCGGTCGGCGGGCACCCGCCCGGGAAGCAGCTCGCCGTCGTCGAGGCCCGGGTGGGCGGCGTCGTGCTCGATGCCGGCCTCGGTGAGGATCTGCCGGCGGCGGGGCGAGCGGCTGGCGAGGTGGACACGCGGGAGCACCAGGACGGGCGCGGGACGCCATGCAGAGGCACGGGCCTCGGTCGTGGCAGGGTCTTCGGAGGTGCCGGGAGTTGTCGCGATCGTTTCGGGCATGCTCAACATGGTCTTACGGGTTGGATCGGTCCGTGCCTCAATCGTTCCGCTTTCTTGGTACGAAGTTGCATGAATGTTCTGGTCCGCGGCGATCAATTTCGCGTGTGATGACGTTCTGGGCTGGGCCGGTGGCGATCGGCCAGAGATTGCCGAACGATTCCCCCATGAGCACCCCCCGCGTCCCGCATGCGCACCTGGTCCAGCTGGACATCGCCTGGGAAGACAAGCCGGCCAACTACGCGCGGGTCCGCTCGCTGCTGGCAAGGGCGGAAGTTTGCGCGGGGGACCTCGTGGTGCTTCCCGAGCTGTTCGACACCGGATTCAGTTTCAACCTGGGCAGAACCGTCGATGCCGACGGGGCGACACTGCGGTTCATCGCCGCGTTGGCCAGCGAGCTGCGAGCGACCATCCACGGCTCTCGCACGGTTCTGGGTCCCGACAACCGGGGGCGGAACCGGGCGAGCATCGCCGGGCCCGATGGCGGGATCATCTGCGAGTACGACAAGGTGCATCCGTTCACCTTCGGCAAGGAGGCCGAGCATTTCTCGGGCGGCGAGCGCGTTGAGACGTACTCGTGGATGCCCGAGGGCCCGGCGTCCGTCGCGGCACCGGCGGTGGTGTGCCCCGCGATCTGCTACGACCTGCGTTTTCCGGAGCTCTTCCGGATCGGACTGCTCAAGGGCGCGGAGGTGTTTGCGCTCGGGGCCAACTGGCCGGCCCCGAGGAAGCTGCACCGCTCGGCGCTCTCGATCGCGCGGGCGATCGAGAACCAGGCATTCGTGCTCAGCGTGAACCGGGCGGGCAGAGACCCGACACTGATCTATGCGGGTGGGACAATGGCGGTCTCGCCCAGGGGCGAGGTCATCGGCGAGTTGGACGAGCGCGAGGGCGTGCTGAGCGTGCCGGTGGACGTGGCGAGCGTTCGGGAATGGCGGGCCGCGTTCCCGGCGTGGAAGGACCACCGGCTTATCGGGCGGACGGAGTGAGGACGGGGGCAGCCACCGAAGTCGGGGAACGGTGGCGGCATGCTGCGACCGGCACAGATTGCCACCGGCGGCGCTGTTGAGGGCGGGGCGGGCTTGACGCGTCGGTGTGCTTGGTCGATGACGCATTCCGGGGATGCTTGACAATCGGAGGGCCGTCGTGATGGAGATCCAGGGCGGCGTGCCGCAGGACAAAGGTGAGGCGGCGCCGGACAACCAGCGTCGATCCGTTCGGCTGCCGTGCGCTGGCGCGCGGTGCCAGTTCGGCGCGGTGATGGACCTCTCCAAGTCGGGGTGCCGGGTGTTGGCAAAGAAGCCTCTTGAACTGCCAGCGGGGGCGACGGTCAACCTGCGGCTGGAGACGCACGGGGTGACGCTGCTGGTGCCGGGGCGCCCGGTGTGCAACCGGAAGCGGCCCGACGGGCGGGTCGACATCGGGTTCGAGTTCGTGATCACCGGGCCGGAGATGGCGAGCGACCTGATGGAGTTCGTGCGCGTCTCGCTGGCCAACCACGAGTACATGCGTCGGAGCGCTTGAACGTTCAGGGTCGGTTGAAGTCATCGGAGTTTGCCAGTGGGCCCCGACAAGCCAGCCAATCATCTTGCCAGAACAGGCCTTGGGTTCCTCAAGCGCCTGGTCTTTGATGAATCCACCCTGGCGCCCGACGAGCGCCGTACCGAGGATCGCGCGCCGGTCGCTGGCGAGGTGGACGTGCGGGTGTTCAACGAGGCGGGCGAGGAGCAGGCACTGGTGCGGGTGTTCATCCGCGATCTCTCCAAGGGCGGCTGCGGGCTGTGGTCGCGGGCCCCGATCCCGGCTAATCACCGCGTCCTGATCGCCTTTCCGGCCGTGGGCGGCGCGGCACCGATGTCCAAGCTCGGGCTGGTGTGCCACTGCCGAGGACAGGCGGGTTCGGGCTTCGCGATCGGCGTGCGGTTTGTCGGCGACGCGGCCCAGTGACAGCTCAGGCCGAGCGACGCAGCGCGTACACCGCGTCGTACTCGGCACGCTGCTGCGGATCCACCAGGACCGAGTACGCCTCGTTGACGGTCGCGAAGGATTGTTCGGCGTCGGGGGCCTTGTTCACATCCGGGTGCAACCGGCGGGCCAAGGCCCGGAAGGCCTCGCGCACCTGATCGGGGTCGGCGCTCGGTGCAACGCCCAGGACGGCGTAGTGGTCGGGGGCGCGGAGCGCCGCGATCAGACGCTCGCGAGTGAACGCGTCGGGCCCGGCGGCCGAGCGAGCCGAACCGGTGCGGGCCAACCGCTCGACGGCGGACTGTTGCTGCGCGTCGGGCGAGACCAGGGACATGCCGACTTCGTACCGCCCGGAACCGATGTGCCGCACGCGGGCGACTCGGACGGTGAGCGTGAGTGCGTCGCGGGCGGATTCGAGTGTGATGGAGAGTTCGGAGCCGATCGCGAACCCCGGTTTGCGGGTCATCGAGATGCGGAACCCGGTGCGCGAGACGTCCAATACCGGGCCCAGCTCGGTGGAGAGGATCGCCGTGGACAGGCGCTCGGCCCGCGGGGGCGGCGGCCCCGGATCGCGACTAGCGGCTTTAGAGCGAAAGAACATCCTCTAAGTAGTCGGCCGTGCGGCGAGCGGGCTTAAAGGGGCGGCGGATAAACGGCATCGCCGTCGCAGGGGCGACGGCGATGCGGACAGGACTGTTGAAATCGAGCGTCCGAGAACGCGGATCAGCGGCGACGGCGGCCGAGGAGCATGACGCCGCCCAGGCCAGCCAGAATGCCCGCGCCGGGGGCGGGGATCAGGATGTCGGCCGAGGAGGTGAAGGAGCTAGTGACGGTGAAGCTGCCGGTCGGGGCGGCGCTGGCGGGGTTGGCGAAGCTGAAGGCGAAGGACTCGTTGCTCAGCGTGTAGCCCAGGGGGAAGATGGAGCCGGAGAAGGCCACGTTGGAGCCGACGAAGTCGGAGGAGCCGAAGCTCAGGGAGCTGGTGAGGGTCGCATCGGTGAAGCTGATGCGAAA
>Ga0105048_10013193_pt1 | contig 12922 bp, 7 predicted proteins | sample MAT05_FD_78382 | JGI IMG/M metagenome (GOLD analysis project Ga0105048, IMG submission 78382) | Freshwater microbial communities from Lake Fryxell liftoff mats and glacier meltwater in Antarctica - MAT-05 | ecosystem: Environmental > Aquatic > Freshwater > Ice > Liftoff microbial mat | place...
AACGAAGTTAAAAATCTCAATAAAGTTTATACCAATCATTTTACTTATCAAAACGAGATTGGTTTATTGGACATACAAGAGTCTTTCCGATGGAAAAAATGGCGGTTTAACGTAGGAGGGACTACCCAAATAGCACAAGTACGACTTAATAATAAAAAGACTATTGAACGAAATTTTCAGAGAAATCAACTCTTATTCCAACCTACTTTGGCTGTTTCTGTTCAGTTGAGCGACCACCAACGGCTGATGTTCTTCTACTACGGCCAGCAAAGTTTACCATCATCGGAGCAATTCAATGAGGGCTACATTCAGTCTAGTTACCGGTCGTTTTCCCGTAATGTTTCCCAATTTTATGTAACCCAAAACAATAACCTGCAACTCAACTACAATAATACCAATTGGACCAAATTATATGCTTTTAATTTAGGAATCTCCCACAACCAAAATTACTTTGTCAATACCTCTAATTTTGCTTTTTCGGAACTACTAAGTTTTGATGAACAGCAACCGATTGCTACTAAATTAGGTCAATGGTCGGCCAATTGCCAATTAGACCGACTGATTGCCCTTCTTTCTACTAAAATCCGATTTGAGGGCTTTGTATCACAATCGGATATATTGAATAGAGTTAACGGCAGTGCTTTATTGCCCAATTATACACAAAACTTCAATGGGAAAATCTATGCTATTTCAGCTTTCGATTTCCCTTTGAATTTCCAACTGAGCACACGTCTAAATTTTAATCGTGTGATGAATCGTAGTGATAAAAAAGAAATTTCAAGTGCAAAATTGTTTGTTCCGAGCGTTATTTTGAAATACCAACCCCTACCAAAACTTACCCTTCGGCTCACGGGTGAACAGCTCAATTGGTACAATCAACAGAATAGAGATGTTACCAACTTACTTGATTTGGATATAATCTTACACCCAGAAAAATCACTTTGGACATTTTCGATGAGGGGGAACAACCTACTAAATACCAAAGCTATTTATTACACCACCGTTAGTAATTATGCCATCTTTCAGCGCAATTACCTGCTTCAACCACGCTGGGTAAGTGTCAGTGCTAATCGTAGTTTTTAAAGTTTACTGATAACTTGGGAAAACTTTTAAATTCTGATGCACATTTGTTTTAAGACCTGTTTCAACTGCTTTTGGGACTTTTATCCATTGCTCCACTGGTTATTTTTTGAATAAAACCTTGCCCCTTGTTAGTTGTAGTGTTCTGAGGAATAAAAGTTAAAAACGTTGTGCGTTGTCTTCAAGACTACGTACTGAAAATAAAGAGTGTGTCTTGTGACACGGTGCGTGCCTAAAAACTACCCTCCAACCTGTGGTTTATGACGATTATGGGCGCATTACGCAAACGGGGGCAGTAGCCAACCTCGGCAGTAGCGCTGTTTTAGAGGTATTGACCGAGGCAGAATACAAAACATCGGGCGTTGGCTTTGGGTAAGCCTATAAAAGCAAGGCGACACTTTTTGGTGGCAATGGCCAGCCCAACGGCAGTTTTATCCAAAGCGAAATCACGGCTTTTGATGCGTATCATCGGCCTGTGGCTACCCAAAGCAATCATATTTTGGACTTGGTCAATACCTCGGCCATGACCACCCAAACCACGCTCAATGCCCGCGACCAAGCCCTGACGATGAACCAAAGCATTGGGGTAAATAACACGACTTATACATTAGGCCAAGCCCACAACTACGACAACGGTGGCCGCCTCAACAAAATAGGTACGGTCTTATACTACCTCAATCTACCCAGTAAATTTACCAAAGACGATGGTAGTAAGCAAGAAGTTTGCTGCCCAGCTTTGAAAGTACCCCGATATTCAAAGCTGAAATAACGCCCACTTCAATTGCGTTATTGATATGATATCACTGAAAAAAAGTACTATCAGATTCCTATAATTTAACGACCATTATTTCGCAAACCTACTTGGTTTTGTACCTTTGCAAAACTTTCTTTGTGCTACCTGTTATGTCACAACTCTCCGTACGCCACCTTTTGGGCATCAAAAACCTCACAGAATCAGATATTTACAGTATTTTAGATACCGCCACGCAGTTCAAAGAGGTTATTAATCGGCCTATCAAGAAAGTACCTACACTGCGCGACGTAACGATTGCCAATGTTTTTTTTGAAAATTCAACCCGAACTCGTTTGTCCTTTGAATTGGCCGAAAAAAGACTTTCTGCTGATGTCGTCAATTTCTCTGCTTCGGGCAGTTCGGTGAAGAAAGGAGAAACCTTGCTCGATACTGTCAATAATATCCTGGCCATGAAAGTGGATATGATAGTGATGCGACACAGTAGTCCGGGTGCGCCGCATTATCTATCCAAAAAAATATCGGCCAATATCGTCAATGCTGGCGACGGCACGCACGAACACCCCACCCAAGCCCTTTTAGACGCGTTTTCGATGCGCGAGCAAATTGGCGATTTGGCAGGTAAAAAAATAGCCATCATCGGCGATATTTTACACTCTCGGGTGGCATTGTCTAATATTTTTTGTTTAAAAAAAATGGGGGCTGAGGTTCGAGTGTGCGGCCCCACGACACTTATTCCTAAATACATCACCTCTTTGGGCGTAGAAGTGAGTCACAACGTCAAAGAAACGCTTCAATGGTGCGATGTGGCCAATGTGCTACGGATTCAGTTGGAGCGACTGCAAGTCAAATACTTCCCAAGTTTGAGAGAGTACTCGCTGTATTTTGGCATCAATAAAAAAATGCTCGACGAACTAGACCACGATATTGTGCTGATGCACCCTGGCCCCATCAATCGTGGCGTAGAACTTACTTCTGATGCTGCCGACTCCCGCCAAAGCATTATTCTCAATCAAGTAGAAAACGGCGTTGCTGTACGGATGGCTGTGCTTTATTTGTTGGCGCAGAAATAGCTACAATACAACGATATTATAAAACGCTGACGGGGTTTGTTTACTTAAACAGACCCCGTCAGCGTTTTATAAGCGCACTTCATTAAGCCGAATTTCGTGCCGCATTGATGATTCCAAACATAGACCTCATTACCAATTTACTATACACTTCTACATCTTCTGATGGTAAGTCTGAAGATTGAAGTTTTTGAAGGGCATATTGTTGTATCGTCATCAGTGGCAAAACAATTTTTTCACGGATTTTGATTGATTCTCTTGTGACAGGATTCTGATTGAGTAATTCTTTTTCCCCCGAAAATTCCAGCATCAAGGCAATACTCCGCTCGTATTCCTCATACATCATATTCCAAAAATCCTTGAACTCAGCATTTTCTTGTAAGTATTTAGTTGCTGGGTAATAGGCTTTCAATAACGACTGCATCGAATTTTCTACCAACGTCCGCACAAAGAGTGATTTTTTATACAATTTCCTTAGCGCGTCCATTTTTCCACTATTCTTTAGGGTTTCTAATCCTGAACCGAATCCATAAAAGCCTGGAATATTTTGTTTCATTTGCGCCCAAGAGCCCACAAATGGGATAGCGCGTAAATCTTCAAATCTCAGCTCTCCTCCACTTCCTCGTTTGTCGGGGCGGCTTCCTATTTTTGTTTGTCCATAAAAACGTAGTGGGGTGATTTTCTCCAAATAAGGCACAAAACTTGGGTGTTTTTTTAGACCAAGATAAGCATGGTAAGCGGCTTCTGCCAATTCTTCCATCAAAGCCTTATCATTTGTTGAAAGTTGGTCTTTGGTGTTTTTTGCAGTAAAAAGATGATTTTCTAGCCCTGCTGTAAAAAGCCTTTCTAGGTTGTATATTGCTGTCGGAACAGTCCCGTAATTAGAGCTAATGGTCTGTCCCTGAACCGTTAACTGGATTTCTTTATCCTCTATTTCTTTACCTAAAGAAGCATAAAAAGCATGATTATTGCCACCACCGCGACCTGGAGGCCCACCACGTCCATCGAAAAAGGTTACTTTCACATTGTACTCACGAGAAATCTGTGTGAGTTGTTCTTTGGCACTAAAAATAGACCAATTGGCACGCAGATAACCTCCGTCTTTGGTGCCGTCAGAAAAGCCTACCATGATAGTTTGTTGATGTCCACGAAGGTTTAAATGAGCGCGATAATATGGATTCTCGTAGAGTATCTTCATTACCTCAGACGCATTGGCGAGGTCTTCTACCGTTTCAAAAAGTGGAACAATGTCTACACTGAGTTCATCCGTTTTCCACGCATTTTTAAACAATGCCAAAACTTCCACTACGTTGAGGGCACTTTCGCAGTTGCTTATCACATAGCGATGACAGCCTGCCACCCCATTGCGCTTTTGAATTTCCTTTATGGCCAACATAGAACCATAAATATCTTTCGTGATATCATCTTTAAAGATGTTTTCTGTCAAATCTGCCTGCAATGATAATAAGAAATCAATTTTGCGATTTTCTTCCCATGTTTCATAATTTGAATAAGAAAACACTGGAACTTGTTTTTCTATTTTTGTTAATATCTCCTTCCAAGCCAAAGTATGTTTTGGACTTACTTGCCGAATATCCAAACTTGCAAAATGGAAGCCAAACAATTTTATTTTTAAAAGGGTATCATCTAAAATATCCACAAACAACCCATCGTGATTACTTACAAGCACTTCGCGGGCTTTCATAAGGTCTTCTATGAGCTCTTCTACATTATTATAGCATTCTTGGTCTGGATAATAGATGGCATTATTGGTTTTGCGCTCTGCAGCTTCTATAAACTCCTCTACGCCATTGAAAGTCAAACGCCTTTTTAGAGATTTAATATCCCGCCAATAGCATTTTAGCAATATTTGGCGTAATTGATCCGCCACTTTAAGGGTGATTTCTGGTGTAACAAATGGATTTCCGTCACGGTCGCCTCCAGGCCAAAAACCCAGACGAAATAAATCGGTATGTGGCCAATCATTGACATGTATGTCTAAACCATTCATTAGTTTTTTGACAATGGCAGGAATGGCTTCAAAAAACACGTTTTCCAAAAACCAGCATAAGGTTACGGCTTCATTGAAGGGTGTTGGTTTTGTTTTATTGATAAAACCTGTTTTACCAAGCTGCAAAAGCAAATGATTAACTTTCACAAAATCGTTTTCCTTTATCGCTTCTTCTAAATCGGTGATGATTCCTAAAACTTTCCCAGGATAAAACTGAGTGGGGTGAGCAGTAAGAACAATTCTAACACAAAAATCTTCGAGTTTTTTGAGTAACTTATCTCTTAGTTCGTCACTATCTACTCGGTTGAGGAGTTGTGTAATGGATCCTTGGCCGTTTGAATCGTGTGTTTCTTCAAATCCTGCATCTTCAACTGAATCAAACAAAACAACTTGTCGCTCGATGAATTTGATAAAATTGAAAAGCAAGTCGCGCCGGTCAGCTTCAGAGGTATCCTCAAAATATTCATGAAAGAATGACTCAATAATTTGCTGAGGGCTTTTGCCTTTTTCAAATCCTTCTTCACTTTCTTGAACTAAAAGTGGTAGTAGCGTCCCTGTTCTGTAAATATCCTGAAAAGGAAGACTTAAAAACAGGCTGTTGAAAATATTATACTTCGTAACAACAGCGTCTTGGTAAACGTTTTGCATTGTGGGTAATTTATTTAGGTGGGTATTGAAAGACGAATTTAGAAATTAAATTGTACATTTTTAAGAAAAATGCCCAAATTTCCTCAATCAGAAGATTGTTTTGAAAACATTAGGCTAATACTTCTGATTTTTTTGATAATTTGCTTCTTAGAAGGTTAGGTCTATCAAGCTTACAGATTTGTAAATTCAAGATTATTTTGCCCCATGAAAGAATTCTTTTTTCTCTTTTTCATGATTTTTAGTTTCTTGCTACGAGCACAAGAGTTTCGTCGCCCAGAAATTGACCTCAATGCTTTTATTCAAAATTTACAACCTATTCAAACTGAAGACCTCAACTATAACGAGCTTTACGAAAATCTGATTCAACTATACACTACTCCCCTCGACCTTAATTCTTGTACCCGCGACGAGTTATCTGCGACCTTTTTATTGAACGAACGACAGCTCAACAACTTTTTTAATTATCGGGAACAACTTGGACTTTTCGTTTCTATCTATGAGTTACAAGCTGTTCCAGATTTTGATTTAGCCCTTATTTATAAGATTCTTCCCTTTGTTACTGTCGTACCTTCAGACCGAAAACTATGGAATAATCTCAACAACCCAACTGATAATTACCTGCTTATTAGGACGGAACACCTTTTAGAGCAAAAGAGAGGTATGACCGACAACGCCCCCAAGTCTCGGAATGGTACATTACAAAAATTTGAGGGAAGCCCTGTTCAATGGTATGCCCGTTATCGCTATAGCCGCAGTCGTGATTTTAGTTTTGGTTTTACCCTTGAAAAAGACGAAGGAGAGGCTTTTAGTTGGCAACCTACCCGTCATAAATACGGCGTTGATTATTTCTCTTTTCATGCCCAAGTTCAAAATAGGGGTCGGGTAAAAAACCTTTTGATTGGCGACTATCAACTTCAAGTAGGACAAGGGTTAGTCTTTTCATCTGGTTTTATATTGGGAAAAGGTATGGAAACCGTTTATACAACACACCGGCCTACTACAGGTGCTCGTCCCTATACATCCGTTACTGAAGCTGGCTTTTTTAGAGGAATAACTACCACATTTTCCCTCAACAAAAACCTCGAAATTACTGCTTTATTAAGCAATGTAAGACGAAGCGGAACACTTTCTTCACCTGATGCTAATGGTGTTATTAGTACGCTCCAAACCGATGGATTGAACCGTATTCCAAATGAACTACAATATCGCGCCAATCTTATCGAACAAAATATCGGCACACACTTGCTTTACCGAGCCAATCGTGGACAATTTGGGGCTACAATGCTTTATTCTCATTTTAATATTCCTTTATTAAAAGCCAATGCTCTTCGCAACGATTTTGAGTTTAGTGGCAAACAAAACCTAATACTTGGACTTCATGGCACTTACCTTTGGCGTAATTATAATCTTTTCGGAGAAGTGGCTCGTTCTCAAAGCGGAGGAGTAGGGGCCATCGGTGGGATATTGGCAAGCCTCAATCAAAGATGGGATGCATCCCTTCTTTTTAGACATTTTGATAAAAACTTCCATAGTTTTTTTGCCAATGCTTTTGGTGAAAGTTCTCGAAATATCAACGAAACTGGGTTTTATATGGGGGTAAAATATACGGTCCATAAAAAGTTAAAACTTGGGGCTTATGTTGATATTTATCGGTTTCCTTGGTATAAATATTTAGTTGATACAAAACCCACCAATGGTTTTGATTTTTTATTTCAAAGTACTTGGACTCCTACCAAAAAAATAGCTTTCTATGCTGTTTACCGACAAGAGTTGAAGGAAAAAAATATTGCCACCTCTTTATCAAAACTGAAATATGTAACGCATACTATCCGTCGAAATTTAATTCTAAATACCGAGTATTCCCCCAACAATTATTGGTCTTTTCGAACCCGTATCCAGGGGGGTAGCTTTGGTTATCAAGATTTTAAAAATGATTTAGGCTGGCTTATTTTTCAAGAAATAACCGCTAATTGGGGTAAATACTCAGCTACAACTCGCCTTTCAGCCTATAATACCGATAGTTATGATGCCCGTCAATACGCTATAGAACGCGATGTTTTATATGCGATTTCGATGCCTGCTTATTATGAGCGTGGTTTTCGAAATTATCTGCTTTTTCGTTACACACCATCCTCTAATCTTGATTTTTGGCTTCGTTTTGCCCGAACTGATATGCCCGAACGCGAAAAGCTTAGTTCCTACGTAGATGAAATAAATGGGTCTCACCGAACCGAAATAAAGCTTCAAATGAGGTATCGTTTTTAATTCTTCCATTTTGGCATAACTTTTGATAATAGTTGGTACATGTATCTTATCTCTGTTTATCAATACCATTTTAGAATGAAACGTTTTTATTTTTGGGGAATTTCCGGGATTACGTTTTTATTTTTGTTTGGTTGGATGCTCAATTGTTCTGGTGTTAGTAGTTCACCCACCTCTCAATTAATTCCTAATTTTAGTACAAAACAAGTTATTTCTTCAGATTGGATTGATGCTAATCAATGGGTAACCACTATTGTTTTGGGAATGCCTGCTCGAAGTTGCGAATTATACAATAAACAACTGACTACCAATATTTTAGATAATCATAAGTTATACGTTTACTCCCAAATTGATAATTCAATTCATTCCGTTCCTTTTACTCTAAATAATAACAATAGTGAACTTAGATATGACTATACGCTACCCAAATCATCTATTCTAAAGATAGTTGCTATTGGAATGAAAGGTGAATTTAGCCCTGTTGGAGCACAGAAGTATCGTTACGTGTTGATTAATAATGACTTAGCAAAAAATATTTCTATAAATATGGATGATTATGAGGCTGTTAAAGCTGCTTTTAACTTAGAAGATTAATTTCTTTTTTCAGGTTTTCTTAAAAATGCCTATCATTGTCACTTCGGTGACTTCGATAGGCATTTTTTTAGCATCAACCCATACAATTATGCTCTACTATTTATTCTCTTATTTAGACAAAACTTTCAATTTTCCAGGCGCTGGGGTTTTCCAATATATCTCTTTCCGTGCTTTGGGAGCAACTGTTTCTTCCTTGCTTATTGCAGCAATTTTTGGCCGTCGAATCATTGATTACCTTCGTAAAAAACAAATCGGAGAGACTATACGCGACTTAGGTTTGCAAGGTCAAATGGAGAAAAAAGGAACGCCAACTATGGGAGGGTTTATTATTTTGGCTTCATTACTGATTCCTGTGGTTTTATTTGCCAAAATCACAAACGTATATATTGTATTGTTGATTATAACAGCGGTTTGGACGGGTCTGATTGGCTTTATTGATGATTATATCAAAAAATTCAAAAACAACAAAGAGGGCTTACATGGCAAATTCAAAATTGTAGGTCAGGTAGGGTTGGGACTGATTGTAGGCATTACACTTTCTTTCAATCAGTATGTCAAAATTAGGGTTTATGACAAACCTCTCATTAGTTCAGCTATAGGCGAAGTTCAACGTTATACTGATGTTCTGAACCCTACTATTACCACCTTACCTTTTATTAAGAATAATGAATTCGACTATTCAAGTCTCTTATTTGGCTTATTACCAGATAGTTATACTTGGATAGTTTATACGATTGTGGCTATTTTTATCATTACTGCTGTTTCTAATGGTGCCAATATTACCGATGGAATAGACGGCTTGGCTGCAGGGACTACCGTTTTTATTGGACTTACGTTAGGGGTTTTGGCTTATGTTTCTGGTAATGCCAAAATCTCTCAGTACCTCAACGTCATGTATATTCCTAACTCTGGTGAGATGGTAATTTTCATTGGTGCTTTTATAGGTGCATGTATTGGGTTTTTGTGGTACAATTCTTATCCTGCCCAAGTTTTTATGGGCGATACCGGTAGTCTTATGTTAGGTGGGGTTATTGCTGTTATCTCATTGGCTATTCGGAAAGAACTCCTTATCCCTGTCATGTGCGGCATATTTTTTGCCGAGCTGTTATCTGTTATCTTTCAAGTGAGCTATTTCAAATATACGAAACGTAAATTTGGAGAAGGTCGCAGAATTTTCCTGATGTCCCCCTTACATCACCACTTCCAAAAGAAGGGCTATCACGAAGCTAAAATTGTAACTCGTTTTTGGATTGTAGGAATTATATTAGCTATTGCTACTTTGGTTACACTAAAACTTCGCTAACCATTTATTTATCAATCACTTTTTATTATTTCTTCCCGTAAAAAAGTTCTTCCAACGTTTTTTTAATACTAAAAAGTCCTTTTTTTGAAGTTACAATAAAGAGGTTATCGTAATCCATCGAATTTATTTTGGTGATTGTTGGCTTTGTTCCCAACCCACTGACTATCTCCAAAACAGTGTCACTATGCCCTATCACTAAGGCATTTTTTCCTTTCATTTTAAGTACACGATTTACTATGACATCTACAGGTTTAGCTTCATAAATAGCATATTGTTTTCCTAAACGATTTGCCAAAGGTTGGGCTGTTTGGCGATTTCTTTGGTATTTACTTGCAAAAATTGAGTCAATATTTTTATCTTTAAGAATATCAGCCAAAGCTTCAGCTCTTTCCAAGCCAACAGAGGAAAGTGGCGGGTTTTCGCTTTGGTCTAACCTTTCTGCGTGTCTTACTACATAAATCTTGGATGTATAACAAGAACTTACGCTTATCATCAAACATACTATTAGAAAAAGGGCTTGAGTGTTCTTCATTTTTTCTAATTTTTTAAACGCTATCTCCACGCAATTGCCTGAAGCGTTTGCGTGCATCTGCGGCATAAATACTTCCAGGATATTTTTCTAGTATTTTCTGATATAATTCCATTGATTTTTCTTTGTCTTTCAATCGGTTTTGATAAAGTTCGGCCATCATAAAAAGGGCATCATCAGCTAATATGTCGGTACTAAACTTATCCACAATTAGCTGTAAGTTTTCCACTGCTTTTTGATTTTCGCCCATTTTAGCATAAGTCCGAGCTTTGAGCCATAGTATTTCATCTGCCAAGGGGTGGTCGCGGTATTTTTTGGCTATTTCATCCAATCGTTTTAGTGCCAATTCAGTCTGATTTTGATATAAAAGCAGGTCAATAGAGGCATACTCTTTCATGGCATCTTCAGATGTATCCAAACCTGTATTATCTTGAATCAACAAACTTAATGAACCTGCATCATTGGCTATTTCTCGGGTTGTGGCCATTTTCAATATATCCAACAGTGCTTTTGATAAGTCAAAATCGCCTGTATAATAATATTGACGTGCATTTCGCAATTTTGCCTCGTATCCTAAGGGCGTTTCTTTTTGCGCTTTGTCCACTTGTGAATAGAGCAATGTTGATTCCCAAGGTTCATTTTTCAAAAGAAATATATCTCCTAAATCCAATTTGCATTTATCTATAAAATCGCTTTCTGCTCGACCAATTTTAATGGCTTCTTGCAATACACTCGTAGCTGTGTCTTTCTCATTCAAATAAAAGGCATATAAATTTGCCATACTTCTCATGGCTTCGAGGGTGCGGTTATTCTGTCCTAGCTCACCAAGTAATTTTTTATAGTCTTGAATAAGCTGCTTCACAGAGGGTATATCTACAGGGAACGTATTTTTAACTTGCTCCTCACGGGCTACAATTACCATACGGCGGGCATAAGGATATAGTTGCCCTGTCGGATATTCTTTGATAATATAATCGAACGACTGAATCGCTGCAGTAAAATCTTTGTTTTGTAAAGCCAAATTACCTAAATCGAAAATTTTCGAACCATTGAGTTTCAATTTTCTATCTAGAGCCCGTTCTTGAATGAATGCTTTACCAAATTGTTTTTTTTGGGTAAAAAACCAAATTAACATCTCAGCATAAAAGGTTTCATTCGGCTGCCTTTGGATTTTTTCGTACAATATTTTTTCAAATTTTACTTGGTCTTTTTCTTCTTTTAAATAATCCTGAAAATAGTTTTGTATTACTTCTTTGTTTTGAATCGCTACGCCTAAACTTAGCAATTCTTCAATCATTTGATCTGTTTTTCCTGTTTGAGCGTATAGTGTCGCTAAATCCATTTTGAAAAGTGATTCGTTTTTTGCCACATCCCTTGCTTTCAAAAGTGCATTTATTGCAGCCTCTATATTGTCTATTTCCTTAAACTCCTCAGAAAGCTCTTTGTAGGCGTTTAAATCTTGGGGATGTATAAGAACCAAACTCTCTTTATATTTTTGCGTGGCGGGTACCGTTTGGCCTGCTTGTTCTAACATTCGGCCCCAGTACAGTGCGTATAAATACCCAAACCTTGCATCCGCTTTTTGTTGACGCTTTAAAAACTTTTCGCCCTCTTCAAATTCTTTCAGTTTCACCACACAATTGATATAGCGTCGCAAATAGATTTTATTAAAATCTTTGCGTAAAGCTTTCTGATAAAGCGAAATTACTTTATCACATTCCCCTTTTTGGAAATAGGCATCTGCCAAGTCTGCATCACTCTGTGCCCAACTTTTGAAACTTAAACCTGTCACTAGGATTACGCACAGAAGTATCCCAAGCTTTTTTGAAGTTATACACACTTTCTTTGTACCCATTATAAAAACAAATAAAATTAATTTTAAAACTATTAAAGTCTATTACCTCCGTGGATATGTGGACAAATAAGTTGTTCACGACTTATCCACATTTTTCTAAAACGAATATGTGGACAGTTTCGAGGTTATCCACTTGATTTTATTTTTATCCACAATTGAAATTACTGTTTTTCAGTGGAATATAAAATTGTTCACAATTAAATGTGGATTGTGGATAATTTTATTCACGTTGTTGATATCTTTTTATACACAAAGAACAATGTGAAAAACACCTTGAAAAGTTGTTTAAAAACGACTCACTTATTCACAATTGAATTGTGGACAAATTGTTTTCCACACTATTTCCTTTTTATCTACAAGTTTTACAGTAGTTATCCACGTTATTGTTCACATAAATCCAGTTATCCACAATGTTATTCACATTTTATCCTCAGAAAAGAGCTTTTTGTGAAAAAAGCGTTTCACAAAACAAAATCAATTATGTCTCTTTTATTACTTAAACAAAAAATGCGCCAAAGGTCGCATTAACTTATCCACATAGTGTGATAATTGTGAATCATTTTGTGGATAACTCTACATCTATGCCACTCACAACGAAGTTTTTCTTGATTTTGATAGGTTGTGGATGAAAATAAATCGGTTCGGCAAGCTTTTTGGATTTAAAATCGCCAGTATCCCATTTGCCGTTGTCATTTTGGTCATCAACAACTCGGACAGAATACATACCTGGTTTCAGGAATTTAAATTGGAAAGGAGTTCTATTTGTAACGGATTTGACTACCTCATTTTTTTCGTTTAATAATTCTACAATAAATTTAT
>Ga0105048_10013196_pt1 | contig 12921 bp, 9 predicted proteins | sample MAT05_FD_78382 | JGI IMG/M metagenome (GOLD analysis project Ga0105048, IMG submission 78382) | Freshwater microbial communities from Lake Fryxell liftoff mats and glacier meltwater in Antarctica - MAT-05 | ecosystem: Environmental > Aquatic > Freshwater > Ice > Liftoff microbial mat | place...
GACGATCCGCCTGGCAACAACCGATGAAGCGCAGGCCATCGCCCGCATGTCGCGCGACTGGATCGAACACGGTCTGGGCTGGAGCTGGACCGGGGCACGGGTGTCGCAGGCGGTCGGCGACCCGTCGACCAACGTAGCTGTGCTGGTCAAGAGCGACGGGCTGCAGGGCTTCGGCATCATGCAGTACCTGGATGACTCGGCCCATCTGGTGCTGCTGGCCATCGCACCGCTGATGCGCCACCAGGGCCTGGGTCGACAGCTTCTGGCTTGGCTCGAACGGTCGGCGCGGATCGCCGGCAACACGGCGATCCGGCTCGAATGCCGGGCCGACAACGTCAACGCGATCGCGTTCTACTGTCACCTGGGCTATCGCCAGGTCGGCTCGGTCCCTGGTTACTACGAGCGCCGGGTCGATGCGGTGCAGCTGACCAAGCAGTGGGCTGAACCGGCCAGTTGAGTCCAGCGCTCAGTGCGACGCCAGCACAGTGACCAGCGGTGCATGATCGTGCGCTGGTTTGTCGGCCAGCGTAATCAAATCCGCGAGTTTGCCAGCCGCCGCCTGTGCCGCCGCATCATCGACCGCATGCACCATCGCCAGCGGGTCGCCCGCTCGCACTCGCACACCAACCCCCAGCACCTCGCTGAACCCGACCCGGTGGTCGATCCGGTCCGCCGCCTGGCGCCGCCCGCCACCCAGCTCGATGACCAGCAGGCCGATGCCCCGCGTGGCGACATGGCTGATCCAGCCGTCACGCGGAGCCGGTGCCGGGCAGGACACCGGCGCAGCCACAAGGTATTGATCGGGACGTTCGACAAAATCCTCCGGTCCACCCAGCGCAGCCACCATGCGCGCAAACCGCTCCAGCGCAGAACCGTCGTCCAGCACACGGCCGATGCGGATGTTGGCATCGTCGCGAACCGTCGCCAGTTGGCCCAGCACCAGCAGTTCGGCACACAAGGCGGTGGTGATTTCCAGCAGCCGGGGTTCTCGCCGTTTGCCACGGAGGAACTCCAGTGCCTCCCACACCTCGAGCCCATTGCCGCAACTGTGTCCCAGCACCTGGTTCATGTCGGTGATCAGCGCCCGGGTCGGCAACCCGGCGCCATTGGCCACCGACACCAGCGACTGTGCCAGTGCGCGCGCCATCTCGGTGGACGCGGCAAACGCGCCGTTGCCGGTCTTGACGTCGAGCACCAGGCCCTGCAGACCAGCCGCGAGTTTCTTGGACAGGATGCTGGCCGTGATCAGCGGAATCGACTCCACGGTGGCAGTCACGTCGCGGATCGCGTACAGGCGCCGGTCCGCCGGCGCCAGGTCGGCGGTCTGCCCGACAACGGCGCAACCGGCGCTGCGCACCGCGGCGCGCAGCAGGTCGTTCGACGGCGCAGTCTGGTAACCCGGGATGCTGTCCATCTTGTCCAGCGTGCCGCCGGTGTGGCCCAGGCCGCGGCCGGAGATCATGGGCACGAATGCGCCGCAGGCGGCCAGAATCGGTGCCAGCATCAGGCTGACCTTGTCGCCGACGCCGCCGGTGGAGTGTTTGTCGAGGATCGGGCCACCGAGGCTTTCGGCTTGCCAGTCCAGCGTGTTGCCCGAGTGCGTCATCGCGCGGGTCAGTGCCACGGTCTCCGACGTGTTCAGCCCGTTGAGGAAGGCGGCCATGGCCATCGCCGCAGCCTGACCTTCGCTCCAGCTGCCGTCGACCAGGCCAGCGACAAACGCGTCGATCTGCGCTTCGCCCAGCACACCGCCGTCGCGCTTGATGCGGATGACTTCCTGGGCCAGCATCAGGTTCCCGCACCGCCGCAATTGCAGTGACCTTCCCGCCGCGCGCTGCGATACGCATACGCTCGGGAACGACCCGATGCCCCGCTCATGGCGGGCCCAGATGCTGCGGCCCGAAACTGTGGGGCAACAACTGTTCCAGCGTGAAACTGGCCCGCACCTGCTGCGGATTCGCAATCATGATCGGTGTCTGCGGCCCGGCGAATTCCCGGATCTTCTGGCGACAGCCGCCACAGGGCGTCACCAGCCCCTCACCGTTGCCGACCACCAGCACCGCCTGCACCTCGGAGCCACCGGCCAGCACCATCGCACTCAGCGCGCCGGCCTCGGCGCACAGACCTTGCGGATACGCGGCGTTCTCGACATTGCAGCCGGCATGGATGCGGCCCTGTGCGTCGAGCACCGCGGCGCCGACGTGGAACTTCGAATACGGTGCGTGCGCCCGCGCCATCGCTGCGACGGCCGCAGCCAGCATCGCAGCGCGCTGGGTATCGATCAGGTCTGCGCCAGCCATCGGATTCAACGCTCCTTCAGGTAAGGCCGGCCCAGAGCCTGCGGCGCCACGGTGCGACCAATGAAACCAGCCAGCAGGATCACCGTCAGCAGGTAAGGCAAGGCCTGTATCAGTTGCACCGGTACCTGGCCGATGCCCGGCAACGGCACGCCTTGCAGGCGAATCGCCACCGCGTCGAGAAAGCCGAACAACAGGCAGGCCCAGAACGCCTTGACTGGATGCCACTTGCCGAAGATCAGCGCCGCCAGCGCCATGAAGCCGCGCCCCGCCGTCATGTTGGGCACGAAGGCCGCGTTCTGCGCCAGCACCAGGTAACTGCCAGCCAGGCCGCACAACAAGCCATTGAGTGTCAGCGCCGCATACCGCATGCGCGCCACCGACACACCGGCGGCGTCAACCATATGCGCGTTCTCGCCAACCGCGCGCAGGCGCAGCCCGAACCGGGTACGGAACATCAACCACCACACGGCGGGCACCAGCAGCAGCGCCAGGTACACCATCGCGTTGTGGCTCAGCAGGCCCTGGCCGATAACCTGACCCAGCACCGGTATGCCCTGCACGGCCTCGACCACGCCGGGCATCAGCGCCTGCATGCGCACCTCGGTTGTCACCGGCGGCGTCTGGCCACCCTGTGAAAACCAGGCGATGCCCAGCACAGCCGTCATGCCCACCGCAATGATGTTGATCGCCACCCCCGAGACCACCTGGTCGCCACGATGGCTGACGCAGGCAAAGCCGTGCAGCCACGACAACAACACCGTCGTTCCCATGGCCATGATCAAGGCAACGGCGGTGGAACCGAAGGCCACGCCGGCCGCGCCGGCCGCAAACGCGGCAAACAGCATCTTGCCTTCCAGGCCGATGTCGATGACGCCCGCGCGTTCGGACAACAAGCCTGCCAGTGCACACAGGATCAGCGGTGTCGACACCCGCAGCGTCGAGGCGATCAACGAACCGATCATGGCCTCATCCATGGGCCGCTCCTTTCACCGCTTGCGGGGCGCGATTGCCGCGCAACCCGTTCACAACCCATGCCACCGACGGCGCCAGCACATACGCCATGGCGCCGGAGAACAACACGATGAAGCCTTGCAGCATCACCACCATGTCGCGGCTGAAACCCCGCACCTCGAAGGCGACTTCGGCACCACCCTGGAACAGCGCGCCGAACAGGATGCTGGCCAGCACGATGCCAAACGGGTGGCTGCGCCCCATCAGCGACACCGCAATGCCGGTGAAGCCGGCGCCGCTGACATATTCGAGCATCAGTCGACCGTTGACGCCGGCAACCTCGTTCATGCCCACCAGCCCGGCCAGCGCGCCCGACAGGCCCATTGCCAGGATCACCTGGTGGTTGGGATTGATGCCGGCATAGGCTGCGGCACGCGCGCTCGAGCCGGTGGCGCGCAGGTCGTAACCGAACCGGGTATGCCAGAGGAAGAAGTAGACGCCAAGGGCCGCCAGCACCGCCAGGAACACACTGGTATTGAATGGCGAATTGGGCCACTCGATACCCAGCCAGCCCATGAAGGTGTGCATGCTGGGCAACTTGGCCGAATCGGCGAACGGCGCGCTCTCCACCGCCATATTGCCTGGCACCTTGAGGTGATTGACCAGCAGGTAGACCAGCAGGCTGCTGGCCAGGAAATTGAACATGATGGTGGTGATCACCACATGGCTGCCGCGGTAGGCCTGCAGATAGGCCGGCACCGCGGCCCAGACCATGCCGAACAAGGCGCCCGCCAACAGCATCAGCGGCAGCATCAGCCAGGCCGGAAGGATGGCCGACAACCACAATGCAACCAGCCCGGTACCCAGACCGCCCAAGATCGCCTGGCCTTCACCGCCGATGTTGAAGAGGCCGCCATGGAACGCCACCGCCACCGCCAGCCCGGTAAACACGAAGGTGGTCGCGTAATACAACGTATAGCTCAGGCCGCGGGTGGTGCCGAAGGCGCCATGGACCAGCACGGTGATGACCTCCAACGGGTTCTGCCCCACCAGCCAGACCATGAAGCCGGCAGCGAGCAACGCGACCGCCAGGTTGACGATCGGCAGGACGACGAGATCGGCCCAGCGAGGCAAGGGTTGTTGCGCCATTAAACAGCCACCTTCGGCACCGGGTCCGCCTTCGCCGTGTCGGGCGCCTTCGTGCTGCCGCCACCGATCATCAACATGCCCAGCGTGTTCTCGTTGCAGTCGCCAATCGGCAACTCGCCAGCCACATGGCCCTGGTTCATGACGATCACACGGTCGGACAAGGCCAGTATCTCGTCCAACTCACTCGACACCACCAGCACCGCACAGCCGGCATCGCGCATTGCGCGCAACTGCCCATAGATGAACTCAATCGCGCCGATATCGACGCCGCGGGTCGGCTGGCCCACCAACAATACCTTGGGCGCCTGGCCGAGTTCGCGCGCCAGCACCAGCTTTTGCTGATTGCCGCCGGAAAAACTCGAACTCTGCAGCTGAGCATCGCGCGGACGCACGTCGAACCGCTCCATCATGTCGACGGTGGACTTGCGCATCTCGGGATGCAGCATCCAGCCGCCACGGCAGTAGTGCGGCAGCCATTCGTAACCGAGCACCGCGGATTCCCAGGCAGCGAAACTCATGATCATCGCGCGTTCATGGCGGTCTTCGGGCACGTGGGCCACGCCCAGGTTGCGCGCGGTGCGCGGGTCGACCCAGGCGCCGGCCTCGAACTGTTGCCCGCCCACCGACAGGCTGCCCCGTGCCGGCGCCAGCAGACCGGACAGGACCTCCAGCAGTTCGCTCTGCCCATTACCCGACACGCCGGCAATGCCGACAATCTCGCCGGCCCGCAGTTCGATGTTGAGGTCGTGCAGGCGCACGACCCGCATCAGGTCGCGCACGTGGATGCCACGCGCCTGCAGCAACACGGCTCCAGGCGGCTTTTCGCTGTCGCCAACCCGGCCCATCTGTACCTTGCGCCCGACCATGGCCTCGGCCAGGCCTTCAATGGTGGCGTCGGCAATCGCCACCACCTCGACCACCCGACCGGCGCGCATCACGGTGACCCGGTCGCACAAGCGCATGACTTCCTTGAGCTTGTGCGTGATCAGCAAAATGGTGGTGCCCTGCTCGCGCAGCAGTGCCAGCACGCCGAAAAGCTGCTCGGTTTCCTGCGGCGTCAACACCGCCGTGGGCTCGTCCAGGATCAGCACCTTGGCGCCACGGTATAACGCCTTGAGGATCTCCAGCCGCTGCCGGTCACCGACCGACAGGTCGCCCACAAGTGCATCGAGCGCAACCTTCAGCCCGGTGGACTCCATCAGTTCGGTGAGCCGGCTGCGCACCTGAACTTCGGCCTTGTGCAGCAGCACATGCGGCTCGGCGCCAAGCATGACATTCTCCAGCGCGGTGAGTGTCTCGACCAGCATGAAGTGCTGGTGCACCATGCCGATGCCCAGCGCAATCGCCTCATGCGCATTGCGGATGGTGGCGTCCTGGCCAAACACCTTGATCGAGCCGCTGTCGCTGGTGTAAAAACCGTACAGCACCGACATCAGCGTGCTCTTGCCAGCGCCGTTTTCACCGACGATGCCGTGCACCGTGCCCCGGCCGACGGTCAGGTCCACATCCGCGTTGGCCTGCACAGGGCCAAAACGTTTGCTGATACCGAGCATCTCGACCGCTGGTGCGTCGGACAAGGCGGTCGATCCTGAGGTCAGGGCAGGAAAATCAGATTCTGAGGTGATGAAGATTTCGCAACGCGGGTCGAGGTGGCGTCAAGAACCTCAGCCGTACAAGCGCACGGCGAGCATTACAGACGCCAGATTGGCCCGGGCAGCAGAAAGATTCATGACCTCAATACTTGCAGGCGTTGGCGGCCATGTAGTCGGCCACCTTGATCTTGCCGGAAATGATGTCGGCCTTGGCTGCTTCGACCTTTTTCTTCATGTCGGCGGACACCAGCTTCTCGTTGTTCTTGTCCATGGCGTAACCGACGCCGTCTTCCTTGAGGCCCAGCACCGACATGCCCGGCGTGTGGTTCTTGGAGACGTTGTACACCGCCACGTCGACCCGCTTGAGCATCGAAGTGAGCATGGTGCCGGGCTGCAGATGGTTCTGGTTGCTGTCAACGCCGATCGCCAGCTTGCCGCCATCCTTGGCCGCCTGGTACACGCCGGTGCCGGTGCCGCCAGCCGCGGCGAACACCACGTCGGCGCCCTTGGCGAATTGCGCCTTGGCCAGTTCACCACCACGCGCCGGGTCGTTCCAGGCTGCGCCAGTAGTGCCGGTCATGTTCTGGAACACCTCGGCCTTGGGGTTGGCGAACTTGGCGCCTTGCTCATAGCCACAGGCGAACTTGCGGATCAGCGGGATATCCATGCCGCCGACAAACCCGACCTTGCCGGTCTTGCTGGCCATGGAAGCCATCATGCCGACCAGAAAACTGCCCTCCTGCTCCTTGAACACCACTGATTGCACATTGGGCAGGTCGACGACCATGTCGATGATGGCGAATTTGAGCTTCGGAAATTCCTTGGCCACCTTCTCGATGGCCGAGGCCTGGCTGAAGCTCATCGCGATGATCGGGCTGGCGCCTTTTTCGGCCATGCGGCGGATCGCCTGCTCGCGCTGCGACTCGTTGGACACCTCGAACTCGAGGTAATTCTTGCCGGTTTCCTTCTTCCAGCGCTCCATGCCGTTGTAGGCCGCCTCGTTGAACGACTTGTCGAACTTGCCGCCCATGTCGTAGACGATGGCGGGCTCCGCCATAGCCTGGAAACTGGCTGCGAGTGCAACGGCAAGTAGCCCGAGTTGAGTCTGGAGTTTCATGGTGAAGGTCTTTCGAGGTTGAAGGTGGAACGGATACAAGGAAGTCAGCCGCAAGCCTAATCTGCCACCGACCGGTGCTGCAATCGGGGCTTTCCCCATCTGGCAGTCCGAAACAGGTCCAGGCCGTCATCGATGCGCCTGGTTTGCGTTGCCCGCATCATAACCACCGATCTGCCGATATTGCACGGCAATCCCACTGGCGAGGCGGGCATTTCCCAGCACCAGTTCGATGTTGGTCGCCAGGCTGTCCCCGCCAGTCAATTCCGACACCCGTGCCAGCAGGAACGGCGTGACCGCCTTGCCGGCAATATTCTGCCGCCCGGCCTCCTGCAACGCCTGCTCGATGGCCGCATCCATCCGCTCCCGTGGCAGGGCGAACTGCGGTGACACCGGGTTCGCCACGACCAGGCCACCGTCCAGCCCCAGGGCCCATTTCGCGTGCATGGCCTGCGCGATCTGCAGCGCCGAGTCGAGCCGGTAGTCCACACCGCAATCGCTGTCCGCGGTAAAGAATGCCGGCAGCCGGTCGGTCCGATACCCGATCACCGGCACCCCATGGGTTTCCAGGTACTCCAGCGTCAGCGGCAGGTCCAGGATGGACTTGGCGCCGGCGCATACCACCGCCACCGGCGTCCGCGCAAGTTCCTGCAGGTCGGCCGAGACATCGAAACTCTGCTGCGCGCCACGGTGCACGCCGCCGATGCCGCCAGTGGCGAACACCCGGATGCCGGCCATCGCGGCGATGATCATGGTCGAGGCGACGGTGGTTGCCCCCATCGCGCCGCGGGTCACGATGAACGGCAGGTCGCGCCGGCTGACCTTGGCCACGGCCGGCCCGGCACGGCCCAACGCCTCGATCTGCTGAGGCGTCAGGCCGGCCTTCAGGCGTCCGTCGATGACCGCAATGGTGGCTGGAACCGCGCCATGGGCGCGGATTTCCTGCTCGACCCGCAGCGCGGTGGACACGTTGTCCGGATACGGCATGCCGTGCGAGATGATGGTCGACTCCAGCGCCACGATCGGCCGCCGCTCGGCCAGGGCCTGCGCGACCTCGGGATGGATATCCAGATACGGAGAAGTTGGCATGGGACAGATTCCCGGTTCAGGTGGCTGGAACCAGACCTGCCGTGCAATGGGCCCCTCGCAGCAACTGCTGCACGGTGGCCACGGACAGATTCGGATGGTTGGCCGTTACCGCGGTGAGTGTCACGGCGGCGCAGCCGGCGGCAAATGGAACGGCATCGGGCAGCGCAGTGCCATCCAGAAAACCGTGGATCAGGCCTGCCATCAACGCGTCTCCGGCGCCGGTGGCGTTGACCACCGGCACCGGAATCGCCGGCTGCCAGCCGCTGGCACCCGTGTGCTCGCTCCAGTACAGCCCGCGCGCGCCCAGACTCAGCACGACCTGGCGCAGCCCGCGCCGGTGCAGCCAGCGAGCCGCCACCACCACCGCCTCGTCGCTGTCGACGGCCTGGCCGGTCAGCGCCTGCGCCTCGAGCCGGTTCGCCTTCAAGGTATGGATGCGCTCGAGCCAGGGCAGCAGCAGCCGACATTTGAAGGCCGACACCGGCTCGGCGAACAGCGGCGTGTCGCCGGCCTGGGCCACAATCCAGGCCAGCGTCGCCTCGGGCAGGTTGCAATCGACCAGCGTCACGCCGGCATGGCGCAGCAGTCCGGCGCTGGCGGCCAGCCGTTCTGGCGTGAGTTGCTCCAGGATCGCCATGTCGTTGAGCGCCAGCGCCATGTCGCCATCGGGGCCGTGCAATGACAAATAGGTGGAGGTCGCCTGGCCTGCCAGCACCTGGCAAGCCTGTACATCGACGCCGGCGCAACGGGTAAGCTCGATCAGGCTGGCGCCATACAGATCGTCACCCACTGCGCTGACCAGGCGCACGTCGCGCCCCAGTCGCGCCAAATTTTCCGCGACATTGCGGGCAACGCCACCTGGCGCGCAGCGAATGACTCCCGCAATTGAGTCCTGCGCCACCAGCTCATGGTCCGTGCTGCCAGTGATGTCCATATTGGCCGCACCGATGACCAGCACGAAACGGGGCTGGGACAACCCATCACCCCGGCCAACGATGCGGTCCTCGCAGGTCAGTTGCATGATGTGTCGGGCGATAGCGCGGCGGCTGATGCCCAGTCACTCGGCCAGCGTCTGCAGCGCGCTGGGCGGATCAGCGCGCGGCAGGTCGAGGACTTCCTGCTCAGGGAGGTCTGCGCCATGCGATTGCGGCTGTGGCATGACGATCTGGTGTCTCGATTCGCCGCTGTTGGATTCAACGAATACGATGCCGGCCATGCCCCAGCCCGGTTCATCTCGCTGAGAAACTCCCGCTTGCGCGTTCGTATCCTCGTCAGGTTCCATCTCAGGTCGGCTTGCTTCATGGCCGGTATTTTCTCCGGCAGCCTCAATTCAACCAAGCATATTCGGCCGCGACCCATGCGCGACAGCCCAACCCGGTTACCTCAGTGCTGGTCTGACAACGCAATGGCGCCGCGCTCGTGCAACTCAAAGTGGTGCTCAATCTGCTGCTTGTCCGGCTGGTACCGACCCATTGCAGACCCGGGATTTCGCGGGTCCGTGGTTCTCAAGCAGCCGTTCGCAGTGCAGGCATGACGAGCTTGAAGGGTGGATGGATGCGCTCGATCTGCCGCCAACGCGTAGCGCAAATCATTTCGACTCCGGAGGACCGAAGCATCCGTGTCAGTTGAAGCGGTTGGTCGGCTGGTCTGCCTGACCCGCGTTCATCCCGGCGATCATGGTCATCAGGGCTTGCGGGTCCACCGGCTTGACCATGTGATGATCGAACCCGGCTTCGTGGGAGCGGCGGCGGTCCTCATCCTGCCCCCACCCGGTCACGGCGATCAGCAAGACGTACTGGCTCCATGACTGTTGACGGATGAGGCGGCAGGCTTCGTAGCCATTCAATGTGGGCAAGCCGATGTCTAGCAAAATGACGTCGGGCCGGTACTCCCCGGCCAGGGCCACCCCCTGGTGTCCGTCGTAGGCCGTTCGGGTGTCGTTGCCCAGCATCTTCAGCATCTCCGACAGGCTGTCCGTGCCATCCCGGTTGTCGTCCACGATCAGGATGCGCAGCGACGACTTCGTGGCGGCCGGCTGGTCTTCAATGCCGGGTGCCTGCGGTTTCGACGCCTCCACGACGACCGGCAATCGCACAACGAACTCGCTGCCCTTGCCCAGACCCGCGCTCCTGGCCTCGATCCCGCCACCGTGCATGTCCACCAGCCGCTTCACCAGCGACAGCCCGATGCCCAGGCCACCCTGCGACTTCTCCAGCGATCGATCCACCTGCGTGAAGATTTCGAAGACGCGGGGCAACTGGGCGGCAGCGATGCCGATGCCAGTGTCCTTCACCGTCAGCACCGCGTCACCGCCGTCACGTTCGACGTTCAGCTGGATGTGCCCGCCCCGGTCGCTGTACTTGGCAGCGTTGTTCAACAGGTTGAGCACCACTTGCGCCAGCCGGGTCATATCGGCATCAACCATGAGCGCCTGCTTGGGGAGCGTGACGGTGAGTTGGTGGCCCATTTGCTCGATCAGCGGGCTGCTGCTTTCCACGGCACTATTCACCACCGCTTCCAGTGAGACTCGCTCCCTGTGGAGTTCGAGCTTGCCCCGGCTGATGCGGCTCACGTCCATCAAATCATCAATCAACCGCACCATGTGCGTGAGCTGACGATCCATCATGGAGCGGGTCTTCTCGACGGTCGCCGCCGGTAACCCCTTCATCTTCATCAGTTGCAAGCCGGTGCGGATGGGAGCCAGCGGGTTGCGCAGTTCGTGGGCCAGCGTCGCCAGGAATTCATCCTTGCGGCGGTCGGCTTCGGACAGGTCGGCGGTTAACTGCCGCAACTGAATCTCTGCTGTTTTGCGCTCGGTCACGTCCAGGTTGGTCCCTACCACCCACTCGGTTTCGCCCTGCGCATTCGGTCGCACGGCTTCCACGGCTTCGATGTGGCGCACTGCGCCGTCGTTGCGCCGGTGGATGCGAAACTCGCGGTGGCCCTGCCCGCTGGTGCGCACGGTATCCTGCAGGATGCGTTCATTTTCTGGCAGATCCTGCTGCAGCACGGCCCCGCTCCAGTCGGTGTATTGCACCAAGCCATCCGCCGTGGGCGCGATGCCGTAGAGCCGGAACATCTGCGCATCCCAGTGGATCGCGTTGGTAAGGACGTTCCATTCCCAGATGCCCACCGCCGTGGCCTCGGTCGCCACCCGCGTGCGCTCCTCGCTCGCGCGCAAGGTTTCCTGATGTCGCAATGAATAAAGCAGCAACGCTTCGTTCAGCTGGACCGCCAGCTCGCGTTCGGTGATGTCCGTGTGGACGCCGACCCATTCGCGGATTTCCCCCCCGAAATCGAGCACCGGCACGGCCCGAATGGAACACAGCCGCCACTCTCCATCATGCCGCCGCAAGCGGTGTTCAAACTCAAACAGTCGCTTTTCCGCGACAGCACTGTTCCAAGCCACGATGGTCGGCTGCGCGTCCTCGGGATGCACGGCTTGCGACCAGCCGTAGCCTTGATAGTCCTCTTGACGCTGGCCGGTGAAGGCGCCCCAGGTCGGCTGCTCACCCTGCATCTCTCCCGTGGCATTGTTGGTCCAGATGATGTCGCTCACCGCACCGACGGCGGCGCGGAAACGTCCCTCGCTCGCGCGCAGCTTCTCCTCGGCAGCGCGGCGCATTGTGACGTCCATCGCCGACGGAATGAGATGCGTGACGCGCCCGTGCGTATCGCGCAGCGGCGCGACCTGGAAATCGATCCACATCCGCTTGTCGCCTGCCATGCGCACGGGCACGTCGTAGCGCACGATCTCGCCGCAGGCGGCACGCTCGCACGCGTCCCTCAATTGCGCCTGTATCTCGGGGGAATAGCTCCACCAGTAGCAGTCCCAGAACATTTTCCCGATCACTTCGCTGACCGGGATGCCGGCCGCCTCCAGCGGCGCGCGGTTCACGTCGATCAAGGTTCCGTCCGTCGCAGTGACGGCGACGAAGGCAAAAAGATTGTCCAGCACACGGCGGGTGAATTGCTGGCTTTCGCGGAGCGCATGCTCCGCCTGCTTGCGTGCGGTCACGTCACTCGCGGTGCCGAACCATTCGATGATCTCGCCCTGCGCATCCAGGACCGGGACCGCTCGCGAGAACGTCCAGCCCCAGGTTCCGTCAAGGCGCCGGACCCGGTGTTCGAGCTCGAAGATGCTCTTGGTCTGGATGGCTTCGTGGACGCGCGCCATGATTTCCGGCTGATCCTGCGGGTGGTTGTAATCCACAAGCCAGGTGCGGCTCCCCGCCTGCGCACTGGCAAGAAAGCTCCGTCCATCCAGCGGGCGCATTTCGCTCCAATCCGGGCTCATGCTGTAGCCCACTTCCGAGCTGGCTGTCGACAACGCGCGAAAACGCCCTTCGCTCTCGCGCAGCGCCTCCTCCAACTGCTTGCGCTCGGTGATCTCAATGGCCGCGCAGGCGACACCTGTGATGGCACCATCTTTGTCCACCAGCGGTTCGACCAGCAGGTCATAGTAATGAGCCACCCCTTCAGCGTGAACAAGGACGTCATGACGTGCCCTTACGCCGGTGCGCATCACTTCCCGCTTGATCGCCTCTGTGATGGCAGCGTCTTGCGCTCGATCAAAGAGGTCACCATCCCGCTTCCCGATGACAGATTCGGAGTCGTAGCCAAAGGCGGTGTTGTAGATCCAGGTGTAGCGAAGGTCCAAGTCCTGCTGGAACAACGTCGCAGGAACCATCCTGAGCGCAAATTCGAGACGCCGGATGTTATCCAA
>Ga0105048_10013197_pt1 | contig 12921 bp, 10 predicted proteins | sample MAT05_FD_78382 | JGI IMG/M metagenome (GOLD analysis project Ga0105048, IMG submission 78382) | Freshwater microbial communities from Lake Fryxell liftoff mats and glacier meltwater in Antarctica - MAT-05 | ecosystem: Environmental > Aquatic > Freshwater > Ice > Liftoff microbial mat | place...
CACGGGTATTGTGTCTTGATACATATAAATCTGCATGAAATCTTTTCCTAAATTTGAGTTATTAGCGTATTATCTGATGAAACTGTTGTTTATTTGCAGTCGGAACCGATTACGTAGCCCCACGGCGGAGGCAGTTTTTGCTGATTATCCGGGATTGGAGGTAGATTCGGCGGGACTCGATCGAGATGCAGAAAACCCTTTGAGTAGTGAGGCAATTCAGTGGGCAGATATTATTTTTGTCATGGAACAGTCCCACCGCCGCAAGCTGTCGCAGAACTTTCAAACTTGGCTCAAGCAGAAACGGATCGTGTGTCTAAATATTCCTGATAATTATGAATATATGGACTCAACCCTAGTGGAATTACTCAAGAAAAAAGTATTACCTTTGTTGGGAACTTTCTGAAGAATTAAAAAGGTGTAAAATAATCTCAAAAAATAATCTTATGACACCCTTACAAATTAGCGACCAAACTAAAGAAAACTCCTTGGCGATCGCCGCCCAGAAAACTCAGCAGGGGGCGAGGGAATTAGCGGGTTTATCCTCCGAGGCAAAGAATCAAGCGATCGAAGCCATTGCTCAATCCTTGGAAGCCCAGGCCCCAGAAATTATTGCTGCCAACCAAGCAGACTGTGAGGCGGCAGCTCAGGAAGGAGTTGCAGGGGCTTTGCAGGCAAGACTAAAACTTGATGCTGGGAAACTCAAGGCAGCGATCGCCGGAGTCCGAGATGTGGGCAGATTACCAGACCCCGTGGGCGCAGTTCAACTTCACCGAGAACTAGACACAGATTTAGTCCTGACTCGGTTAAGCTGTCCCTTGGGAGTCGTCGGCGTGATTTTTGAGTCTCGTCCTGATGCGGTGATGCAAATTTCTAGTCTGGCTATTAAGTCGGGGAATGGGGTGATCCTCAAAGGTGGGCGGGAGGCGGTGCGCTCTTGTACAGCCCTAGTTAAAGCAATTCACCAAGGTTTAGCGAGTACCAAGGTTAGCCCCGATGTGGTACAACTCCTCACAACCCGGGAAGAAACTCTGGAATTGTTAAGCCTAGACCAATATATAGATTTAATTATCCCTAGGGGTTCCAATTCTTTTGTACAATTCATCCAAAGTAATACCCAGATTCCAGTCTTGGGACACGCCGATGGAATTTGTCATTTGTATGTCGATCGAGGCGCCGATTTAACTAAAGCCGTCAATGTTACTGTAGATAGCAAAACCCAATACCCCGCCGCCTGTAATGCGATCGAGACTTTATTAGTCCATGCCGACATTGCCAAGGATTTTCTGCCCCTAGTGGCAGCAGAGCTAGCTAAACAAGGAGTTGAATTACGGGGGGACGATCGAACCCAAGCAATAATTACCGTAACTCCTACCACGGAGGCAGACTGGGCCACGGAATACAGTGATTTAATTCTGGCGATTAAAGTTGTAGATGATTTTAACCACGCCCTAGACCACATCAACACCTACGGCTCGAAGCATACGGAAGTAATTGTCACCGAAGACGATCGCACTGCCCAAGATTTTCTGAATCAAGTCGATGCTGCCGGAGTTTTTCACAACTGTTCCAGTCGGTTTGCTGATGGCTTCCGCTATGGCTTTGGGGCAGAGGTCGGCATTAGTACCCACAAACTCCCGCCCCGGGGCCCCGTGGGTTTAGAAGGTTTAGTTACCTACAAATATCAACTAGTAGGCCATGGTCAGGTGGTGGCGACTTACACTGGCGCTGCGGCAAGAGCCTTTTTACATCGTGATTTGTAATTAGGTCGATCGAGCATTATTAATCATTTTGCCGATTATCAAGTTTCCAGAGATGCAACAAACCTTCTACCCCATCATTCACTGACAAATTATTAACTTTCTGGACAATATTTTCTAGGGTTTCTAACTCCTTCAGGCGGAGAAGTACGGGGTTATCTTCCATAAGTCTAGCGGTATTTAATAACGACCTAGTGGCGGCAGTTTCTTCCCGGCGTTTAATCAAATTAGCTTGGGCAGCCTTTTCTGCTTGAACAACTTGATTAAAAATAGTCCGCATTTCTCCGGGAAGAATAATATCTTTGATGCCAATCCGTTGAACTTCTAGCCCTGTGTCGGCAAAAATCGCTTGAACTGCTTCGAGGATTTGTCCATCTAGTCTATCTTTACTAGCTAATAATTCATCTAGGGTTTGCGATTCTACATTTTGCCTCAGAGTAAACTGTAATTGCTTATAAAGATAAGTCCGAAAATCTGCAAGTTGAGAAACTAGTAATAAAATATCAGTAATTTGATAATAGCAAGATAAATTAACTCGAATAGTGACCCGATCCTTAGTTAAAATTTCTTGCCCTGTAACTTCAATTTCGGTTAAGCGAAGATCATAGATAGCGACACTAATATTATGTCCATAAAGCCAAAAAGCATAGATTCCCGGCTCTAATAGTCTTTCAATTCTGCCATCTACGGATAAAATTCCTGTACACCCTGCATTGACTTGATGGGTGATAAAGTAGTTTTGATTAGTTTTGTGGTATCGACTTAAGAGGTCTAATTTTTGGGAAGAGATTTCGTAATCTGTAGCCAAATTAATTTTTTCTACGGTGATCTCTTCTAGTTCTTTCCAGAATAACTTGGTCTGCCCCGGACTGAGCATGGTGAGGATTTTGCCATTAATATAAACGATCGCCACTTCGCCATCTTGGATGTCAACTACAGTAAAATATTGCTCAACTATTTGCGGATATTCCTTGAGGAGAGTTTTGATATATTTACTTTCAAAGTAGGGAGTTTCTAGGGAATGTTTCTCGATCAAAATCTCTTTCTGGGGGTCAAAAAAGCTATATTTCCCTGCTGTCAAAAGCTTGATCAATTTTCCAGCTTGAAACATTAAGGCTCGTTCGTTGGCTTGGATTTGGATCGTCGTAAACATACCAGAATCTATAAAATTATTTTTTAATATATCTTATTCTCAAAAGTATCCCGGAAAACCTCTCTGTAAGAAGATCAGCCGAGGACAGCGGGGGCCTAATTAAGTAGAGATTTGTTCTAGGTGAATAACCAATTTTGGTTTTGCTGTCGGGTTTCCTCTCGGGCATTTTCGCCATTAATTCTCGCCTAGACTGCCTCCCTCCGGTATCCTTCGACCCACAGGGCTACCCTCGACCTGCTCACCCCAGCCGTTGCCAAGTAGAGCGCTCCTCTTACAGATTGAATTCCCGGTTTTGTTGAAAGATTGAGAGTCTTTTGCCTTTAACCACTTGGCTAATACCCCGACTGGAGTATATGGGATTTGAACCCATGAAATCGTAAAAGTTTCAGGAACTTAGATAGCAATTTTCAGCCTGACTAAGCCAGCCCAAGCTCACGAGTTGGGAATTACCTTTACCCTAAACAGTGTAATAAATATTGCCTTGATCGTACAAGTAGCTTTCTATGTAGTCGATCAAATTTCGTAACAACGGGCGGTGATGAAATAGGGGTGAAAAACCTCTTGGAAGTTGTGACGGAGGACATCAAAAAACTTCGCAATTAACTGGGGATCATCTAGGTGAAAGGGAAATTCTTGATTTAGCCCTTTGAAGAAATACCAATTGAGGAGGGTTTTACCTTGGGGGGAAAGGAGTTGATGAAACTCTTTTAATTGTTGGCTGGGGTCTGGGAGATGCTCCAAAACATCAAAGCAGACGATCGTATCAAACTGCATATTTGCCGGAACTTCCAAACAACATTTGATCTGAGAACTTAAACCTAAAGCGGCGGCTCTTTTTTCGACAAAATCTCGATTCATCGGGTTGATATCACAGTAGATTACTTGGTCTACTTGAGGGCAGAGGGCGGCAGCGATCGCATGAGTGCCAATTCCTCCCCCAAAATCCAGCACATTTCCCCGGGCAAAAGTTGCCAATAAGCGTAGGGTATCCCCAATATAATCTTGACTAGTTAAATGCCAAGCTCCCAAATCAAATAAATGGGCAGCTCCTACCTGATCTCGATAAAACTCCGTGGCGTTCTCCCAAGTAAAATCATGGCGACCTAGCTGGGCGAGGGCTTCTTTCCCTTCTTGGAGGCGGGCTTCTAGGGTCGGGGGATCAAGCTGGAGAAAATCTTGTAAGTGTGGCTTCAACTGAAATCCATCTTGCCAGTAACCAGCCAAAAATTCAGGTATGGGAAAAGAAGACATAAATACAAATTGTCTGAGTAGTGAATTAAATTAACGAGATATCTCTTAGGAGGAAAAAGCTAAAACTGAGCACTTTATTTAGTAGGGGCGTAAGGCTTTATGACCTCTATGCTTACTATTAAATTCCTAGCTGGAGCTGCCAACTATTTAGGGTTCCGGTGTCGCTGGCAACCTGATCGATCGCCACTAGTTGCCATAGCCCGGTAATGGGTTGATTTAATAATCTTCGCAGAACAGGGGTATTTAGCAAAGAATAACTAGTTTGGAGGTTGGTTTGATTGCCGAGGCTGCGATTTTGTAACAACACCCGTTGTCCGCCGGGAGCTTGGAGATAGACTTCCAGATCACCGAGAAAGGTATGGGTGAGATTAAGACTAATCCGTAGATCCTTGAGAGTCCCTGTCTCCGTAATTCTAATCAAAGAACTTACACCCTTGGGATCGTTGTCGGGAATCGCCACTGGGGTATTATTATTGCCTTGGATAGTGATTTGGATTGCTGGTTGGGCAACTTGTCTATTTTTGTAGTCGATCGCCGTCTGTACCGCCTTGGCAGCATTGACCTTACCATAGCCAAACCATTGGGAATGACCATTTTTATCGTAACTGCCTAGTTTCGTGCCGAGTTGGGGGTCGGGATCGGGGTCAACTATTTTATCGGCGGTTTTTTGGAGAATTTCCCGCACTTCCTGCGCCGTTAGATCTGGATTTGCAGAGAGTATCAGGGCTGCAACCCCAGCAATTAATGGACAAGCACTAGAAGTACCCCCAAAACTTTCGGTAAAATCTCCAGAACTATAACCAAGAGCCCCTAAGCGATCGTTCGTCACCACCCCCAAACCTTCGAGGGAACTGATCACTGCTGGAGCCGTAAACACGTAGCCCTGCTGCCCCAAACTCACTCCCGGTGCGCCATTGCTACTAGGAGCAGAGATGGTAATATTGCCCCAATTGCTATACACAGCTTTTTTCCCTAGGCTCGTTGTGGCTCCCACCCCAATCACGTCTGGATGCACCACAAACCCACTTAACCATTTCGTATTTCCCAGAAATAAATTTCCCGTCCAGCCCCGTTCATTCACCACGCCATCTACCGGACGGTTACTATTGCCTGCCGCAAACACCACAATACAACCCTTACCGTTTCTGCCCAAGGTCGCTGCTTTAGTAATCACGGCTCGTTGTCGCAGAGAAATGGGGAAATAGACAGCGGCTGCCCCCCAACTACAGGAAATCACACTGGCTCTGTTCTCGATCGCCCAATTAAACAAATCTTCCACAGAATGGTCATCCAGAAACCCCGTAGTCTTCAGGGGCATCAAGGCACAACCCGGAGCCACGCCCACCACCCCCGTCCCATTTTCCTCCGCCACCGCTACCCCAGCACAGGCAGTACCATGATTCTCATCGGGGTTTTCCGGTAAAGGCAGCACATTGGGGTTTTGGAAGTTTCGGGGAGCCACAATTTTGCCGACTCCTTGAAAATCTGGATGGTTTAAATCCACCCCATCATCCGCCACCGCTACCACCACGGCTCGATCGCCCCTCGTAATATCCCACGCCGCCTCGACACTAATATGAGAACCCGCAGTTAGGAAATTACCCCCATTATGCTGGAGATGCCATTGCTGGGAGTAGAGAGGATCCTTGGGGCGGTAGTTAAAATCTTGGCGAATGATAATATTGGGTTCTGCTGTCAGGACTTCTGGTAAGTTCATCAAGCGATTACTAATCTTGATCGGGTTTTCCAGAGATTGCTTACTCACCAAGAAAATAAAAGTATTGGCAAGGCCCACTAGGGGTTCTCGGAGGATCAGCGAAAACTCCGCCGCTAGGGTATTGATCCTCTGCTCATCGGTGTTGCTATCAAATTGCAGGGTAATCTCATTACTGAGGTAGACTCGGCTGTAGGGATTGTCCACCAGGTGATAAACATGACTAGCAAAAGCCACAAAATTTAAGGCTCGAACCGTAGCCATCACAGTATCCAGATTGGTACTAGGAACTCGAAATAGTTCTAGGTGGGTATTGGCAATTTTTCCTTGGTACTCCGCCGGAATCAGGCTCTGCCAATTTTCTGGGAAATTATTTGAAAAATTATTGGGGAAATTATCTAATAAATTCTCTGAGGAATCAGCAAGTTCCGTCAAATCAGCAAGGCAAAGAGTAAAGCGATCGCTCACCTTTTCTAACCGTAACTCTTCCCCGCCCCGTTGTAGAATAATGCCTAAACTATCTGCTGCTACCCCGGTACTATAGGGAACGCCAAAATCTGGTGGTAATGTGGTCATAGAAAATCCTTGTTTCCTAGTCTCCTAGCAATTTATCATGGCAACTGACTTGTTTTCGTGCTGATTTAGTCCCAATTTAATCCCAATTTAGTCTTGATAAGTCTTCTCTGGTATATTTTCTCTTTATTTGGGGAAAGTTTTGGGAGAGTGTAGCTAAATAATTAGGGATTTTTGTAAGTTTTCTCCTGATATCTTGCTGATTTTCTCCTATATATTTAACGTTAATTGTTTCTCTGTGTATTCTTGTATGTTTCTTGGCAACAACTATTACTTAGCAATAATCTTAGCAATAACCTCTGCAACAACCTTACCAACAACTGATGAAATCCTATAAACCAAGTAACTACATAGATAAAACTGGTACTCAATGGCTGCTCCTGACGGCGGGAATCGGGGGAATTACCTTGGGAGGAGTGACTTTCTTGGTGTCCCAATTAATTTATCTAGTAGTGATTTTTCCAGTATTGCTGGGTTTGGGGAGTGGCTGGTTGTTGCGGCGGGCGGTGGTGCGGGGGAAGGTGCGTCATCCTCTGGCGGCAGGGGCTGCGGCGGTATTCATGGCGGGGTTACTCTACGGGACGATGCACTGGGCTGACTATGCTCTATTTCGTCAAAATGCAACGGCAGAGATTCGCCGCGCGCTCCGGGGTTCTCGTCAAAGGTCGGCAGCAAATGCGGCAAGTATTACGGTAGATAGTTTCTTGAAGGAGATGACGGGAAAAACGGGATTCACGGGGTTTCTCCAATATCGATCGCAGCAAGGTTTGATGATTAATCGATCGCTCATGCGGCTCCCGGTGGGGTCTCAGGTGATGTGGAATTACTGGGGGTTTGAGTTTTTAGTCACAGGAGCGATCGCTCTCGGTTTTGCCTACGGTGCTGCTAGAAAGCCTTTTTGTGAAGGTTGCCAGAGTTGGTACAACACAGACGATCGATTGGGTCGCCTTAGTCAAGCACAATTACCAGAGTTTCTCAGATTACTAGGTTCGACTCTCGAAGCGGGAGGCTACGCCAAAAACCAGCAGAATCCTCGTGTAGATAATGTTAATAATGATGCTGCTATTACTGTAGATGATGTTATTGCTAATAATGAGGTTGCTGTTAGTAATGTAGATGATGTTGTTGCTAATAATGTAGAGAATCCACCAGTCTTAGTTAATGGGGCAGTGCTGGCTAGTCAGTTAATTAATCCCCTGACAAAAGTTTATCCACCTAGCTTAGAAGTACATCTTCAACATTGTGCCAATTGTGAGCGCACTGATGGACTTTTGCAAATTTTTCAGAGTTCGATCGACAAAAATGGACTAGTTAAATTTCATCACTTCCAGCAGGGAATTATCTCGATCGAGCAGGTACTAGGGCTATACCAAGGATTGCAGGAAAGTCTTGGTTTTCAGTCTTCTATGGATTTAGGTGTTTCTGGATACAGCCATCTATGGCAGCAAGTTACCGTTGCTCATCAAGAGCGTTCAAATCATAAGAAAAAAGATATTTATATTCCCCACAACCTAACCCCAGAGCAGCTAGAAACCATTTGCCAACAACTCTCAACGCTGCCTACCTTCTCCCAAATCAAACAAGCCTATCTAGTCCAAAAAGCTCTAGATAATTTGCCAGAACATCCTTTTTATCTTCTAGGAATTATTCGCAGCAAAGGTTTTCTAGAATCAGCCACAGCCCAAGTTGAATGGGAAAGTGTCCTTGGTAATGCCTTATCTCTTCCCGGAGATTTTGCGGTAGTCCTCCTCAATGAAAATAGAAAACTTAAGCAGCCTCTCCAAAATATCGAAGGAGCAAATTTTTACACTGCCCCCGTGAAAAAATCAGTATTAAGTAATTTCAAAATGCCTCTGCCCATAGATCGACCCCAGTTATCTGCTCCCAAAGAACTAACAAATGAACTAACAAATGAACCTATAAATGAATCTGGAATAGAAGGCTCGATCGATCAACCAAATAAATTAGATCAATCCAATGAATTAGATCAATCAACTCAAATAGAAAAACCAGAACTTTCTGAACCAATATCTAATATTGACCAGTCTTCTTCTGCCTCAACAGATTTCTAAACTGGTCATCTAACAATTACTCTTTGAATTAGTTTTCGATCTCTAAGTTTGTAGTAGCAGGGTGGACAATCCCTACTATAAAAATATAGAAAAAACCAAGTTACTTTTCTAGAGGCAGAGGTCTAGATAGACGGAGGGTAAGAATTGTAGTCGGCAGATCGTTGTTGATAGCTCTACCTTGGGTAGTGAAACCAGAAAAACCAAAATCGTTATCATTCCCCACCGCAATCGTCCGGTCATTGATAATCGTCAACCCTTCAATTTTGTCCATCATGCCCGGTATTTGACTCAGGTCAGCGATCGCCGTTTTCCTTGCCGGAGTAATCCCATTGCTGGCTAGTTGCTCTGGAGTCAATGCTTCTAGGGAGTTTTGAGTGTTCTGAGGATCGCTCCATTTCGTGCCAAGAATATTAGTCGCTCGGCTAAGGTCGATTTGATAAGCCTTGGCAATTTTGTCGGTTCTCTCCAACATTAATAGGGTATTGGGGTTGACAAAATCTACATCCCCTATTTTCATTTCGCCGGGTTCAGTTTCGCCATACTCAGTCGCCAGATCAAAGACATAGACATACTCTGCTGTGGGGCGCTGGGTTTGGCTATCTAACACCAAAATTCTCGTCATCCGGGAAGCCCGACCGATCGCCCTAGTTGGAAACTCTAAAGGACTCTGGAGACCTACAAAGAGCTTAGACCCATCCTTGTTGGCAGTAATCGCTTCAAAACCCCGGTTCGATCGCCGAAAACTATAAATAGCCGGAATATTCCCCTTAACTTCTGTGTCTGCTGCCAAATTTAGCCCTGCTGGGACGAGGCGTTGGACGATTGTACCATTGCGATCGACATGGACAATGCTGGGACTATACTCTTCACATAGCCAAAAAGTTCCATCCGGCAAGCGAGTGATGCCTTCGATATCCAGACCATTGGGGTTAAAGTCTAGGCGGGTTTGTCCATCAAAAGTGTAGGGAATTTCATCGCTACTAGTGTTAGAAAGCCCCGTGACAGATTTTCCACTCCGGGTTTTGATCGGAATTTCTTCCGTGATATTGATTGTGTTGTCGGCAGTCCGAATTTTGTAAATTACTGGGCTATATTCTGGAACTGGAAAAGTCCGACGGGTTTCATTACCAACTCGCACCTGTCCGTTGGGACCTCGATCGGCTGTTGCCCAAAATTCGTTATCTGGTTCGCCGGGAACATGATATATCCCAGAAAACAATCCCCCTAGGCGGAGGTCTCGATCGTCCTTCACCAACCCAGCCCAGACTCGATTAATCGCATCTTTGATGGCAATATTTGGCAAGCTAGCACGACTGACGATCGCCGGAGTTGTAGATTCTTGAGCTATTGATAGTTGAGGTAGTAGAAAAGAAATAGTGGTGGTAATTACCAAGCCAACTAAACTGAGAATTAAAAATAGGGAACGTTTTTGTCTATTCATGATGATTGCTGAATGCAGCTTGGTTTAAGTAACTAAGGCATAGCAATTATCCCAAGATTAATTTAAGAGGACATTAAGTAGTTTTGGATTGTTTTGGATTGTTTTGGATTTAAGCTAGTTGCAGGTTTGCCATTACATTGAGTTTGAGGGTTTCTCCTGCCAGTAATCGCTTAGAGAAAAAGAAAATTTCTAGATTTTCGATCGCATTAGTTTGGGGGTTGAGTCGAGCTAATATTTCATCACCAATTTCTTCGCATTCTTGGGCTGCATAGGCGGGACGAAGATCAATATGTAAAATATCGCCCGTGCGATCGTAATGAATATTTATTCTTTTGTCCATTCAATAAGACCTCCTCTGAGTTTACGAGCGGGATAGACAGTGACAATCCAGTTATGGGATTCTCTACGGATAACTACCACTACTATATATCGACCGTTACGAATGCTGGTAAACCATTTTGAGAATAAGAGAGCTTGAGGATTGCGATCGCTCCGGCGAATAGTATCTGGATCAGCGAGGGTTTCGGTAAGTTGGGAGAGATATTTTGGTAATGTGCCGGGATGACTTTCTTGAATGTGTTCTAGGCGATCGGCGGTAAGTTCAATTTCAGCCTTGAGATAAGGACAAGAAAAAAACATTATCTTTTGGTTATCGCTGATATTTTTAGAGTCGAAAATTTGGGGACGTAGCCACTTTATGCTGATTTTATTCTGTTAGTTGTAGCTCATAAATATTCCAGAAAGCTCCCCCCAAAGCTGAATATTCTACTCTCTGAATTTTATTTCTAACCGCCGACAAAGATAGAGGATTAATTAGATAAATATAGGGTAGATTTTCTTGAGTAATTTTCTGAGTTTCAATATACAGTTCCCGGCGCTTCGCTTCATCCAACTCCCCCGCCGCTTGCACATAAAGATCAGAAATTCTCTGCTCCCAATCTTGCACTACCCGCCCTTCCAGCCCCGGTTTACCCTGTTGGGGTTTTTGATTAAAAGAATGTAGCGCCCCATCCACAGTCCAAATATTTGAGCCACCATTAGGCTCTGTGCCTCCAGTAAAACCGAGGAGATGGCAATCCCAATCAAGACTATTAACCAGCTTATCAACTAATACCCCAAAGGCGATCGTATCCACATCTACCGTAATTCCAATCAACTCTAGATCCTGCTTGATTTGAGTAGCCAGTGCTTCCCGAATTTTGTTGCCACCATTAGTAATTAAACTAAAACGAACTCGATTACCTTCTGCATCTAACAATTGCCCCTGAGGGTTGTATTTGAACCCTGCCCCGGTGAGTAATTCCCTTGATTTATCTGGATTATAATCATATACAGGTAATCCTTGTTCTGCACTAAAAAAGAAAGGACTCTGCACCGAAAGGGGAGAATTTTGAAAATCGCCTAAACCCCGAAAAATATTATTAATCATCCGTTGACGATCGATCCCGTAGGCAACCGCTTGACGAAATTTCACATTATTAAACCACTTGGATTTAATCGGGTTCACGAGGGGAAAACCATTTCTTTTACCTTGATTAAGATTGAAAGAAATAAAATTAGTCCCCGGAGCCGCCCCGCCGTTATAAATAGTAAATTTCCCCCGCTCTTCTTCATTTTTCAGCAGCGAGAAATATTCTGGACTCACACCGATCGAATCCAAGCCCCCGGAGCGAAATTGTAGGAGAGCTGTATCCGTAGACTCGACAATTTGCCAAATGAATTGTTGGATATAGGGCTGCTGATTTCCCTGCTGATCTTTACGCCAAAAATAAGGATTGCGTTCAAAAATTATCCTTTGACTGGTGGCATAGCTTCCCAATTTATAAGTTCCATTGGTAACAATTTCTTGGGGATTTGTATCTACGCCCCATTTAGTTAAAAGCAAGGGCTTACCCTCTTTATCCTTAGTTCTGACAGATTCCTGAAGAGCGTGGGCTGGCAAAATCGCTGTGCCTAAATTGCCAAGGAAAGGGGCAAAGGGTTCGGGAGTAGTAAACTCAATGCGGCGATCGTCCAGCTTTCTCACCGTTGGTAATTGTCGCTCTTTGCCAATTCTAAACCCATCAATGATATTACTAGGAATAGCTTCATTGAAATAAATTTCATTGTAAGTGAAAATCACATCGTCAACAGTTAATGGCTCGCCATCAGACCATCGCAAATCTTTTTTAAGAGTGACAATAATTTGTTTTTTGTTATCAGCAATTTCCCAAGATTCTGCCAACTCTGGCTCTATTTTTCCAGTCAAGGGATTTTCACTAACTAAACCAGCATAGGTCAAGCCAAAAATATTAGGAGATTCTTGACTTAAGGCATAGTTAAAAGTCTTCACATCAGATAAAATACTCGTTACTATCTGAGGAACGGCTGCTGTAGAATTAAGTAGTTGGGTTTGGCTACAAGCAGTTATTAAATAAACAAGACCAAAGGTAATTAATCCCAAGGCAATAGTGATTAACTGGGGTTTAATTTTCAGCTTGTTCATAGTAATTAATCCTCAAATATTAGGAATATTATTAATAGCTAGGCGATTGAGTTCTCTAGGAAATTTTGCAGGAGTTGATGAATTTCTCTAGGATAGTTTTGGGGTAGAGAATGATCAGCTTGGGGAATAATGGCTAATTTTGCTCCTTTGATTTCTTGGGCGTAGGTTTGGCTATGCCATAGGGGAATTGTCTCATCTTCTGCTCCCGCAATCACTAATGTTGGTAAGTGTAACCGATAAATTTCTTTCTCGATCGTATCCACCGCATCTTCTGGACGAATTCGATCGACCACAAAAGACCTCGCTGCCGGATTTGCCATTAGTTCTTCCCGAAACCAACGAATTTTATCTAGCTCTGCCTGTCGTCCGGTAAGTTTTCCTAGGGGAGTCGCCAAATACAAAGCCCAATCTACCAATGGAGTAGCCCAGAGCAAGGGGCGATACTGGTCGTACTTCCCACAAAAACTATCATCCC
>Ga0105048_10013205_pt1 | contig 12919 bp, 6 predicted proteins | sample MAT05_FD_78382 | JGI IMG/M metagenome (GOLD analysis project Ga0105048, IMG submission 78382) | Freshwater microbial communities from Lake Fryxell liftoff mats and glacier meltwater in Antarctica - MAT-05 | ecosystem: Environmental > Aquatic > Freshwater > Ice > Liftoff microbial mat | place...
CACAGAGTTCAGAGTGAGAGAATGAAGGGATTCCGAGAAAGGATCTGTCAGCGTTCTGGCGTCATTCGATAGCGTTTCCTTGTCGAACGCACCACCCGTTCTTTGTCTTCCTCCCTCCGATCTCTGTGATCTCTGTGACTCTGTGGTAAATCTCTTCCTGCTTATCGCCTTGGCTCTCTTGAGCCCTGCGACGCGAAGGCTGGATGATCAGCCTCGCAGTGGCTGGAACCTGATTGATTCCGGCCGAACGGCAAGCCGGGCCCCTCGGAATTCGCTAGGATAGACCAATGAGGGGTACGGTCTTCGACGCGGTGATTCGCGTCGGAATTCCACTTCAAAACAGCCTGCACTGAACACGGCGAATGGAAATCAAGCGAGGAATCCCCGTTTCCCCCGGTGTCGCGATCGGCCCAGCGCTGGTCCTCGACACCGAAGGGGTTCGCATTCCTCAACAAAAGATCGAGAAAGAACAGGTCGACTCGGAGATTCATCGCCTGCATCGAGCTCTCGATGAGGTGGCCAGCGACGCGCGCGAGACTCGCGAACGCATTTCCGCCCGCCTCGGCACGTCCACTCCCACCGCCGGCATCTTTGATGCTCATGCCTCGCTGGCGGAAGACCACGTGCTGCGGCGGGAGCTTGACAACCTGATTCGTGGCAGCCTCTTCACCGCGGAATACGCCGTCAGCCGACAGTTGCGGGGATATGTCAAGCAGTTCGAGGAGGCTGCCAAGCGACTTGGCGATCGCGCCGGCGAGGTGCTGCGCCGGGCCACGGACCTCGTCGATCTTGAGAAACAGACGCTCAATCTGCTCCTGGGGGAACGCAAGGAACCGCTCAATCAGGTCAGCCAGCCCGTCGTCGTTCTCGCGACCGACCTCACGCCAAGCGAAACCGCGGAGTTCAGCCCGCGATCCGTGCGAGGGTTCGTCACGGAAAGCGGCGGTCTCACCAGCCACACGGCGATCCTGGCGGGGGCACTCGAAATTCCCGCCGTCGTGGGCGTCGGCCGCTTCCTCACGGACGTCTCCGGCGGGGATCGCGTCATCGTCGACGGCCACAAGGGCCTGCTCATCATCGATCCGGACGAAGAAACCGTCCGGCGATATGAAGAGATCCAGATCGCCGACCGCAACCGGGCCGACCGCTACGACAGCCTTCGCGACAAGCCCGCAACCACCCTTGATGGCACCCGGATCAATCTGCTCGGGAACATCGAACTCGAACAGGAAGCCCTGCACTGCCTGGAACGAGGTGCGGACGGCGTCGGGCTTTACCGCACCGAGTTCCTTTACATCAACAAGCTCACGGACCCGACGGAACAAGAACATTACGACGCTTATCGCACCGTTCTCCAGATGATCGGGCCGACGCTGCCCGTCGTGATTCGCACGCTGGACGTGGGTGCGGACAAGTTCTCGTCGGTCTCCGGCTTGCTCAGTGTCGAGAAGAATCCGTTCCTGGGTCTCCGCAGCGTTCGCATCTGCTTGCAGAAACTGGACTTGTTCAAGACACAGCTCCGAGCGATCCTACGTGCGGCCGTCCATGGGAATCTGCGAGTCATGTTTCCCATGATTTCGACGGTAGAAGAGTTACGACAGTGCAAACACCTCCTGAATGAAGTGAAAGAAGATCTGGAGCACGAAGGAATCCCCTTCAAACGGGATGTCCCAGTTGGTACGATGATTGAAGTGCCCTCGGCGGCCCTGTTAGCGGACATCCTGGCGAAAGAGGTCGACTTCTTCTCAATTGGGACGAACGACCTGGTCCAGTACACGCTGGCCGCCGACCGCAACAACGAACACGTGGCGAATCTTTACAACCCCGCCGACCCGGCCGTGCTACGGCTGATTCGGATGGTGGTCGAGGCCGGCAGGGCCGAGGAGATCGACGTCAATGTGTGCGGGGAGATGAGCGGTGAAAAGCTCTACGCCCCACTCCTTCTCGGGCTGGGATTACGACATTTGAGCGTGACCCCGAGAAAGATTCCTGAGATCAAGCGTGTGATTCGCAACCTGAGTATTTCCGAGGCGGAGCGGCTCGCCCAGCAGGCCATGAAGATGGAAACCGCTCGCCAGGTCATGAGTTACTTACGAGACCAGTTACGACGTATCCTCCCCGATACGGTGGATTGACCCTGATTCGCACTTGCGAAGTCGCGGAACGGGCATCCCCGGTCGGTGGGTGGAGGCGACGTGGAACCACCAGTCAGAAGCTCGGAACTCGGAACTCGCTTCTCAGCCCCAAGGCTGAGCGGCGGGCCTCCACGCTCCTTGCTTCTCATCTCCTCGCGGTTCCTCCGTCGCGTCCCCCTCGGGAGGCACAGGAGGGGGCAATAACAGATTGCAGGATGCGGAGTGCGGACTTCGGAATGAAACCCGATCCCGCGGCTCCTGGTCCTCTTCTCTTTCGCCTCGTTGAGCATGCTCGGAGATAAACTCCGATTCCGTTTCCGCAAGGTCGGCGACCTGCGTCTCCTCAGCCATCACGACATGATGCGCTGCCTGGAACGCATGCTCCGACGCGGTGGAATCCCGTTCAAATCGACCGCCGGCTTTCATCCCGGCCCGCGCGTCGTCTTCGCTCTTTCCCTGTCCCTCGGCGTCGCCGGCAACGATGAAGTTCTGGAACTCGAACTCCTCCAACCCTGCGAGGACCAGGATGTGCGAACCCGCCTGAACGCCGTGGCTCCCGCGGGCCTCGAGTTCACGCGCGTCGCCGTCGTGCCGATGAAAGCGACCGCAGTGCCCCGCCGGCTCGAGTATGCGCTGCCCATCCCCACGGATCGTGTCGCCGCTCTCTCCGAACGCTGCCTGGAACTCCTCCGCAACGACAAGATCTGGGTCGAACGCCAACGGCCGCAGCCCAAACGGCTCAACATTCGGCCTTACCTCCGCGCTCTCCGAGTCGACCATGTCTCCGCCTCGACGCCGCAAGCGGAGCGAACGCGAGGCAGCGGCTACTCCCTTGATCGCGAAAGCAGCCTCACCACTTCCGACGGCCAGACCGCTTCGCCTTCTCGCCTGCTGAAGAACGCGGATCACCTGCTCGTCCTCGATCTCTGGGTGACCGGAACCGGGACGGCCCGTGCGGATGAATTACTGGATCTCCTGGGCGTCCGCGATGTGCAGGACGCCGGCGCCGTGCTCGAACGGCGCGTGCTGGAGATCCGCGACGAACACCCGCCGAGCGACTCGGCGGACCAACCGCCGGACGGTCCGGCGGAGAGTATGCCGCTCGACCCCCACCGGGCTGCCCCGGTGGAAGTGCGGCCGGAATCGAACCAACCTGCCGGGCTCTGGAATGGCCCGGTGGTGGAGTAAGACCCTTGCTTGCCGCCGTTCTGCGGCGAGTGAACGAACCAAGGCCGACGAGATCTTCAGCCGAACTCGGAACCTCCGACGGCAAGATCTCCGGGCCCCAAACCCGCGCGGGTGAGTGCGACCCCCGCCCACAGTGAGACCTGTCTGATGAAGAAAGAAATGCTGATCAACGTCCTCCAACCGGAGGAGTGCCGCATCGCCATCGTCGAGGACGGCGTGCTCGAAGAACTCTACGTCGAGCGTGCCAGTCAAGAAAGCTACGTCGGCAACATCTACAAGGGCCGAATCGTCAACATCGAGCCGAGCATCCAGGCTGCCTTCGTCGACTTCGGCATCGGCCGCAACGGCTTCCTCCACGTCTCGGATGTGGCCCCAGCCTATTACAAGCATCTGCTCTCGAAGGCGGATCTCGCGGACTATGAATCCGAACTCGAGCGCCAGTTCACCGGCGGCTCCGATCGCGATGCGTCCGAATCCCCCTCGGGTGGCCATGGTCGTGCTCCGCGCGGCCGTGGTCGAGGCGATCGCGAGGAGGGTGGCGAGCGAGGCGAACGCGCACCCCGCGAGATGAAGACCTGGCTGCCGCGAACGTCTGATTCGCAGGGGGGCGAGGTCAGCGATGATCCCGATTTTGGTGCGGGCCTCGTCGACGGCGGCGGGCCGCGGCACGAGTTCGTCGAGGAAGCGTTTGAAACCTCCGGCGAAGCGTTCGTGGTCGACAAGCCGGAGGTGGGCGAAGGGCTCATCGAGGAAGTCCTGAAGGAAGCGCCGCCGGCCGTGGATGAGGATCTTGGCGATTTCGGCGTCGGGCTCGATGTCGGGACGGAAGAGCCTCTGGCTGCGGCCGAGGAACCCGCCGCCGAGGCCGCGGAGCCGGCGAAGGGCCGCCGACCACGCACCCGCAAGCCCCGCGTCAAGGCGGAAGGAGCCGAGGGCGAAACTGCGGATCCCAAGGCGAAGAGCCGCCCGCGCCGCGGCCGTGGCAAGGCCGAAGAGCCCGCCAGTGAAGAAGCCCCGGCCAACACCGAGACTCCACCCGACGACAAGCCTCGCTACATGGGCAGTGCCGAGCGACGCACCAGCGGCGAGGACGAGCCCGAGATCACGCCGTTTTTCGACGAGACCCCCGGCTTCGATCCTGACGGGCCCAACGATCGATTTGCCGAAGGCGCCGCCGACCAAGAGCCTGCCGAGCCGATCGGTCGCTTCGGTGCGGAGGATCCGGAATCCGCGGAGGACTCCGAGGGCGAAGCACGCGAGATGGCCCAGGAAGAGAGTGGTTTCGCGGAAGCCCCGCTTAACGACGATGGCGAAGCCTCTCGCCCCCAGCGCGGCGGCCGCGGCAATCGCGACCGTGATCGTGGCGAACGTGGTGATCGTGGCGATCGCAGTGGCCGCAGCGGCAGTCGCGACCGTGATCGTGATCGCGGCGGGGATCGCGGCGGCGACCGTGGAGATCGAGGCGGCCGCACGGGTCGCAGTGGCCCCGGCGGAGGCCGTGCTGCTCCCGCAGGCCGAAGCGGGCCCGGCGGTCGCACCGGACCCCGCGATCGCGGACTGCCGCGGTTCCCGATCCAGGAAATCTTCAAGCGCGGCCAAGAGGTGATCGTTCAGGTCATCAAGGAAGGCATGGGCACCAAGGGGCCCACGCTATCCACTTACGTCAGCATCGCGGGCCGATACCTCGTGCTGATGCCCAGCCTTAACCGCGTCGGCGTGAGCCGCAAGATCGAGGACCACGAAGCCCGCCGTCGCCTTCGCGACATCATGGCGACCCTCGGCCCGCCCAAGGGCGTGGGCTTCATCGTCCGCACCGCTGCCGTCGATCGCGATGCCAAGGAGCTTCAGAACGACCTCGCGTACCTGCTTCGCCTCTGGCAGGTTGTCGTTCGACGCATCAAGCGGATGCCGTCGCCAGTCGAGATCTTCCGTGAATCGGACATGATCACGAGGACGATTCGCGACATCTTCTCACCGGATATCGACACGATCTGGGTGGACGAACCGAATGCGTTCGCCCACGCCAGCGAGTTCCTGCAAGTGGTGATGCCTCAGTTTGCAGGGCGAATCCGCTACTTCTCCGAGACGGAGCCGCTATTCCACAAGTACGGCATCGAGAACGAGATCGCGAAGATCAACCAGAAACGCCTCGACCTGCCGCAGGGCGGCTCGATCATCATCGAGCAGACTGAAGCTCTCGTGGCGATCGACGTGAACAGCGGGAACTTCCGCGCCGAGAACGACGCGGAAGAGACGGCGTATCGCATGAACATGCTCGCAGCCCGCGAGATCGCCAGGCAGCTTCGCCTCCGCGACCTCGGCGGCGTGATCGTCAACGACTTCATCGACATGCGGCGAGAGGAGCACCGTCGCAACGTCGAGCAAGTCCTGCGCGATGCCCTTCGTCGCGACCGGGCACGCACGAAGATCCTCCGCATCTCGCAGTTCGGCATCATCGAGATGACCCGCCAGCGAATCCAGCCCTCACTGAAGAAGCGAATCTTCAACGAGTGCCCTCACTGTCGTGCAACTGGCTACGTGAAGACGAGCGAAACTCTCTCCATCGACGTGATGCGAATGCTGCAACTCGCAGCCCATCGTTCGCCGGCCGTGCAGTCGATTCAGATCAATGTGCAGATGGAGGTGGCCCATTACCTGCTCAACAAGAAGCGGAAGGAGATTGCCGCCCTCGAAGAGCGGGCCAAGATGGAGATCCTGATCTCCGGCGTTCTGGGCGTCTCGCCGGACACGCTGGATTTCAAGTGCCTGGACCAGAACGGCAGCGAGGTGCGGTTGATGCCCGTCGTTCCTGTACGACTCGCCGGCGGTCGCGGCCCGCGTCTCGAGCGGGGGAGCGAACGGGAACGTGGCGATCGAGACCGAGGAGACCGTGGCGACCGGGATCGCGGCGAAAGAGGCGATCGTGACCGTGGCGATCGTGACCGTGGCGATCGTGACCGTGGCGAGCGAGGTGATCGAGATCGCGGCGATCGAGATCGCGGCGATCGTGGCGACCGCCGTTCTCCGCAACCGCTTGACTAGTGAGAGACTTCCAGGCTTGTCTCAGCTGCGACGCGGAGACTTCGGATCGAATCGTAGGCGTCCTTGACGCTCCGCTCCGAAGACTCCGCGACGCAGCCAAGCTGAAGTGGTCGAGATCACGAAATCGTTCCTGGATACCTTGTCAGCTTTCACTCGCCCCTTGCCTTACTCATCCGTTCGGAACGTGATCGCGGGGAGGCCCGCCTTGTTGTAGAGGTTGCCGATCGGGTTCCACGCCCAGCCGTAGCGCACATACTTCGGGTACGGAACCCCGGGCGATGCCACCACAATGGTGTCGCCCTCGATCACGGCATCGCCCCACACGAACTGCCTGTCCTCCCCTGCGATGGCGAATCCCAGGAGCTTCGTGTCGCCGGGCTTGATGGTCAGACCGCCGCCGAGGTGCTTGAAGTACAGGCGGATCTTGTCGCCCTTGGGCAACTCAATCTGCATCTCCTTGAACTCCGGTCCGGAATACAGCAGATCCTTCTCGCCATAGACGAGGTTCCTCGCGACCAGCGAGAGGCGACGGCCGACCTCCTGCTTGTTCTTTGGGTGGATATTGCCAGGGTCGCCGATGTCGATCGTCATCGCGAGGCCCGTGTTGGGCACGGTGCGGACGGTTCGCCACTGCGATTCGCGAAGCTCGGCCCAGCCTGGTTCGAGCGGCCTGGTTTGCAGACTGTTGAGATTCGCAAGCGAGACGATCAGGAAGGGAAAATCGCCAACGCCGAAGCGGGAACGCCAGTCCTCGATGAGCGTCGGGAGGAGTCGGCGATACTGGAGCCAAAAGGGGCCGTTGGCTTCGCCTTGATACCAGAGGGCGCCTTTGATGCCGAACGGAATGAGTGGTGCGATCATGCCGTTGTAGAACGTCGTGATCGTCTTGTAATGCCCCACGAGGGGCAAGGGGGCCGGCTGTGTGATCTCGGAGGCTTTGGCACTCGCCTTGGCTTTCCAGGTGCCGGTGAGGCGAAGCTGGGCATTCGGGATTCCCTCTGGCTTCACGATCATGTTGCTCGGCCCCGAGCAGAAGCCGCCCGGCCCTTCCTTGCAATAGATCGCCGCCACGAGGAGATTCTTTCCCGGTTTCACAAGGTTCGCGTCGACATGATAGGTACGGACGCCGGAGATTGGTTTCGAGCCGATGAGCGTGCCATTGAACCAGACGAGATCCACATCCTTGATGATCGAGAGGACAAGCGAAAGATCGCGGCCCTTCCACGCTTCAGGAATCTCGATCGTGTGCCGAAACCAGACGAGTCCATTGTGGTCCTTCAATCCTGCCTCTTGCCAGGGCTTCGGCACTTCGAGATCCTGCCAGTCACTGGTGTCCAGATTGGGATCCGAGGCGTAATGCTTCTTCGCACTCGCGGGATCGATCGTGGCCACCCATTTTTCGAGGGCCTGGAAATAGTCCGTGTCGACCCCGCCCAGCGAATCGACCTGCTTCTGCAAGTCGGTGAGGCGGTCGGGGAAGTCGAAGGGCATCTTCTTGTTCAGGGCATCGCCGCTCACCCAGGCCTCGGCCGCGGTGGCGCCGACGGAGGCATGGATGATGCCGACGGGGATCTTCTGCGTCGTGCGGATCTGCTTCGCGAAGAAGTACCCGACACCTGTGAAATTCTTCGCGGTCTCGGGCTTGCAGACTTCCCACTTCGCCCGGGGCGGCACCTTCATGGGCACCAGCGAGGCGTAGAAGTCCACGGTGAAGGATCGCAGTTCCGGGTCGTTCGCCTGCTTGATCTCCTCCTCCGCGTTTTGCGAGAGCCGCACCGGCCAGTTCATGTTGGACTGGCCCGAGCACAGCCAGACGTCGCCAAAGAGGATGTTGCGGATCGTCTCCGTTCGTGCGCCCGCCTGGACGGCGATCTCGTGAGGCCCACCCGCTCTGGCCGCGGGCAACTTCGCCTGCCAGCGCCCGTCCGCGGCTGCGGTCGCTTCACCGATCGGCTTGCCATCGAGCGTGAGGCGAACTTGTTCGCCAGGCTTCGTCCATCCCCAGATGGGGGCGGCGATCTCGCGTTGAAGCACCGCGTCGTTCGAGAAGAGCGGATGCAGCAGAGGCAGATCGCGAGGCTGCGTCGGCCACCACGGTTGCGGCCCCTGGGGTTGGGCCTTGACGGCAGATCCCGCAAACAGGACAAGGCAGAGGGAGGCGATCAAGCTTCGCATGGAAATGAGCCCTGGCGTGTCGGGAAGAGACGGTGACAAGTATGATAGAAGCCCATGCGGTTTGCCAGTATGTCTTCTTCCGGAGAGCGATGTCAGCAACACCTGAGATTCCCAAAAAAGGCCGTCTGCTCGGCGTGGACTACGGGACGGTGCGCGTCGGCCTGGCGGTCTGCGATCCCGATCGCATTATTGCCTCGCCCCTGGAAACCTACACGCGCCGCACTCTCGCGGAGGATGCGATTTACTTCGCGAACCTTGTGCGGATCGAGCGTGTCCTTGGCCTGGTTGTCGGCCTCGCGATTCATGTGAATGGGGATGAGGGCATCAAGGCGAAGGAGTGCCGGGATTACGCCGCCTGGCTCACGGGGGTCACGGGCTTGCCCGTGGCGATGTGGGACGAACGCTTCACGAGTTCCCTGGCCGAGGACGCCTTGTTGGAGGCCGGCCTGACGTCCAAAAAGCGAAAGAGCCGCCGCGACCGTGTCGCCGCGCAGATGATCCTTCAAGCTTATCTGGAAGCCGATCGGCAATTCCGACGTTGAGGCACGATCGTCGAAGGAAGTCACCTTGTGATAGCCGCTTTCCTGTCCACCCCGCACAATCGGTTCAGCCGGACCTCCAATCCCGGGCCTTGAAATCCCCGGCAGCTTACCTAGGTTGACATGACAAGTCTCTCCCCGTTGGATACCGAAGGTCCGGCACGGACGCATGGTTCGTCGAAGTTGTTTCGTCCCCTGTTCCAACTGAGGGTTGCACATGGCCGGCCGTTCGATTCGCACGTTTACGGTTCTTCCGTGCCTCCCCGAACGCCTCTCGCCGCTCCACAAGCTCGCTTACAACGTCTGGTGGTGCTGGAATTCTGACGCGGTCGCACTGTTCTACCGCATCAATCCGGACCTCTTCGAGGCTCTGGACCACAGTCCCATTCGACTCCTCGGAGCCACGGAGCAGAGCCGATTCGAGCAACTGGAACATGACGAAGGCTTCCTCGCTCACATGGACCGAGTTCACCAGAACCTTGAACAGTATCTCAACGCGTCGACCTGGTTCCAGGACAAACATCCCCAATCCGCCGGGGCTCAGATTGCGTACTTCTCCGCGGAGTTCGGCCTTCACGAAAGCCTGCCGGTCTATTCGGGCGGCCTGGGAATCCTCGCGGGCGACCATCTCAAGAGTGCCAGCGACCTTGGCCTGCCGCTGTCCGGCATCAGCCTGATGTATCGCGAAGGCTATTTCCGGCAGTATCTCAATCTCGACGGCTGGCAGCAGGAACGCTACCCCGAGAACGACTTCTTCAATCTGCCGTTGGTTCCGGAACTCGACGAGCAGGGCAAGCCGCTGCTCGTGAGTGTGACCCTTCCGGGCCGAGAGGTGCTGATCCGCATCTGGCATATCCAGGTCGGGCGCGTGAAGCTTTATCTCCTGGATGCCAACATTCCGCAGAACCGCCCTGAGGATCGAGCGATCACCGCTCAGCTTTACGGCGGCGATCAGCATACGCGCATCCAGCAAGAGATGATCCTTGGCATCGGCGGGATTCGCTTCCTGAAGGCGATCGGCAAACTGCCAACCGTCTGCCATATGAATGAGGGTCACGCTGCGTTCACCGTGCTCGAGCGAATCCGCTTGCTCATGGAGGAGCAGAAGCTCGATTTCGCCACGGCGGCCGAGGCCATCAAGGCGGGCACCTGCTTCACCACGCACACGCCGGTGCCCGCGGGCAACGATGCCTTCCCCATGACGATGATCGAGCAGTATCTCGGCGAATACCTGCACCGCATGGGCCTGGATCGCCAGGCGATCGCGACGCTTGGCCGCCAGCATCCGCAGAACGAGAGCGAACCGTTCAGCATGACGGTCCTCGCCATCAAACTCGCCAATACCTCCAACGGCGTCAGCAAGCTTCACGGCGTCGTTTCTCGCAAGATGTGGCACGAACTTTGGCCTACCTTGCCGATCAGCGAAGTGCCCATTGGCTCGATCACCAACGGCGTTCACACGCAGACCTGGCTGTCTCCGGAAATCGCTCAGCTTTACGATCGCTACCTCGGCGTGCAGTGGGAGAAACAGCCCACGAACTTCACGATCTGGAAGCGAGTGGAGAGCATCCCGGACGCGGAACTCTGGCGGACCCACGAACGCTGCCGCGAGCGGCTCGTGGCCTTCGCGCGTCGCCGACTCAAGGCGCAACTCAAGCGTCGCGGCTCACCGCCAAGCGAAGTGGAAGCCGCCGAGGAGGTGCTCGACCCGGAAGCACTGACCATCGGCTTCGCTCGCCGCTTCGCCACCTACAAGCGCGGCGACCTGCTGTTCCGCAACGTCGAGCGGCTGGCGACGTTGCTGAATAACAAGGATCGTCCGGTCCAGATCATCTTCAGCGGCAAGGCGCACCCCAAGGACCAGGGCGGCAAGGAACTGATCGCGCGCGTCGTTCAGATGGCCCGCCGCCACGACTTCCGCCGGCGAGTGGTTTTCCTCGAAGACTACGACATGAACGTCGCACGCTATCTCGTGCAGGGCGTGGACGTCTGGCTGAACAACCCTCGTCGTCCGCTGGAAGCCTCGGGCACCAGCGGCATGAAGGTGTGCCCCAACGGCGGCCTTAACCTTTCCATTCTCGATGGCTGGTGGTGCGAAGGATACGACGGCGACAACGGCTGGGCCATCGGTGCGGGTGAAGAGTACACGGACCTGCACTACCAGGATGAAGTCGAGAGCCGCTCGCTTTACGACCTCATCGAGCAGGATCTCGTGCCGCTCTTCTACACTCGTGGCAGTGACGATCTGCCTCGCGGCTGGATTCGGCGGATGAAGCGGGCGATCATGACGCTCGTCCCCGCCTTCAACACCAATCGCATGGTGGAGGAATACACCGAGCGTTGCTACGTGCCATCGCATGGACGCTACGCGAAGCTGGGTGGCGACCACTTGAAAGCCGCCAAGGAACTGGCTCTCTGGCGTCGCAAGATGCAGACGGACTGGGGCCACGTGAAGATTGAAGGCGTGGAGACGCCCGCGAACGACACGCTTCGCGTGGGGGCTGTGTTCCCCGTGAAGGTGAAGGTGAACCTGGGCCATCTTTCGCCGGACGACGTGGAGGTGCAACTCTGCCACGGCGTGCTGGACGCGATGGGCGACATCGCGGAACCGAAGGCGATGGCCCTTCGCCCCGAGGGGCCTAACGGCAGCCAGGGAATTGTTTTCTCGGGCAAGGTTCTCTGCCAGGCCAGCGGCCAATTCGGGTTCAGCGTCCGAGTCCTGCCGAAGCATGTGAACCTGCCGCACCTGTTCGAGACGGCCCTGTGCACCTGGGGATGAGCCACGCGATTTGGGGAGTGGTTCCCCTGGACAAGTTCAAGCCCACTCGCTGTCACGAGTGGGCTTGTTTCGTGTTCGACACCACGAGGGTGGGGCCACGCCGATGCCGCAGCGCGACGTGCCATGATCGATCTCTGTGAAGGAAGGACGCCGATGAGCCGGGTGACTGATCACTTTGAAATCGCCTCTCGCTCGCTTTCGGGCGGTGTGTCGTCCTCGACCCGCGTGAACAAAGCGCTGGGCCATCCGCTTTACATCCGGGAGGCTCACGGTTCCAGGGTTCGCGATCTCGACGGCAACGAATACCTCGACCTTTGTTGCAGCCACGGAGCGAACCTGCTGGGCCATGGCGACCCACGGGTGCGTGCGGCCATCGACGCCGTGCTCGACCGCGGCTTTCCCTCTTCTTACGAGGACGAGTCCGTCGCGGAATTCGCGAAGCTGCTCTGCGAAACCGTGCCCTGCCTTGATCGCGTCCGCTTCACCTGTTCGGGCAGCGAAGCGACGATGCACTGCCTCCGCCTCGCGCGGGCCTTCACCGGCCGGCAGAAGATTCTGAAGTTCGAGGGCAACTTCCACGGCTACCACGATCAGGTGATGTTCGCGACGGGCACGCCCGCGGACAAACTGGGACCGGAGACGAACCCGACGGCATATCCCTCCTCCGCAGGGGTGACGGCGGGAATGGAGCAGAACCTCGTTCTGGTGCCCTATAACCGGCCCGACCTTTTTGAAGAAGCGTTCCACCGTCACGCTCACGAACTGGCGGTGGTCCTGTGTGAACCGATCTACTACAACGCGGGCTGCATCATTCCCTCGGCAGAGTTCCTCGCCACGCTCCGGCGTCTCACGCGCGAGCATGGTGTGCTTCTCATGTTCGACGAAGTGCTTTGTGCCTTCCGCATGGCACCCGGCGGAGCCCAGCAGTACCTGGGCGTGACACCCGATCTCTGCACGCTGGGCAAGTCCATCGGCGGCGGCCTGCCGCTCAGTGCCTTTGGCGGCCGTCGTGACATCATGGACCGCCTCATGCCCCTCGGCGACTGTCAGCACAGCGGAAC
>Ga0105048_10013206_pt1 | contig 12919 bp, 12 predicted proteins | sample MAT05_FD_78382 | JGI IMG/M metagenome (GOLD analysis project Ga0105048, IMG submission 78382) | Freshwater microbial communities from Lake Fryxell liftoff mats and glacier meltwater in Antarctica - MAT-05 | ecosystem: Environmental > Aquatic > Freshwater > Ice > Liftoff microbial mat | place...
ACCACCGTGTCTTCTTCTTTGTAAACCGAATTGCTTTTTACAGCTTCTCCTACTTTACGTCTAATTTTCCATAAAGAAGGTTTTTGGTCTGCCGTGTCTGCCATCAGTATATCGTCACATTCATGCGTCGTCATAATTTTGCTCATCGTTTCGCAATCATTAAACAACACATCCAAATTATTTCCGTCTACTTCAATCAACAATAAAGCTTGCCACTCGGGTTTTATCTCAAAATTTATATCTCCAGCATATTTAATACTCCAATCAATAGCATCACGCTCCATAAATTCCATAGCACTGGGTGTTATACCCGCTCTAAAAGTTGCACCAACCGCCTCGCATGCTTTTTCATAAGACTTAAAAGGCACTAACATTAATAAATCATATTGAGGTAATGGAATGAGTTTAAATACAATTTTAGTAATGATGCCTAACGTGCCTTCACTCCCAACCATTAAATGAGTGAGATTATATCCTGTTGAATATTTTAACGTATTAGCTCCTGTCCAAATAATATCGCCATTTGGTAATACCATTTCTATATTTAAAACATAATCTCTCGTTGTACCATACTTTACAGCTTTTGGTCCACCACTACTATGGGCTACATTACCTCCTAAGGAGCAACTTCCCCAACTTGCGGGATCTGGCGGATAAAACAGCCCTACTTTTTTTACCTCTTCCTGAAACACGTAATTAATGACGCCAGGTTCTACAGTAGCTTGCAAATTTCGTTCATCAATTTGAATTATTTTATTAAAGCGTTCCATACTAAGTATGATGCCGCCATATATTGGCAAAGCCGCCCCGCTCAATCCTGTTCCCGAACCTCTTGCTGTCACTGGTATTTTATGAGCATTAGCCAGTTTCATCATATCTGAAATTTGACTAACGGTTCGAGGTTTAACAACTACTTCTGGTTTAAAAATAAGATCTTCCGTTTCATCTCGACCATATTTTTCTAAATTATCTTCGTCCATTAAAACATCTTCCGCACCGATAATTTCAATTAATTTACTAACGATTTGAGTCGTTATTTTTGTGTAAATATTTTTCACGCCTTTTATTTTTTTAGTTTAATAACTGCCCATTCGTTTCTAGCATAACTTTCTACAAAGCTAAAACCTGTATTTTCTGCAAGCAATTTTAATTCGCTCACGTCCGTAGTAAAAAATCCACTCAACAATGCATAGCCATTTTTTTTAAGGCAAGTATAATAGGAAGGTAAATCTTTTTTGAGGACATTTTTATTAATATTAGCTACTATCATATCAAAACTTTCGGTGTTAGGAAGCAACGATGCGTCTCCTTTTTTAAACTCAATTGCTGAAGCTTGATTAATACCAGCATTTTCAATAGAGTTTTCTATGCTCCAATCATCTATATCTATTCCTAAAATAGTTGTTGCTCCTAATTTTTGAGCGAGTATAGCCAAAATACCAGTGCCACAACCCATATCTAAAACAGATGCGTTTTCAAAATTTAAACTAAACATGGTTTTACTTACAAGCCATGTGGTATCATGATGCCCTGTTCCAAAACTCATTTTTGGAGTTATAACAATATCGTGTTTAACGGTTGGAACTATCTCATGAAAATGAGCCCTTATACATACTAAATCATCCACATATACGGGATTGAAATTTTTCTCCCACTCTTCATTCCAATTTGTTTTAGGGATTTCTGTTCTAATAAAAGAAAACGAAAAATCTTCGAAGCTTAATGCGTTTACTAAATCTGCATTGTCAAGCTCTAATTGAACATAAGCATCTAAGCCGGCTTCATTTTGAGTAAAACTTTCAAAACCAATGTCTGCCAACAAAGCAATTAAAATATCTGAACCAGGTTCTGGAGGTATTACAGTAAAAGAATATTGAATATAATCCATTTTTAAAGGTAAAAAGTGAACACGAATATAGTCATCAATTACCATAGAAGATCTTTAAGCTTATAATTAGAAAATAAAAAAAATGCGCTAAATTTTTGAATTCCAATTAAAAGTATATCTTTGTACCCCAATTTTTAATTTTAAATTGCTGATTTTAAATATTTTGTAAATGACTAAAGCGGATATAGTAAACGAAATTGCTGATAAAACGGGTGTAGAGAAAATTGTTGTTCAAACAACGGTGGAGGCATTTATGAAATCTATAAGAGCCTCTATGACAGATGGAAAAAATGTGTATTTGAGAGGTTTTGGAACTTTTGTTGTTAAGAAAAGAGCTGAAAAAATAGGACGTAATATTTCAAAAAATACAATAGTGGTTATTCCGGCGCATTTTATACCAGCCTTTAAACCAGCTAAGACATTTAGTGAGAGAGTTAAAAAAAATGTGAAAGTAGCTGAACCTCTTGATAACAAACAAGTTGAATAATGACCATAAGCCGTAAAACACAAATTGCTTTCATTGCTGCAGCTGCTGTTTTATTCGTTCTTTTATTTCTTGCCCCTAAAACTCACTCTAATAAATTAGAAGTGAAGGGAAATGACGAAAAAAATTCAACCGAAAAGTTGATAAATATGCAGTCATATATTTCAAAAGCAGTTAATGTATTAACAGCAGAAGACAAAATAGTGTATGAAGGTTTATTAGCTTCGGCAAAAAAATCTACCGTAGACACATCTTTTGTTTTGGTTGTACAATTTTGGGATAAACAAAAAAGACCAGATATTGCTGCCTATTTTGTAGAACAAACGGCTATTAAAAAGCAAACTACTTTAAATTATTATAAAGCGGGGGAACGCTATTATTATGCCATTCGTTTTGTGAAAGATAATACAGAAATCCCAACTTTATATGCCAATGCTATTAATTGTTACGAAAAAGCAATGGCACTAGACAATAAAAATATAGATGCGAAAATTCAATTGGCAGCTTGTTTTGTTGAAGATGGAAAAGATCCAATGAAAGGAATTGGACTTTTAAAAGAAATTGAAAAAACAGATAGTAATAACGTTAAATTACAGTTAACATTTGCTTTTTTCTCGGTTAAATCTCAGCAATGGGATAAGGCAATTAAACGGTTTCAAAATGTGTTGAGAATTGATCCGCTATATATTGAAGCCTATTTGCATTTAGCTGATGCATACGAGCAACAAGGGCAAAAAGAAAAAACGATTGAAATGTTAGAAAAATATGCCAGTCTAACAGAAGATGTTATGGCAAGAAAAGAAGTACTGAAGTATATAGAACAATTAAACAAACAAATAAATTAAACAAATATAAATTTTTAAAAACCTAAGATTATGCCAAGCGGAAAGAAAAGAAAAAGACATAAAATGGCCACTCATAAACGTAAAAAACGTTTAAGAAAAAACCGTCATAAGAAAAAATAATAGCCTAGCTAATTATTTTTATTAAATTAAATATAAACTGTAAAGTAATTTAGCTCGTACAGTTTATATTATTTTTATATGTTATTGTTTTTCAAAAACAGTTTGTTTTTGTGTACAGTACATTTTATATAAATTAAATATATTTTAAAGTGAACGTAGAACTAGTAATAAATTCTACGCCTAACGAAGTTGTTATTGGACTATTAAACGATAAACGTTTAATAGAACTCCATAAAGAAAAAAATAACATAAAATTTTCGGTAGGCGATATCTACCTAGGCAAAGTTAAAAAGGTTATGACCGGACTTAACGCAGCCTTTATTGATGTAGGATATGAGAAAGATGCATTTTTGCATTATTTAGATTTGGGTCCACAAGCTAATTCTTTAATGAAGTATGTTGATGCAGTTCGCTCTGGAAAACAGAATGTGAGCAATTTAATGTACTTTAAAAATGACCCCGATATTAACAAAGACGGAAAAATCAATGAATCCGTAAAGTCTGGTCAATATATTTTAGTACAAGTTGCTAAAGAGCCGATATCTGCAAAGGGACCACGCGTAACAACAGAAATTTCTATAGCAGGGAGATATATTGTGTTAATTCCTTTTTCTGATAAAATTTCTGTTTCTTCAAAAATCAGAAGCAGCGAAGAGAAAACGAGATTAAAAGTTTTAATGCAAAGTATTAAGCCGAAAAATTTTGGAGTAATTATTAGAACAGTTGCCGAAGGAAAATCTGTTTCAGACATTGAAGGAGATGTAGCAGATTTAGTTGCTAAGTGGGAGGAATGTTTTAAAGCCTTGCAAACTGCTGAGCCTCCATTTAAACTATTAGGCGAAATGGATAGAACAAATGCCATTTTAAGAGATTTTTTAAACGCCTCTTTTAATGCCATTCATGTTAATAGCGCATCAGTATATGACGATTTAAAATCATATATAAAAACCATTTCTCCAGATAAAGTTGATATTCTAAAACACTACACTGGTAAGGTTCCTATTTTCGATAATTTCGGAATTGATCGTCAAATAAAATCACTATTTGGTAAGTCGGTTTTTATGAAAAGCGGTGCTTATCTGGTAGTAGAACACACAGAAGCATTACACGTGTTTGATGTCAATAGTGGAAACCGTTCCAAAAGCGATAAGTCGCAAGAGGAAAACGCCTTAGAAGTAAATTTAGAAGCTGCTGTGGAAGTGGCGCGACAATTACGTTTAAGAGATATGGGAGGAATTATTGTGATTGATTTTATTGATTTACATAGCCCAGAAAATAGAAAATTATTATTTGATACCCTAAAAGAGGAAATGAAATCTGATAGGGCTCGTCATAATATTTTACCTCCTAGTAAATTTGGCTTAATTCAAATTACGCGTCAACGTTTACGACCAGAAGTGAATGTAGAAGTTTTAGAATCTTGCCCAAGCTGTAAAGGTTCTGGCAAGGTAGAGCCAAGCATCTTATTTGTGGATCAAATTGAAAACGCTTTACGTTTCATTATTAAAGAGCAATCTGCGAAAGATATTACCTTGTGTGTACATCCTTATATTGAAGGTTTTTTAAAGCAAGGTGGATTTTTCCGAAGTAAACAATGGAAGTGGTATTTTGAACATAAGCAATGGGTAAAAATTATAAAATCTGATAGTTATGCATTTATGGAATATCATTTTTTTAATAAAGAGTTAGATGAAATAGTTTTGTAATCATTATAAATATTTCCCTTTAAAATGCCAGTGTCAGAAGATACTGGCATTTTTTTTATAAAAATTTAAAATATATTAAATAATGGTATTACAAACCCGCATAGAAAGCATCAACTAAATGATCTACCTTTAATTCATTTGAGTTATTAATAATGGCAATAATATCAAACCTCGTTTCCCAATTTATAGTATTTGTTTTAATATATTGATCGGCGGCTTTTATCAATTTTTTTTGCTTTGACTTTGTCACAAATTCTTGAGGATTGCCATAAAAGTTGCTAGATCGTTGCTTTACTTCCACAATAACTAAGGTATTGTTATTAGAAGCAATAATATCAATTTCTAGATGTTTATAACGCCAGTTCTTTTCCAAAATAGTGTAACCATGCTTTACTAAATAAGCACAAGCAATCTCTTCGCCTTGCGACCCTTTTTCATTATTATTTTCTGTCATTTTCATTTGTAAGGAATTTATGTTATTTTAGTCTAAAATTTAAACCACAAATTAAATGAACAAATTTAAGTTATTAGTTGCAAGTCTTTCCATATCAGTTATGGCAGTTGCACAATCTTACGAGGGTAGTATCGAATTTAAAATGGAAACATCTAAAGATACAACCACTAATATCTATTACGTAAAAGGTAAAGATGTAAAATTAGATCAGATTGGAGAAAAATCTGGAAAAGTAGAAGGTAGTTTTGTTTTTAATACAGAAACGAATGAAGTTAAATTTGTAAATCCATCCCGTAAAATTTGGGGGATACACAAAAGTAACGTGGTTCCGGTTATTAAGGGAACTTGTGTAACTGTAAAAGGTAAGGCTACTAAGATGATTCAAGGTTTAAAATGTACTGAATACACCGTTAAAAATGAAACAGAAAATATTCAAATTACTTACTGGATTTTTTCAGGGAAATTTGATTTTTTTATTCCCGTTGTTAAAATATGGAATAGAAAAGACAAACAAAGTGTGTATTTTAATCAAATTAAAGATTTGCCTAAAGGATCTATGCCGATGTTGTCTGTAGAAAAATATATTTCAAATGGAGGGATTATAAGCAAAATAGAAGTTTCTAAAATAACAAAAGGAAATATAGACGCTTCTAAAGTCGCTGTCCCTGCTGATTATAAAAAATTCGAAGAAAATTAATAGCAACATTAATTTTTCAAAAAAGCCATTTACTGTTGCAGTAAGTGGCTTTTTTGTTTTAACCAAACTTAACAAAAAATTATGGTTACAAAATTCATAGTAATGGCATTAATAAAAAAAACAAACTATGAAAACTCTCAAATCAAAGGTCTTAAAATTATCTAGTATAGTTTTAACTGTATCCATTAGCTTAATTTCTTGCGGACCTTCTAAGGAAGAAATGGAAAACCGTGAATCTAAAAGCAAAGCATTCGCCGACTCTGTTTCTACAGCGATACAGCAGATTAATAAAACACCCATGCAGGCCGATAGCAACAGAACTTTTATAAGAACCGCCGATTTATCCTTTAAAGTAAAAGACGTTAAGCTATCCACCTTTGAAATTGAACGCATCGTATCTGAACATCATGGATACATTACTTCTTCTAATTTAGAGAGTCAAATAAACCAGAAAACCTCCATAAGAATATCGAAAGATACCGCGTTAGATGTCATTCATTACTCAGTTCATAATGATATTATCATACGTATTCCAAATCATCAATTGGATAAAATGTTAGCAGAGGCTTCGAGCTTAATTGATTATTTGGATTTCAGAAAAATTAGAGCGGATGATGTTACCAAAAATTTTCAAGGAGCTAAGTTATCCGAGAACAGATTTTTAGCCCATCAAAAAAGATTAGAAAAAGCCATCGATGGTAAAGGACAAAAATTAGATCAAATGATAAATGGTGAAAATGATTTGTTAGCGAAACACGAATGGGCAGATGACTCAAGAGTACAAACATTGGAACTCGCCCATGATGTTGCATACAGTACCGTTTCAATAAATATCTATCAAGCAGAAACAACGAAAAAAGAAATCACGACTTATGCCTCCATACCAGAGCCATACGTTCCATCCTTCGGAACAAAAGTTATGGAAGCCCTATTCGTTGGTGGTCACATATTATCAGAAATATTTTTGTTTTGTTTGAAATTAGCACCTATTTCCTTCTTTATTTTTATTATCATCATAGGAATAAAACGGCTTATCAAACAAAAGTGGTTTGCTAATAATTTCAAAATTTAAAATTCATCATCGCTACTATCTAAAATGAAAAACACAATGGATTGTTGAGTAATTATCAATAATCCATTGTTTAAACAATCCTATTTATTGGCTAAAATTAACAAACAATTACACTCAAATTTATAGTATCGAAACAAGTCAAGAAAATATTCCATTACCTACACCAAAAACGCCAAAAAGCATGTGGCGTTTTTTTAAACGTTTCTGTTTAACGCTTATAATTTCTACAGTAGCAATTATTGGCATCTGTGTTTCCTTGGTTTTTATTTATGAAGAAGAAGTCGTGTCGTTAATCATAAAAGAATTAAATAAACATTTAAAAACCGAAATTCGCATTGATCCAAAAAATATCAATTTAACCATTATCAAATCTTTTCCTAATTGCTCCATCGAATTTAAACAACTGACTGCTATGGATGCGGCAGAATTTAAAGGCACTGATACCTTGTTATGGGCTAATCGTTTAGCTTTGGAATTTAATATTAAAGACTTATTCAATAAAAATTACACCATTAAAAAAATAGAATTAGAACAGGCAACCTGCCATTTAAAAATAGACAAAAGAGGGAATGCGAATTATAGTGTTTGGAAATCAGAAACCAATGCAGCTAGTAATGATAGCGTAAAATTTGCTTTAGAAAACATTAGCTTAAATGATGTTGAACTCTCATTAAAAGACAGTAAACATAAAATTAAATTACAAACGTCTATTAAAGCATTACATTTTACTGGAAAATTTAATGAAGCTAATTATACGTTAATTTCGGAGGGTGCCGCTTATGTCCATTCGCTTCAAGTGGAAAATATGAAATACTTAAATAATAAGCAGCTAAAATTTGATATCGTATTTGATGTTCAAAAATCGATGTATGCAATTAAAAAATCAGAGGTCTTTATTAATAAAACAGAAATTGTTAGTCAAGGTCAATTTGTAGTTCGTGACAGTCTTCAATCTTTAGATCTTAATTTTAACGGAAAAAATTTGGATATATCAACCACCTTATCTTTATTGCCTGAAAAATTTCAAACTCAAATAAATGATTATAAAAGCGACGGAGAATTTTACGCATCAGGCGAATGCCATTATAAAGCAGCATCGCCTTTTGCTTTAAAAGCTGACTTTGGAATAAAAAAAGCAAACATTATATACAAGAAAAAAAATACCACCTTATCACACGTTAATTTATTAGGAACTATTATCATCAACGAAAATCGTAGTAACCTCACATTAAAAAACATTTCAGCTAACCTCAACAGCAATACCTTCAAAGGCGATATAGAAATAACTAATTTTAGAGACCCTTATTTAAAATTAAAATTAGAAGCCAATACAAAATTGGAAGAGTTAATTGCCTTTTATCCTATTGACACATTGCAAACATTGAGTGGAAAAGTTGTTTTGCAAACAGAGATTGAAGGACTCATCTCAGAAATGACATCAAATGCTTTTAGCCCCAATATAAAAGCAAATGGAAAGGTTGAAACAACGGATTTAAAAATAATGTTTAAGCATACAGACAAAATTATTAATATTCCAGAAGGAAAATTTGAGTTAAATAATCGACATCTAAATATCTATCATTTGAATTTAATTAAAGGAAATTCAGATGTGATGTTGGTGGGAGAATTACCTAATTTTTTAAATTATTTATTTAATCCGAAAGAACCATTGACTATTATTGCCAAAGTCATGAGTGATAAAATTGAATTAGAAGATTTTATATTTGCCTCGGGTAAATCTACTGAAAATGCCTCTATTAATATTCCCAGTAATTTAGATTTTAATATATCCATCAATGTAAGCCATTTAACCTTTGCCAAATTTGTTGCAGAAAATGTGAAAGGAAATATATTGCTTCAACATCAAAAAATAGCATTGAAAGAAGTTGTGCTGCATGCCATGGATGGCGAAGTAAAACTAAATGCTTTTGCGGATGCCACAGGAGATAATTTTAGAGTGTCGGCAGATTGTGAGTTGAACAAATTAAACATTCAAAAAGCCTTTACACAATTAAACAATTTCGGACAATCTACCTTAAAGGACAATAACCTAAAAGGCTTTGTAACCGCTAGTGTTGATTTTTCGGGCGCATGGGATAAGCAATTGCAGGTTGATTTAAATAGTATCAATACCACTAGTAGTATTTTAATGGAACGTGGAGAATTAATTGGCTTTAAACCATTAGAAAGTTTGGCAAAATACATTGATGTGAATGAATTAAAACATATTAAATTTTCTACATTACAAAGTGCGGTAGAAATTAAAAACAAAATTATTACCATTCCTAAAACATCTATAAAATCAACAGCTATCAACTTAGAGTTGTGGGGTAAACACAGCTTTGATAATATCATTGACTATCATATACAATTGCTTTTAAGTGAAGTCTTAGCAAAAAAACCAAGAGCTAATAAAGCATTTGATGAAGAGTTATCGCTTATTGAAAACGATTCAGAAAACAGACGCTCGGTGTTTATTTTAATGACTGGCCCCATAGATAACCCAATTATTAAATATGATAAAAAAGGCGCTGGAGTGAAAATTAAGGATGATATAAAGCAAGAGAAACAAAATTTAAAACAACTCTTAAAAGAAGAATTTGGCTTTTTTAAAAAAGATTCTATCTCACGTAAAAAAGAAGAAGTAAAAACGAATCCATCTTTCCAAATTGATATAGGTGATAAAGATCCTAAAAAAGCAAAGCCGTTACAACCTAAAAAGAAGGAAGACGAGGAAGATTTTTAATTCATAGCATTTAGGATAGCTATCATCTGAACCTTCAAAAAGAATGGCGTTTTTTGCAATATTTATCCGTATGTTAGATTCTTAAATTAAGAAATTTCTCATGGATATAAAATTTTTAGGCGCAACAGAAACAGTAACAGGTAGCAAACATCTCTTAACAACAGATTCAGGATTCAAAGTATTATTGGACTGTGGATTATATCAGGGAGGCGGTAAAGAGTCTGACATTTTAAATAGAGATTTAGGATTAAATCCTTCCGAAATAGATGTCGTTATACTATCACATGCTCATATCGATCATTCAGGAAATTTGCCCTTGCTTGTTAAGGAAGGCTTTTTAGGTTCTATTTACTGCACGCCTCCAACCTTGGAATTGGTGGATGTTTTGCTTCACGACAGCGCTAAAATTCATGAATACGATATTGAGTTTATAAATAAGAAACGAGAGAAAAGAAATCAAGAACCATTAACCCCATTATATACCATAAAAGATGTTGATCGTTGCATGAAGCATTTTAAGACAATTCCTTACCATGCCAATTTTCATTTAAATAAGGAAGCAACACTGACCTTTACCGATGCGGGGCATATTTTAGGGAGTGCAGTGGCTAATTTAAGAATTAAAAAAACGGACAATCAAATAATCAATCTTACTTTTTCAGGTGATGTGGGGAAGTACAATGATTTACTTTTAAAGAATCCAGAGAGTTTTCCTCAAGCAGATTATATTATTTGCGAAGCTACTTATGGAGATAGATTGCATGAGATTGAAACGGATGCCGAAGCTCATTTATTAAAAGTGGTATTAAATACCTGCGTTGAAAAAAAAGGCAAATTAATTATTCCAGCATTTAGTTTAGGCAGAACTCAGGAAATTGTTTTCATTTTAGATAAGCTAAAAAACAAAAATTTACTTCCTAATATTAAAGTATATGTTGATAGTCCCATGTCAACTAATATTACAACCATCCTGAGAGATAATGTCAGCTTCTTTAATGAAAGATTGCAAGAATATATTAAGACAGATGCTGATCCATTTGGATTTAGTAACTTAACTTACATTCGTGAGAAAGTAGATTCTATAGCGCTAAATAAAAGTGAAGAACCCTGTATTATAATTTCTGCTTCTGGCATGATGGATGCAGGGCGTATTAAACATCACATTGCCAATACTATTTCAGATGAAAAAAATACCTTATTGGTAGTGGGATATTGTTCGCCAAATTCTTTAGGAGGTCATATTAGAGATGGAGAAAAATCAGTGAAAATTTTTGGTGAATTTTTTGATGTCAAGGCCGATGTTGAAATTATAGATTCTTATAGTGCACATGCAGATTATAGTGAACTCATTCGTTTTCTGTCATGTCAAGATAAACATAAAATAAAAAAAATATTTTTAGTACATGGCGAACCAACATCAAAAATTTCGTTTAAAGAAAAGTTAATGAAAGAAGGTTATGATGAAATTATAATACCTTATAAAGGAGAAACTTTTTTATTGAAATAAAACAGGAGAAGAATTCTTAAAAGAAGAATTAGACTTTTTTAAAAAAGAGTCTATCTCAAATTACATAAGAAGAATTGGGAGGAATGGATATTATTTATTTTAAAGGGTGTTGAAGAAACGGCAATTGAAACTATCAAACAAATAAATAAAACCAATATAACATTCAGTGAAACACAAAATTAGTTCAGGAGAAACTACCGAAAATTTATTCTAAAGACTTAATCGAACAACTATTTATTCATCCTTATTGCAAGATTGAATTCTTGGTATTCAATCTTCAAATTGAACGAAAAGCGGCATCTCGTTATTTAGTTAATCTTGAAGAAATAGGTATTTTGAAATCAGAACAAAAAGGCAAAGAAACCATTTACATCAATTCAAAACTCTACAATCTTCTTAAAAAGGGATGAAAATAACGTGTACCAATTTATCTCACAATCTAAAGACGAGTACTTATTTTGCATTTATTGGTACATGATAAAATAACGTGCACCAAATTGGTAGATATGGCGGTGATATGTTTTCTCTATTTGATGATTATATTAAATAATGATACATTTGATAATTGAATAAAAATATAAAAACTAAGCCCATCTTGATAAATATACCAGATTGGTGTATAAAAATTAAGGGTATAAGGAAGTTATAGTCAATTATGAAAAGACAACCCGAACTTAATTACAATATAAAACTGACATACCTATCCGACTGGTGGAGATATTTTGGTGAATACAAACATGCAGTTGACCTAATGTTTAAATCTTTGACAGGAGGAGAAATTACAGCGGTTTCTTTGCCGTTGGCATTCTTGATAAGACATACTCTTGAACTCGGGTACAAAATGAATTTAATCGAGTTAGAAAAAGTTTCAAATTTAAAAGCCGAAATTAAATACAAAGGGAAGTCTGCCTATAAAATAGATGTTTTGCATCGAGAATTTGAAAGACAGATGAAAGAAATCTTTAAAAAGTATAATGCGGATAACGATATAATAAAACAGTTTGAGAACTTGAATTCTAAACTTGAAGGATTAAAAAGTATGATGCACAAATTGGATGAATGTTCCTATGCTTTCAGATATCCCGTAAAAACTGATGGAGTTACTCCAAATTTTGACAATAAACACTTTGAGGATAAAACTGATGCTATAAACTTTAGAGACGTTAAATCACTTTATGATGACGGCATACTTTTACTTAAGTATTCAACGGATGTAGTTAGTGAAATAAACCCTTTACAAACAAGCCTTACATACAATTGCTGATTTTGACATCGGACCAACGACATATAGACCATAGTATAATACGACCATTATAAATTATGAGCTTATAGTGATAAATTGTAAATTTGAGCAACAGAAAACAATCAAATGAGCAAAATAAAAATAAGAAATTTCGGTC
>Ga0105048_10013208_pt1 | contig 12918 bp, 9 predicted proteins | sample MAT05_FD_78382 | JGI IMG/M metagenome (GOLD analysis project Ga0105048, IMG submission 78382) | Freshwater microbial communities from Lake Fryxell liftoff mats and glacier meltwater in Antarctica - MAT-05 | ecosystem: Environmental > Aquatic > Freshwater > Ice > Liftoff microbial mat | place...
AACCAACGGTCTCCGCTCGTCCGGGGCCTCGCCCGTGGCTTGGATCTGCTCCTGCGCCCAGCGCACATTGCCATCAATTGGGGCCAAATTTAGGTGACAGAGCGTCGCTACGCTGCATCTTCAGCCGGGACAATCGCCTCTAGCCGTGTGATCAGATCCGGCCCGTTGCGCTGGATTGTCTCCCACACCACATCAAGGCGCACCTCAAAATACTCATGGATCAGGCGGTTGCGCATCCCTGCAATGAGATGCCATGGAATCCCATTGTGCTGGCGCTTCGTCTCGTCGGTGACGAGGCGCGCGGCCTAGCCCAGCACCTGGAACTCGCGAATCACCGCACTCTGCACGAGATCGTTAGCCTCGAACGCGCGTGCATCAAGGCCCTGGGCAAAACGCGCGATCTTGCGCAGCGCAAGCAGCATGTCGAGCAGGAGTGCATCATCACTCCGCATAGACGACCTCTGCGGAGTTGACGATACTGTCCCGGCGGAGATAGTTTAGGCTCTGGGCGACGGCTTTGCGGTCGAGCACATCAACCGCGCGCCCAACGAGTGCCTCGAGCTCCTCGCCCATACGTACCAGATCGAAGAGCGTATAGCGGACATCCTCGTGGAACGTGAGCAGCACATCGATATCGCTGTCGTCGCGGAAGTCGCGGCGCAACACCGAGCCGAACAGCGCGAATGAGGTGACGTCTCAGCGCCGACAGAAGGTGGCAATCGCATCGCGCGGGGCGGTCACCAGCGGCGGTAGGTGGGCTGCGGTCATCACCTTTTCCTCATCTCGACAGGCCCGGCGATCAGCGGGCGAACCGGGAGCGGCGTCAAGGCGCCAGCAGCGCTGGCGCTGGGGGTGGCATCTACAAGTATTGTAGCACGCCGCCACTGCGCAGCCCGGACAATGTGCATGAACTGCTTCCTCACCTGTTGGAAGTGGGCGCCAGCGTGCAGATCAGGTCGCTTGCCAACCAGAATGGCGGCAGGTAGGCCGGTGCCGAAGAGAGCGGCAGCACCTCGTCGGGAAGCGCGATGCCGAGCACATCACGCATAAACTGCCGACGGGCCGTGATCCGCGCCCAGAGCTCGGGGTAGGCCGCTTTCAACTCGGCCTGCAGCGCTACGTCGGCCACGGCAATCGTATCTTCGCAGTTCAGTGCCGTGCCCGGCGGCAGTGGGGTTGGGATAATATCGCACTGAAATAGCATCCCTGACGTGATGGACTCATTGCTCGCCGCGCGGATCGGCGTGTGCAACCACTCATCGAACGACGTGAGGTGGCCAGGGTTGAGCGCCGCGCCAAAAGGTGCGGCGCTCAGCGCAGCCTGGATGCTGCGATACACTTCGCCACCGGATACGCCGATCTTCACCGCCTGATACCAGGTTGCGATGGTCTGGAAATAGGGTTCAACATAGGTCGAAAGAAAACCGGGATCGGGCGTGTCGCGCAAGAGCCCCGCACGGCAGGCCAATCCGCCCCAGTAGCCGACCGCTGTTGTCACCCCATCGCCAATGTTTAACACCCGTGCACTCGGGCTGCGTAACCCGTTCAGCGCGCCGTCATCGCCCGAGACCAGCATCACGTGGCATGAAAGCGGGTCGCCCGCATAGCCCATCGCGGCGGCTGCCTGGCGCTCACTTTGCCCTGGTCGTGCCCCTTGCACGATCCGCAGCACCGCGTCGCTCGCCTGCGCCGCTGCCCACTCGAACATGGCGATCTGTGCCGCACTGTTCTGTGTGCGCAGGCCGTGGGCCGGGTGCATCAACAGGGCGGTGATATCGATCACCGACCCGGCGGGGCCAACGCGCTGTGCAAGCTCGTTGGCGAGCAGGGCCGGGATAAACGCAGGCACCGCTGGATCGTCACACTCCTCGGGCTCAAGGTACTTCCAGCCGACGACGCCGATGGTTGCTCCGGCGTCGATGCCCGCCCGCCGCAAGCTATCGCGGAGCCGCGGCGCCTGGCTTCGGCTCTGCCCCATCAGGCTGAACGACTGCGCCAGCAAAACGTCTAGCCGAACAGTCGCCTGCACCGCGTGCCCCAACCCCTCATTTCCGACCAGGAGTACGCGCCTTTCGGCTGGCCCAATCAGGAGCGCCGCCTCCTCGAAGCGCGGGTCGAAGCCACAGAGAAAGGCCAGATTCGCCATGTGCTCACGATCCGCGTAGACCACGACCCAGTCCACGGCGGCCTGTGCGTAGAGCGTACGAATGCGCTGCTCGTACTCGTCGGGCGGCACGCTCGGCTGCGGGCCTGCGGGGTGCGCGCTGGGTGGGGCACTGCGCCGTAGGGTGACGCCCATAGATGCTCCTGTCGTGTTCGCAAGATCTGGGATTGCACTGCGCTCGAGCGCGTTCTGCGCACGCAAGCTGGTTTGATTACTTCGGGGCGGGGATGCCCAGTGACTGCGCCAGATCGAGCAGGCGCTGCCAGACATCGTCCGCAATCGGGATACCATGTGCTAGCCGCTCGGCGCGGGTGCGGGCCTCGAGATCGCCTGGTACGAGCACCTCCTGAAACCCTGGCGCTGGCGCGATCGCGCGTAAGCGCTGCTCCACATGATGCAGACGGCGCCTATACGCGTCAAGCGGCCTGAACAAATCTGTGGCCAGTGCGATAATGGTCATCCCGCTATGCCCAAAGATTGGCCCGCCCCGCGGAGGCTCCGCAAACGCTTCCGAGCCGGTCAGCACCTGGCCGAACAATTCGGCGGCCAGCATGAGCGCATAGCCCTTATGTCCTCCAAACGGCACATGGGCGCCGCCGTCAAAGAATGCGTTCGGGTCAGTCGTCGGATTACCGTCTTTATCGACAATGCAGCCGGGCGGCAGCGTTTCGTGCCGATTGCGCGCATTCACGATCTTGACGCCAGAGGTAGCTGTGGTGGCAAAATCGATCACGACTGGCGCCTCCTCGCCGGCAGGAAATCCGATCGCCATCGGGTTGGTGTGCAGCGCTCGCTCACGCCCGCCATAAGGAACCGCGGCCGGCGCGACTTCTGAGTAGCCACCGCCCCAGACCATCGCAGCCATGCCGTGCTCAGCCGCCAGCTCGACATACTCGCCAAGCCGACCGATATGATGCAGCTGTACTGCCGCTACGGCCGCGATACCGCTCTGCTGCGCCTTTTCAATCGCGACCTCCATCGCATATCTGGCAGTGACCTGGCCAAAGCTCCAGTTTCCGCCAACCTGTGCGCTGGACGGCGTTTCGCTGAGCAGGTGCGGACGCGCCGTTGGAACGATCTCGCCTGCCTGAATATTCGCTACATAGCCCGGCAAGTGCCACAGGCCGTGCGTGTCGACCCCACAAAGGTTTGAAGCGATGAGTGAGTCTGCGACCTGTATGGCGTTCGATTCGTCGGCGCCAGCAGCGACGAGCGCCTGAGCCGCGAAGTGGCGAAGTGCATCCGCTGCCTTCTGTATCATTCGTAATCCTGTCCTACAGCCCGCGTACATTATGCTAACGGTGCGCCCTGGTCAAATGCGGTGCTGGGCCTCAGGACAATGATCTGTCGCTCGCTGGGCAGCGTCTGAGCCATAAGCGTGAGTGTAGCGCTAGCGTGATACACGACCGAGGACGAGGGAAAGCGATCAGTGAAAGCGCTCACAGGCAGCATCGAGAAGCTGGACCCATCAATGTGGTAGTGCATCGGGATGATTACCCGCGGCTGAACAATCTCAATCGCTTCATAGAGGTCGTTGAGCCCGATCGTCGGCGGCCCGCCTGTGGGCACAAGCAATAGATCGACTCCGGCCAAGGCCGCGAGTTGCTCGGTAGTCAGCGCATTGCCTACATCGCCCAAGTGGGCGATCCGAACGCCCTCCAGCGTGAAGCGGTACATCGCGTTATCACCAGGCGCAACTTTATGGATCAGGCTTTCCTGCGCCGCAATCGCCGTGATCAACACATTTCGGACGGTAACGCCAGACGCATCAAGCTCGGTTGCAGTCACAACAACTGGGCTGCCAGTGATCATCTCGGCGTAGCAGTGCCCTTCATCATCAGCCGAGCTGCGGATCACGATGTCTGCTGGTGCGTTAATCGCCGCAAAGCCTAACGCAGCAGGCTTGTACGGGTCGGTGATGATGCGCACGCCCTCACCCTCGATCAGAAAAGCGGCATGAGCTAACCAGGTGATATGCATTGAGCGGCCCTCGCTATACGCACGCGTGCTGCTTTGCCATTGGGTTAAGCCTTCCCGGTAAGCGCACTCGTGCTCGTTGCTGGCGACATGGCAGAGATGCCGCCATCGACGCAGATAACGGCACCAGTCACATAGTCGGAGTCTGGTGAAGACAAGAAGAGGGCGACGCTCGCCTGATCGTCAGGCTGGCCCAGGCGCTGGAGCGGGACACGCTGCGCCCGCTCGGCGCGATACTCCGCTGAGGTCGACTCAAGCAGCATGGGCGTGGCCGTCGCCCCAGGGCAAATGCAATTGACGTTGACGTTATAGATGCCCCACTCCACGCCAAGCGCCCGCGTCAGCCCGACGACGCCATGCTTAGCGGCCGTATAGTGGGCCATATAGGGCACGCCAGTGAGGCCCGCGGTTGAGGCGAAGTTGACAATTTTGCCCGCCCGCTGCGCGATCATCACCTTTGCGACCGTCTGACAGCATAAGAACACCCCGGTCAGATTGACATCCAGCATCCGACGCCATTGTGCCAGTGAAAGCTCGGCGGCCGGAATAAACTCGGCGATGCCAACGCAATTGACCAGGATGTCAATGCGCCGAAATTCGCTGAGCGTATCGTCTACAAGTTGCTGCACCTCCGCTTCGTTCACGACATCAACATGAACCGCCGTGCTACGCCCGCCCGCCCGCCTGATGCCGGCAGCGACGGCCTGCGCCTGCTGCTCCTGGATATCTGCGATCACCACTGCGGCGCCTTCGCGTGCGAAGCGCTCCGCAATCACCTGCCCCATCCCCGATGCGCCGCCGGTCACGATTGCCACCTTCTGCTGAAGCCGCATAAGCGCCTCCTCTCACTCGTAGTGTTGGGCACGGAGACAACATGTTAGGCCGCCATCAACGGGAAGAATCACCCCGGTAATCCAACTGGAAGCCGAAGAGGCGAGAAAGAGCGCCGCGTCGGCAATGTCCGACGGCTTGCCCAGCCGACGAAGGGGAATGCGCTTTGTCATCTCGTCGAAGAAGACCTGGGTGAGCGCCGCCCGGGCGAGGGGCGTTTCGACTGTGGCGGGGCAGATGCAGTTGACATTAACATTATAGGGTCCCAGATCGACGGCCAGGGCGCGGGTGAGGCCAACCACACCGTGTTTGGCGACCGTATACGGGATCGCCTTGGGGATGCCAAGCATGCCCGCCGCCGAGGCGATGTTGATGATGCGGCCACCGCCCTTGGCCATCATCGTCTGCATCACCGCTTGACACATATGCCATGTCCCATCAAGATTGATCGAGCGCAGCTTGACCCACTGCTCGGTGGTAACCTCCTCTGGTGCCGCGAAGGTGTTGAAGCCGGCGCAGTTGACCAAGATATCCACCGCGCCAAGCTGCTTAATGGCGCCGGCGACAGCCTCCGCCACCTGTTGGGTATCACAGACATCGACTTCCAAAGCTATCGCTTGTCCGCCCGAGGCCTGAATTGATTGGGCCACGCTCCGAGCGCCAAAGCCATTAATGTCTGCGACAGCCACGGTAGCGCCCTGAGCGGCGTACGCTCGACAGATCGCCTCACCGATACCCGAGGCGCCGCCCGTGACGACCGCCACCATGTTTGACAATAGGCCTGAATGGGAAGGATCAGCTGGCATAGAAGCTCTCCCTTGTGCTACCGGGGAACAAAATGTGCCCGATACGTGAACATCACATCCTCAGGCGCACGAGTAGTGATCAGGCAGCGCACGATCTGGGCTGACACCGGGGTGCTGATGCGCCAGGCCTGCCACGCCGTGCGGTAGGTCGCTCGCCCTAGCACGGGCACGACGACCAGTGTGGCATCATCACAGCGCAGCGCAAACTCTTTGCCTGGCCAGCAGGTCTGAAATACTCGCCCATTCCGGCGCCGCTCTGCTGTGATCACCAGCGTCCCCCCTTGAGTCGAGCTTGGTAAGGTTGCAGTGAGCGTCAGCGCCCTGGTCGCCAGCGGCACAACTTGTGTTGGCGCGAGCTCGCCCGGACCGAGCAGGGTGTCCTCAGGCGGCAACGGAAGCGGCGGCTCATCAGCTGGTTTAACGGTAAGCTTCAGCGTCTGGCTAGGCTCAGCGAAGCCATCTAGGATGCTCTCGCTCGTCCATAGATGCTTGAGCGTAGGCTGCTCACCTGTGGGGACAACCTCAAGCAGCAGCACTTCGAACGGTCGCAGCCAGATGCCGAGCTGTTGCTTGCCATGCGCGTCCGCGCTGATCAGACGGGCTGGCCGTGGATGCCAGCGGTACAGATCCCATGATCTGCCATCGGGCAAGCCCCACGCAGCATTGAGCGCAAGCGGGACGTGCACATCTTCCCAGGTGCAGTTGTGAAGCGCGATGAATGCCCGCTGCCCATTGGCGCAGCTGTAGCCATATGGCTCGTACCGCCAGGGGCTGCCGAGGATCTTTGTCGACCGCTCGAAGCAGTCCGGTTGCGCTCGCAGCAACTCGATGAAGGTCGCAAGCTCATGCCATTCGGCTGGGCTTAGCCAGTCCTCGTCAGGCCAGATTTGGGCAAGAAGACTGCCGCGGCACATGTCCATCACGAAGCCATCCTGCCAGCGTTCAGTACCGATCGAGCTGTTCCAAGGCCATTTCGAGAGCCAGATCCCAAGCGAGTCATTGCCCAAAGCGGGCACGTCCTCACAGAACCAGTGCGCCATGTCCAGGCTCTGCGTCACCCCGCTGCGCGCATAGAGCGATGGGAATGGCGACGGGCTCGCCCCCTCCATGTGGAGACCTGGCTCGAAGAGTGTGTCAGCATAGAGGAGCCACCAGGGCGAGCGAAAGCCCCAGTACAGCATCAGCAGCACTTCGGGGCACGCAGCGTCAAGTGCGCTGAGGTGCTCAATCACACTTGTCTGGATCGCCTCTGTAGAATAAAGCCCTGGCAAGTGCGCATGGTGCGGGTTATAACAGAGCGCCTGGCAGTTGTCGAACATAAAAACGCGTGCCTGGTGCTCGCGGAGATGCGCAAGGCAGGCGAGCTCGAACATGCTACGTAGCGGATCGGTTGCCCGACAGAGTGCCCCTCCGCTGCTATAAGCCGGGTCAAAGGTTCGGGTGGGAGCGACGACAGGGTTCCGACCAATCGACCAATTGTCCATCGAGCTGTCAAACCACAGACCCATGCCAATGCCTGCTGTGTCAAGTGCAGCTTTGAGGTTGGCAAAGCCTTGGGGAAAGTCAGCAGGCGCTGGGCGCTGCAAGTCACCGTGGCGATCCATCCAGAACGAGAAAATGACCGAGTCGACTTGGTAGCCGGCCTCGCGTTGGCTACGGGTAAGCTTGTTCAGCGTGTCGAGGGCGGCCGCCTCTGTTATCGCCTCGCCCAGCATGTCGTTTTCAGCAATGGGCCAGAAGCCGAACGCTGGGTAGAGGACATGCACGCCGTGTCCGCGCAGTTCACGCCGCATACGACTACGGATCAACGCCAGGAACGCCGCACGCGCACCCGCCTGTATGGCGACCCCATAGAACGTAAGCATTGCCTCAAACGTCTCGCCGGGATTAAGCAGCCTGCCTGGATACTGCCGCAGCGTCAAGCGGCCCTGCTGGCCTATCGTCCAACCTGCGGGATGGGCCAGTGCAACGAACCGATCAGCGTCGAGATAGGCCGGAAAACCCTGCCCGCCCTCGCTCACAATGGCGTTCGTTGCATACTGCCCAAGGTGGAGCTGCATCAGGCGAACGCCTTGTGCGCCGTGATTGGCGATCGTGATGGATCGGCTCAAGCATGAGTCGGTGGCGCTCCAGCGATAGGTCAACACCGCGACCAGATCATCTGCCGCACTGCGCACTGTAATCGCCACCACGCCATTTGTGCCTTGCTCAACGAATTCGACGTCACGGACAAGCAGATTGGGCGTAGTAACCGGCTGTCCAACGACGACATACTGCTCGAACTGGGCAGGATAGGCGAAGGGGTAGGGGAGCAAGTGCGTATGCTGTGGATCAAGCTCATCCAGCCGTGCAGTGCTGTGGATGGGATCGGCAAGCTGGAGGGCGATGATATTGTCTTGACCGAAACGGAGGGCCGCGTGGGCCGGGCTTGTTGAGCCGAGATCGAAATGGCCAGGCTCATGCCAGCGCTCAGGGCCGAGCTGGCGTACCCCCACGAGGTGTCCGTTGATAAACACGCGCATGGTGCGGAAGTCGAACACCTCTAGCCCGCCCAAAACTAGCGTCAGCATGTGCGCTCGGCAGTCTAGGGGCAAAAAAAGATGCGTTCGCACCCAGTAGAAACCAGGGCCGCCAGTATGCCAGAGCATCGCCGGATTGAGCGCCCCGCGCCAGTGCTCGTCATGAAACGCCGGCTGATGATACCCTTCCAGATAGCCGCGCTCGGTATCTGGAGACAAAGCTTCAGGGTCGGACTCAACACCTCTCCATCCGGTGATCCACAGCCGACGGCTCGCAGCGTCCAGATCAAGCAGAAGCTCTGGGCCTAAGCCCATGTCGATCCGGCGGCCAGTCAGGTGATTCGTCCAGGCGACTGCGCGCACACCTGATGTGAGGTCTAACTCATATGTGAAATAGGGGCTGCGCAGCTCTAGATGGGCCCCATCGTGGACAATTGCACAGCGTTGCTCAGTCATGGCTTACTCCCCTGCCCAGAAAAAGCGCTCGCAACTCTGCTCGCCAGGGTTATAAGCCCGACGATTCAGCGCAACTCCGTTGTCAGCTCCATTGTGCTAAGGCGTGAGCGCAGCCGAGCGTGGCGGACTCTTTCGCAACAGACCCTCGATCTGAAGAGGCCGTGGGCCAATAGCGTCGAGGGCGAGCGGCTCAAAGCCAAGCGCAAGCGCAGGCGAGTCCGGCCGCAGGTCGTAATTGTCGTGCTCGGCATCAACAAAGAGCGGATCGGCAGCGAGCGATGTCTCATCGAGACCGCGCTCGCGCCACCCGTCCAGCGGCAGGGCCACCCCATCCATAAACGTGTCGCCGGACGAGCAGTCATCGATCAGCAGCGCGTCGCGCACCGGGTTCCAGAAGATATTCGCCTCTGACTGTGCGACTAGCCGATCATTCCACAGCCCCAAGTGGAAAAGATAGCCGTCCTCACGCCGGCTGTAGCCGATGTTGCGGTAGAATCGGTTGCTGCTCATGAAGCCTGCCATGTGCAGGGTAGCGCGCCGCGTCGAGACGTGATCCCAGAGCCGAAAGTGGTACTTACAGTCCACCAGGATGTTATTCTCGATCACGTTGTGCTTGCCGCCATGCACGTAGATCCCGGTGCCAGCCCGGATAATGATGTTGCCGTAGACAAAGCAGTTGCTGGTATAGTCGTCCAGGTAAATGCCCTGCGTCAGCCGAACATCGGGGGCGGTGATCGTGCCATCGGCGCGCACATGGCAGCCGTAGGTGTCGGCGATCAGGTTGTAGCGGATCAGGTGGCCCGAGCGCTCGATCTCGCGCTGCACACCAGTGATCGGCACATCGCCCCACGAGTTGATCGCACCATTGTCGTGGATCTCCAGACAGTTGAAGCGGATCTCGTTGTACTCGACAATATTGCGGCCCAATCCATTGCTGCCGAGGTTAATAGCGTGGTGGGGCATGTGATGGATCGCGTTGTGTCCGATCACATTGCCGGTGCTGGCGCCCAGGAAGACGCCGGCCACATATTTGAGCAAGACGCCGCAATGATGGATCTGATTGTCGAGCACCGCGTTGAACTGTGGGTGCTGGCTCACGCTGCCGACCAGGCAGATCCCGTTCGCACCGGCCTCACTGACCTCGTTCCCCTGGATGGTATTGCGCGCGTTATGCCCTTCCAGGTAGATCGCATTGCCGCCAACCGCGTAGAAGTGATTACCCTCGATGCGGCAGTGCTCGGCGCGCTTAAGATGCAGCGCGTCGCCGCAGTAGCGCAGCCCCTGGCGGATGAACATGGCGCCGTAGCCGTCGTTGCCCTCACGGTGGAGATCATCGCCGTCGAGCGTCTCGGTGAAGGTAAACCCGGCGATCACGAGCCACGCCGCCCCACGAATGTCGATCAGACAATCGAGCGCCGGCACGCACACTTCCGCTGTCGTGATCGGCTCTGGAGGCCAAAAGTAGACAACCCCGTCCTCGCTGTCGAGACACCACTCGCCGGGCTGGTCAAGCTCCTCAAGCAGGTTCTCGACAATAAAGCGGTTATTGGCGCGGATGCCCGTTGCCGCATACCAGGGCGAGCGGTCGAACTGCGGCACCTCGCGCTGTAGGGTGATGATCCGCCGCTGCTCGTCCACCGCCTGGATGGGAATGATGCTGTTGGTCCAGTCATCCATAGGGAAGATGTTGATCTCGCCCTCGGTTGGCTTCGCCCAGCGGCGCGAGAATGTGCCTGGCTTATAGGCAAAGGCCCGTGACTGGCCGCCCTCCTTCGATGAGTCGACGTACCACTCAACCCCGGTGTCGAAGCGGCGGGCCCGGATCGTTCCGTCGTCGGCCGGGCCTTCCGTGAGCGCCCAACCGCCATAGAGCGGATTTTCGGGGTCTCGGTTGGGATAGCGCGCGCGGGTCTGCCGTCGCCCGTTAAAGAAAAGCTGGCGAAACTTCCATTTGCCGCCCCTAGCCCCCGGCAGAGACGCCTGGAGAATGGCGCCATCATAGACCTGCCAGCCCGTGATGGGTCGGCCTCCGCTGAGGATCGGGGTCTCACCAGGGTAGGCCAGATAGCGAATCGGACATGCGCGCGTGCCGCTATCCTCGGGGCCAAGGGTGAACGTCTGTGGCAAAAAATACTTGCCCCCGCGCACGAGCACCTCGACTGGTCGGGAGAGAGGCTGCTCAGCACGCAGCGCGCGGACCGCATCCCGCGCGCGCGTCAGGCTCGCGAACGGGCCATCGTCGCCGGTCGCATCTGGCTCGGCGCGCGTGCCGGACCAGCGGTCATCGCCATCTATGGCGACATAGAAAACAAGCGCGTCCATGCTTCCTCGCTAATCTCGTCGGCGCGGGCCCATAAGCGTTGGGTCGATCGAGAGCACCCCAAGCGCGTGGGCGGGCGAGTCGGGGCGCAGCCGATAGTCATCGTGCAGGGCGTCGACGAAGGCCGGATCGGCGATCAGCGAGTGCTGGTCGTAGCCGGCGTGCCGCCAGTCAGCGTAGGAGATCGCCACACCGCCGCGATTCTCGATCTCGTCGTTGTCGATCCGCAGCAGCCCCAGCGCCTGCGGGTCGGGCGTGGCGAACAGGTTGTAGTCGCACTCGGCAAGCACATAGTCGCTCCAGCCGTGAAGAAAGTAGAGCAGCGCCTGCGGATTCTCGAAGACGATCACATTTCGGCAGAAGCGATTGCCCGTCAGAAAGCCGGGTATCGGATTGTAGTAGTACTGAAAGCGCACGCCGGCGTGGTTCGGCGCGACGATCAGGTTGTTCTCGATCAGGTTGTTCTTTCCGCAATGCACGACGATGCCTGTGCCAGAGCAGCGCACGATCAGGTTGCCGTACACCAGGCAGTTACTGGTGTAGTTGTCCAGGTAGATGCCGAAGGTCGAGGTCTTGCCACCGTAGTTGCCCTCCTCATCGAAGTGGCAGCCTTCAACATCGTAGATCGCGTTGTAGCGAATGACATGGCCGCAGCGCTCGCTGTCAAACTCGTCTTCCATCCAGGCGTTAATCGCGCCGGTATCATGGATCTCGCGACAGACCCGGCGAATAAGGTTGTACTCAAGCAGGTTACGCCCGTAGCGATTGGAGCCAAGGTTGATCGCGTGATGCGGCATGTCCTCGATCAGGTTGTGAGCGATTGTATTGCCATCGCTGACACCCAGAAAGACCCCGGCAACATATTTGTTCAGCGCGCCACAGTGGTGAATGTGATTGTCTTCGATCCGATTGAACTGTGGGTGCGGCTGCGTGTGCCAGCGCCAGCGCGCCGGATGCGTCGGGTCGGCAAGCTGCGGCGGCGCGGGGTGGCGGCGCTTGCTGCCGAGCAGCACAATCCCATTCGCCCCAGCTCCGTCGATCTCGTTACGGCGGATCGTGTTGCGTAGGTTGCGCCCCTCCAGATAGATCGCGTTGCCGCCAACGGCGTTCAGCCGATTATCCTCGAGCGTGCAGTGCTCGGCACCCTTGAGATGCACCGCATCGCCGCAGTAGCGCCAACCCGAGACCGGAAACATAGGTCCGTAGCCCTCGCCGCCGTCGTGGTGCAGATTGTCGCCGTCGGTCGTCTCAGTAAGCGTGAAGCCGCTGAGTGTAATCCAGGCCGTATCGTGCAACGCCACCAGACAGTCCAGCGCCGGGACTACGACCTCGGACTGCTCGATTGGCACAGGTGGCCAGAAGTAGAGGCGGCCCGCCTCGGAATCGAGGCACCACTCGCCGGGCTGGTCGAGCTCTTCAAGCAGGTTCTCAACATAGAAGCGGCTACCGGGCCGGAGCGGCACCGACCAGAAGTTGAATGGCCGACCGTAGTCTTTGATCGAGCGCGCCAGCGCAATCGTATGCTGCTCACGATCAACCGCTGCGATCGGCACGATGTCGTTGTGCCAGCCGTGCCCAATGTAGATATTGACTTCGCCCTCGCTCGGATTGCTCCACGCACGCGGAAAGGCGTCGCGCCGATAGACGAAGCTGTCCATGCTGTCGGGCTCGGCCGGCCCCTCGATGAAGCTCCAGCCGCCGTAGATGGGATTCTCCGGGTCGAAGTTTGGGTAACGGGCGCGAATCTGCCGACGACCATTGCAGAAGAGCTGACGGAACTTCCACTTGCCGCCTCTGGCACCGGGCAACTCGGCCTGGAGGATCGCGCCGCGGTAGGGGCTCCAC
>Ga0105048_10013210_pt1 | contig 12916 bp, 11 predicted proteins | sample MAT05_FD_78382 | JGI IMG/M metagenome (GOLD analysis project Ga0105048, IMG submission 78382) | Freshwater microbial communities from Lake Fryxell liftoff mats and glacier meltwater in Antarctica - MAT-05 | ecosystem: Environmental > Aquatic > Freshwater > Ice > Liftoff microbial mat | place...
CCGGCGCGCCGCTGGCGATCGTCTTTTACCCGGCTGGTCGCCGCGTCTGCTCGCCTTGCTGGTCCTGGTAAGGCTGTTAATGCGCGCTGTTAATGCGCACTCGCCGGCTCGGCGCTGAAAAAATACGGCACGCGTTTGCCGGTCGCGAAGAACTGGCCGACCTCGGGCGGCAAGCGCTGCGGGTTAACCGCCTTGCTGATCGTCACGTCGGCCTCAGCGTCGAGATCGACGATGATGGCATCATGGTTTGCCACCGCCGCGTCGTAGACCATGACCACCGGTTTGAGCAAGCGTGAGCTATTGACTTCGGTCACCATGCCCAGCGTTCCGTTGGAGAGCAGCACGATCGTCCCCGGCGGGTACACGGTCAGGCAGCGGACGAAAGCGGTGACTGTCGCCTCGTCGAACTGTTTGTCCTTCTGCGCGTAAATGATCGCCAACGCTTCGTGCGGCGAGCAGGAGCGGGCCGCGTGCCGGGCATTGCACAGCTCGTCGTAGGTTTCGATCATCGAGACGATGCGCGCCAGGCGCGAGAGCTGCGACCCGGCAAGTTGCTGCGGATAACCCGAGCCGTCACTGCGCTCGTGGTGCTGGGCAATGATCAGCTGCGCCTCGGGCGGCAGGCCGAGGCGCTTGCCCAGACTGACGCCAAACGCGCAGTGCTGACGCATCAGCGCCGCTTCCGCTTTGCTCAGCGGCTGGGACTTGTTCTTGATGTGGTCGGGAATTTCGGCCTGCCCGAGATCGTGAAGCAGGGCGCCAATTCCGAGCAGATGGATGTCGTCCGCCGGCAACTTCATTTCCTTGCCGACCATCATCGAAAGCAGTGCGACGTTCAGCGAGTGGTCAAAGACGTCTTCGCCGCCTGCCTGTTCGGACATCAGGTGAAGCGACAGTTCGGCGTCGACGAGCATCGAGTCGGCAAGCCTTGCCACGCCCTCAGCAGCCAGTTTGCAAACCTGATCGGGCCGCGAAAAAAGGTTTTGGCGAACCGCCCGCATGCGCCGCGTGGTACCGAGAAACTCCCGTTCACACGATTTGACGCGTGCTTGCTGCGCCGCCAGCCGCGTGATCCGCGTTTGCTTGGCCTGGTACGCCGGATCGCTGTCGCGGCTGGCAACCGGTTCGTCTGCGCTTGCCGCCTCGGCGTTCGGCTCGCTTTCGGCGAGCGGGGCGCAATCGCTCTTGGCGGGCGAATAATGTACCGCCCTCAGTCCGAGCCCCTGAATCGTGCTGATCTGCCCCGCTGACGATATCTTGAAACTCGGGAAAGCAAAAGGATGGGCGATCCACGGCAAGTCAAGATGAACGTACAGCCCGATACACAACTGAGCGGGGCTCACGAAATGCTCACCGGGTTTCGCTGGCTTGTCCATTTGATCGTCTCTGAGGGCCGGCGAACACCGCCGTAAGCAGGGGCCTGTCGTTGCTTGTTTCGTTGCTTGTTTCGTTGCTTGGTTTGGCGTGCTACAGGCGAACGGCGCTCAGCGCATAGTCCGTTCGAATTCGCGGTATTGTATGCCGCGTTGCCCGACAGGTGGCGCGAAAAAAAGGGGCTGACTGCCGCTATTTGGCGCTCCGCCCAATGGCCCAATAACTGCCGGCCAATAACTTCGGGCTTACAACTGTGTGCGCAGCAAAGCGGCGGTGTGCTCGATGAGCTTCTCGGTCCACGGCCGGTTTTTCCATTGCGCGAGGGTGACGGCCTTCGAGCGGGCGACGTCCGCTTCGAAAATTTCGATCTGGCGGCTGGCAAAGGCGGTATCGAAGATATTGAGATTGGCTTCGTCGTTGAACGAGAACGAGCGATTGTCGAAGTTCGTCGAACCGACCGACGCCCACAAGCCATCAACGATCATGATCTTGCAGTGGTACATCGTCGGCTGGTACTCGAAGAACTCGACGCCGGCGGCGAGTAGTTCGCCCCAGCCGGCGCGCGACGCACTGCGCACCGTATCGGCGTCCATGTGCGGGCCGGGGGTGACGATGCGCACGCGGACACCGCGCCCGGCGGCGGCGACGAGCGTCCGCATCGTCAGTTCGTCGGGGACGAAATAGGCGCTCGACAAATGAATCGACCGAGTTGCCGCGGTGATTGCCAGCAGATACATCAGACGCATGCTGTCGCTGCCGCCTTCGGGCGAACTGCTGAACATCTGGCCGCTACTCTCGCCGCGCGCCGTGAGCGGCGGGAAATAGTCGGCACCGTGCATCACCTCGCCGGTCATCTTGATCCAGTTATCCATGAACACCGCCTGCATCTGCGCGACGACCGGCCCTTCGGCGCGAAAATGCGTATCGCGCCATTCGTCGGGGTTGCGCGCCTGGCCGGCCCAGACGTCGGCGATGCCGACGCCGCCAGTGAAGCCGATCGCGCCGTCGACGATCAGCAGCTTGCGATGCGTACGGTTATTCATCCGGTGCAGCTGATACCAGTGCGGCTCATGGAACTTGCGGATGCGCACGCCGGCGTCCTCCATCAACTTGAACTGGTCGGCGTCGAGCTTGTTGCTGCCCAGCCAGTCGAGTAGGACATTGACCGCGACGCCGGCGCGCGCGCGTTCGGCAAGCGCCTCGGCAAATTCCCGGCCGACCGTGCCGGACCAATAGATGTAGCTTTCGAAGTTGATGTTCCGGCGCGCGCCACGGATCGCCGCGAGCATCGGCGGAAAAATCTCGTCGCCGTTGAGCAACGTTTCGAAACGGTTGCCGTCGGTGAGCGGCGGTCCGAGCAGCAAGCCCATGGCGCGGCGAAACTGCGCGTCGTCGGCGGCGTAAAGGTGAGCGATTTCTTGCTCGATCTTCTTCTCGCCGGCCGTGAGGTTGAGCGCGATGAGACCGACAAACAAGGTCAGGGCAACGCTCGCTAACACGATAAGGATGGTCCTCGAATTCATACTGCCTCGGCAGACGAAACACGGCGAAATCTTCGCGGCTGTGCACTATCGAGTATGTACGGCAGCGTACATGGGCGAGCGAGACCTCTGCTCGCCTGCCGGACGCGGCTTCGGCTCGACGCGCGCCTGACGCAGTTCCTGCGGTTGATATTCCAGCGCTTGAGGCGACAACGCAAGTCGCGGCGCTCGGCATAGCGGCGAACAGAGGGCAGCGAGGGCGCGCAAAACGCGTGGCGAGGTCGTAGCCAATGACTTCAATGCATGACTCCAACGAAAGTGCAGGGGATGGGGAGATGAAAAGCGACCAACCGCCATGGCGGCAATCGCCCGCATCCGGCCGACAGTTGCACAGTAGACAGCCGGCGCGCGGGACTGCGCTGCCCTGACGGCCGGCTCAGCGGGTCAGAACAGGCAGGTTACTTTCAGGTAGCGGTCGGGATGCTCGGCAATGTCGGCGACCATCGCCGGCGTCTCGTCCATCGACACGGTCGTCGTCAGCAGCGCGGCGACGTTGACCTTGCCTTCGGCGATCAGGCGCAGGCTTTCGGGGAACTGGCCGACGCTGTTGCGCGAACCGCGCACGGTGAGTTCCTTCTTGGTGAGCAGCGCGGTCGGCAGCGCGATCTCGTTCTTCGGCCAGCCGACCAGTGCGATGTGTCCGGCGTAAGCGACGTAGTCGATCGCGCCGCGTATCGCGCGCGCATCGCCGGAGGCTTCGATAACGACTTCGGCCATGCGCCCTTTGGTGATCGCCCTGATCGCTTCAAGCGCATCGGTCGCGACCGGGTTGATCGTGTGGACGATGCCCAGCGTTTTGGCGAGCGCCAGGCGTGCGTCGACCGGGTCGACGACGATCGGTAGCGCGCCAAGGGTGAGCGCGTACTGCGCGGCGAGCAGGCCGATCTGACCGGCGCCGGTGATGACCAGGTGTTGGCCGGCTTTGGTCTCCGCTTGCTGGACGGCGTGCATGGCGATGACCAGCGGCTCGGCCATCGGCACCAGCGCCCACGGGATCGAGTCGGGAACCTTGTGCAACAGGTGGCGCGGGTGCGAGACGTATTCGGCCATGCCGCCTTCGATGTGCACGCCGCGCACGGTCAGGTTTTCGCAACAGTTGGTGTGGCCGATCGAGCACGGATAGCAGTGGCCGCAGTAGACGTAGGGCTCGAGGATGACGCGGTCGCCGGGCATCAGTTCGACCTCGTCGTCGGCGACTTCGATGACCTCGCCGGCGATCTCGTGGCCGATGACGCGCGGGTAGCTGACGAGCGGGTTCACGCCTTTGTAGGCGCCGATGTCGGAGCCGCAAATGCCGGCGCTGCGCACCTTGATCAAGACCTGGTCGGCCACGCGCGTTGGCTTTTCAGCTTCGCCGATGCGGATATCGCCGGGCTTTTTGAGCAACACTGTTTTCATGGGTGAAATCCCTTTAACTTGTTGGGTGACAAGCACTTACAGACTCGGCAGCCAGGCAGGTCGAAATCCCGAGGCGTCCATGATCGCGCGCTGACCGATAGCCGCGTTGGCGAGCAACGATATAGATGGCGAGCATTGTGCAACGATTTGCCATTCGCTCCGACCCCGCTCCGATCCCTATGCTCACCGAAAGCAACTCGCTCAAGCAGATGGGGCCTGACATCATCCGCAACCTGCTTGCCAGGCACTCAACCGGAAAAGTATGCACCCGGCTCGGAATCAGCCGCGAGACGTTGTGGCACAAGATACATAATATGACGTTCTACATTCCAAACCAATATGCCGTATGCGAATAACCGGTCAAAAATAGTCCTCGATATAGTCGTTCCAAAGAGTCACTGAACAGATAATATGCGCATTGGCAGCGAGGTAAAACTTAGCGCCAGTGCGCTGGAAAGTATGACAGGGATAAAAAATGCTAAACAAATTCCAATCATTGAAAGCCCGTCTTCTGTTACTGGGTCTGGTCAGTTCCCTCGGCGTGATATTGCTTGCGGGGTCGACACTCTGGTATTCGCAGCGTAGCAAGACGTATCTCTTGGAGTTTGTCGAGCAACATGTCGCGCTGAATCGCAGTGCTACCGTGACTTACGCGAATGGTCTGCAGATGGGGCAGGCTTTAAGGAATATCATTCTCGATCCGGCCAACAAGAAGGGCTATGACAACTACAGCAGTGCGGCCGAGATATTCACCAAAGAAAGCGTGCGCTTGGTCGAACTCATGAAAAAAACCGCCACAGAAGCCAGTAAAGTGGCTGAACTTGAAGCCCGTATTGCGGCTTGGCGGCCACTACAGATAAAAGTTCTTGAACTCGCCAAGGGCAGTCAGATTGGCGAAGCCACTGCACTCCTTTCTCCGCAAGAAACACCGGCATGGCGTGCCGTGCGAGACATCTTGCTGGATCAGGTAAAACAGAGCGAAAAACAAGCCGATATGAAAAGGATTGAACTGGTTGCCGTCCTGAATGCGTCTATATCCGGCGCCATGATCGTGAGCAGTCTTGTCCTGGTCCTGGTTGTTCTGATAACCGTTATTGTCGGTCGCGGTGTTTTCCGTCAGGTTGGCGCGGAACCGGACTATACCGCCATGGCCCTCAATCGTATCGCTGCAGGTGACCTTACTCACCCTATCGAGCTGGGCAAAGCAGACTCGAAAAGCATTCTAGCGGCAGCGCATGAAATGCAGACAACATTGCGTGATCTCATCAGCAGAATTTCACTCAGCGCAGAAGACGTACGGCAAACCAGCGATAGTCTGCGGAGCAACGCCGAAAACGTCTCCAGGGAGACAAAGGAGCAAAGTTCGGCCACGTCGGCCATCGCGGCAGCTGTCGAGCAGCTGACGGTCAGTATAGGGGTCATGTCTGAACATGCGACTCAGGCTGCTTCTTTATCCGTGAATGCTGAAGTGGAAGTGCGCGAAGGCCTCAGCAGTGTTACAGCAACCACCGACACCATGAATAAAGTAGCCGATAGCATGATCCAGTCGTCGGCTACGATGGCAGAACTAACCCACAAGGTCGATAGCATCGATGGGATCGCCAAGACCATTCGCGAGATTGCCGACCAAACCAATCTTCTCGCGCTGAACGCCGCCATTGAAGCGGCACGCGCTGGCGAACAGGGGAGAGGTTTTGCCGTGGTGGCCGACGAAGTCAGGAAGCTGGCTGAGCGCACGACCGCTTCAACGCTGGAAATCTCGACGATGATTGCGGGTGTTCAGAGCAGTACCAAAACAGCTCAGGACCATATGGCCAAAACCCAAAACCTTGCGCTTGAGGGGGCTAAACATATCAAGGAAGTTCAGTCGTCCGTTCGTGGCCTCGATCAAGCGACTACTTCGGTGCGTGACGTTGTTGATTCAATCAAGTTGGCCTTGCATGAACAGAGCGCAGCCAGCACCGACATTGCGCAGCGCATAGAGCAAATTGCCCGAGGTACTGAAGAGGTTCACCTCTCGGCAACGAATTCTAGTGAGCGCGCACAAGGTCTGGTTGGACTAGCCCAGATGTTGCGACAGCAAGTTAGCCGATTCAGGACAACATAGCCCCGAGTTCCATAGAACGTGCGAATTTCGATCGCCGTTAATACTCGTTGAGCGCTTCCTGGGGCAAGCGGCGTTGCCAAACTGTTAGACTGGCGCATCGAGAAATGCGAGGAACGCCCTGTGGAACACTATGACTACGACCTTTTCGTGATCGGCGCCGGGTCGGGCGGCGTCAGGGCGGCGCGCATGGCGGCGGGATTCGGCGCCAAAGTGGCGATCGCCGAAGACCGCTACATGGGCGGCACCTGTGTGAATGTCGGGTGCGTGCCGAAGAAGCTTTACGTCTACGCCGGTGAATTTGGCAAGGCCTTCAAGGACGCGCAGAACTACGGCTGGCGCAGTGATTCCCCGACCTTCGATTGGGCGACGCTGCGCGACAACAAGAAAAAAGAAATATCCCGCCTCAACGGCGTCTATCAGAACCTGCTGACCGGGGTCAAAGCCGACGTCATCAACGGTCGGGCGCGAATCGTCGATGCCCACACCGTCGCCGTCGGCGAGCAGCGTTATCGGGCGGGAAAAATTCTGATTGCCACCGGCGGCTGGCCGCACATTCCGCAATTTCCGGGCAGCGAGCATGTAATCAGTTCAAACGAGGTGTTTGATCTTGAGCAATTCCCCAAGCGTCTGGCGATCGTCGGCGGCGGCTATATCGCAGTCGAATTTGCCGGCATCTTCAACGCCCTCGGCGCGCGCGTCAGCCAGTTGTACCGCGGGCCGCTTTTCCTGCGTGGCTTTGACGCTGACATCCGCGCGCACGCGGTTCGAGAGATCCGCAAGAGCGGCGTCGATCTACGCTTCGATGTCCATGTGCAGTCGATCGCCAGGGGGGCCGACGGCCTGCAGGTTCTGCTCACCGACGGTGGCACGCTTGAAGTCGATGCGGTGCTCTACGCCACGGGTCGCAAGGCTGAATTGGACGGCCTCGGCCTCGAGAACGTCAAGGTCACAATCGCCGCTGGTGGCACCATCGAGGTCGATGAAAACTACTGCACGTCCGAGCCGAGCATTTTTGCCGTCGGCGATGTCGTCGGCCGCATGGAGCTGACGCCAGTCGCGCTGGCCGAGGGCATGGCGTTCGCGCGGCGCCAGTTTGGCGGGCTTGAAGACCGGGTCGATTACGAGTTCATCCCGACCGCCGTTTTCTGCCAGCCGAACATCGGCACGGTCGGCTTTACCGAGGACGAGGCGCGCGTCAAGTTCGGCGAGATCCGGCTATTCAAATCGACTTTCAAGCCGATGAAGTTCGCGTTCAGCGGGCGCGACGAAAAGAGCTTCATGAAGCTCATCGTCGACGCGGCGAGCGATCGCGTCGTCGGCGCTCACATGATGGGGCCGGACGCGGGCGAAATCATGCAAGGCATCGCCATCGCCATGCGCGCCGGAGCGACCAAAGCGTTGTTCGACTCGACGATCGGCATCCACCCGACGGCGGCCGAGGAATTCGTGACCATGCGCGTGGCGTGGGAGGAAGACTGACGGCGCAGGTGTGCACGGCGGCGTGCATCCGACCGCTCGGCGCGGGCAGGCGCACGGCCGCCTTGTCCGGGCGGCCGTGTCAGGTCAGCGGCTCTTCAGATAATCGAGCATGGTGTCGGCGTCAGAGACTTCGAAGGGGTCGGTCGCGCAGTTGTCGTCGAAGCCCGGCTCGGCAAAGAGCTTCTTGATCTCGCCATCCTCGACGTACATCGAGTAACGCCAACTGCGCTGGCCGAAGCCGAGGTTGCTCTTGTCGACGAGCATGCCCATTCTGCGCGTAAAGTCGCCGTTGCCGTCGGGGAGCAGGAAGACGTTTTTCGCGTTCTGACTCTTGCCCCACTGGTACATGACGAAGGCGTCGTTCACCGAAATGCAGACGACAGCATCGACGCCTTGCGCCTGGAAGTCCGCGTAGAGTTCCTCGTAGCGCGGCAGATGCGACGTCGAGCAGGTCGGCGTGAAGGCGCCAGGTAGCGAGAAGACGACAACTTTCTTGCCCTTGAAGATTTCGTCGCTGCAGAGATCCTTCCACTCGAAGGGGTTGGACCCGCCCAGGGCCTCATTGCGGACTCGGGTTTTGCAAATGACGTTCGGTACGTGATTGCGCATCATGGTTCTCCATCGTTGGTTGACAGCGTAAACTCTTCGTTCAGCCCGGAGTCATTGCCTGCGCCTGCCGTGCCATCAGGCGCTCGAGCTACCACATCAAGTCGTCAGGGATTTTGAAGGCGCCATACGGATCGTCAGCGCCGATCTCGCTGCTCGTCTTGTTCACCCGCACGACGATAGAGGCGTCGCGCTCGGCGATCTTGTCGGCGATGACCCGCGGCACGAGTTCGCTGCTGCCGCCCTGGCAGACGATGACCAAACGGCCGGCCATCAGATGCCCCTGGACGGCGGCCGAGACGTGAATCCGCACGATCTTGTTGGCGTGCGTGAAGTTGTAGGCGATATCGCCGGCGCCCTTGCTTTGGCGACTGTTCTGCACCATCTGGGCGATCTGCGCGGCGATCGCCTTTTGCCTGGCGGCCGCATCGCGCTCGGCGTTGAGTTGGCGCGCCCGCTCGGCGTTCTTGCGTTGCGTCTCAAGGGCGGCGAGGCGCGCTTCATCGACGCTCTGCGTGCCGGTCCGGCGCTCGACCTTCTGCTGCTTGCTTTTCTCCTGGTGGGCTTGTTTGGCCTTGTTCTTGTCAACCAGCCCGGCTTTCAAAAACTGCTCCTGCAAAGACGCCATATCAGCATTCTCTTAGTGGGTGCGCGGGGCAGGCGTCGGCGCCGGCCCGGCGAAAGCCGCTAGCATAGCAAAGACTCGCCGGCCGGTCGCCGGCGTCGGCCTGTTCACTGAGCAAGCCGCCGCGGCAGCGATTACTTAAACTGCGCCGGGCAGCGGTTTTGCCGCCGCCGCGGCGAAGCTTACGCACTTGCGTGCGAGGATCTCGGTCGGGTCGAGCAGCACGATGTGCTGTCCGCCGAGCTCGAAAGCGTCGTTCTGCGCGAGCAGCAGCGGCAGTTCGGTGCAGCCGAGAATGGCGATCTGCGCACCGCGCGCGACCAGTTCGTGCAACGCGGCGAGCAGGTCGTCCCGGCATTCGCCTGCGGTGAAGCCGGCCTTGATGCCTTTCTCGCCGTAGATCGCGCGCATCACCCGCGCCTGATTGTCTTCGCCGGGAACGAGCAGCGTCAGTCCGGCCTTGGCGGCGATGTCGTGATAGACGCGGCTGGCGATCGTTCCCGAGGTGGCGAGCAGGCCGACGAGCGTGCGTTCGGGATGATGCCTGCCGATGTAGGCGACGGTCTCGAAGAGCATGTTGACGATCGGGATCGAGAGATAGGGCTGGATGCGCTCGACAAAGGCATGCGCCGTATTGCAGGGAATGGCGATCAGGTCGGCCTCGTCGGCTTCGAGCCTCTTGCACGCGGCGTAGAGCGCGACCGTCGGGTCGGCGCCTTCGCCGATGAGATTTTCGGTGCGGTCGGGAATTTGCGGGTTGTGCTCGACGACGACCTTGATGTGCTCCTGGTCGCGGCGCGCCGGCGTGTTGCGCACGATCTTGTCGAGAAAATCGACGGTCGCCGCCGGGCCGACGCCACCGACGACGCCGATCTTGAATGGCCGAGCCGACCGCGCGCCGCCAAAGTCCATCGCGTAGCGCGCATAGACCTGATTGACGTCGATCACCGGCAAGCCTCTCTCGCAGAGCGCGTCGATGACCAGCGGGATTTCGCTAAAGCCCGGCGCGATAAGATCGGCGCCCTGCGCCAGCAGGTCACGGCAGGCCGCTGCGAGAAGCTCGACCGACTCGCCCTGCAGATGCCCGGACTTGATCCCCTGCGCGCCGTATATGGCCTGCATCAGGCAGTCGCGCTGCACTTCGGCACGCGGGTAGACGAGTTCGCAGTGGGTACCGGCAAAGTACTTTTCGAAAAGGCCACGCGAGCGCACATAGTCGGACGTCAGCACGCCGATCCTGACCGCGTTCGGATGACGCTGCTCGATGTGCGCGCGCAGCGCTGCCATGATGTCGACGACCGGCAACCTGATCTCGGCTTGCAACTCGCCAAGAAAGGTGTGGCTGATGAAACAAGGCATGATCACCGCGTCGACCGCGCGCTGTTCGAAGCGCCGGATCATGTCGAAGACGTAAAGCTTGCGGGCGTTGACACTCGCCGCTTCGCTGCCTGGCAGCTCGCTCTCGGCAAAGGGGTGCTGCTCGAAGACAATATCACTTTGCGCGGCCGCGTTCGGCGATGCCGCGAGCTTGACGAGTTTAAAAACGACGTCGGCGCAGGCGAGCGCGCTAAGCCCGCCGATAACGCCAAAACGATGGGACGCCCTCTGTGCTATCACGCCAATCTCTCCGTCAGTCCAGTCGCCAGTATAGGCGATGGTGCGCGGTAAAATCATCGACGCCCGGGTGCCTTGAGCGCTGCTGGCGCTGTGCGTCGGGTGAAGTCGGTCGTGCCCCTTGTGGCGCCCGGATAAAAATATGACAATCACCATAGCCCGCAAGCGACCGCGGTCCGGTTGCACCGGCGCGCCGGGCGCCGCATAATCGTTCCAGCCCCAGACCGGTAACCATAATGCCATCCGTTCCAATCGATCGACTCCAGCCGGGTATCTTCATTTCACTTGAATCGGCCTTGTGGATGGAGCACCCCTTCCTGCGCAATCGCTTTCGCATCAGCAACGTCAAACAGATTCAGGCGCTGCGGCGCATGGGCCTCAAATCGATCGAATGGGATCCGCAGCGCAGCACGGCCCAGCCACTGCCCGAAGCGCGCGACGAGGTCGAAGAAGACGACTTCACGCAGGGAACACTCAACGCGCTGCTCGACAACAAACGCGACCGGGTCGAGCGGGTGCGCGAGGCGCGCGACAGCATCGCGCGCTGCGCCCGCCTTTTCGAACAGGAAACGGGTTCGATTCGCCAGATTTTCGACGAACTCGGCGCTAAACCGGCCGACGCCAATGTGCACAGCCGCGCCATCGTCGATCGGCTGGTCGGCAACCTGATCAAGGCGGGCAGCGTCGCCGTGCATCTGGTCAACCTGAAAAAGCCCGACGTCGGCGCGCCCAATCATGCCATGAATGTCATGGTTGTTTCGCTGCTCATCGGCAAGAGCCTCAGCCTTCCCGAGGAGGATATGCGCTGCCTGGGTCTCGGCGCGATGCTACACGACGTCGGTCTTTCCGAAATTCCCGCGCGCGTCCAGCGCAACGCCAATCGCAATACCACCGACGAGCAGTTCTATCGCGCGCATACCGGCTACGGGCTCAAAGTGGTCGCGCCGATCAAGGACCTGCCGATCGCGGTCAAGAACGTCATTGCCTGTCATCACGAAACCTGGGACGGCAAGGGCTATCCAAACGGCCTCGTCGGCAGCAAGACGCCAAAGCTCGCGCGCATCGTCGCCATCGCCAACCGTTACGACAACCTGTGCAACCCGCTCGATCCGAAAACCGCGCTGGCGCCCTCGGAAGCCATCGCCCATCTGTTCAAAAAGGAGAGTGGCGCGCACGATCCGGAAATCCTCGGCGCTTTCGTCAAGGCGCTCGGCGTCTATCCGCCGGGGACCTTTGTCATGCTCAACGACGGCAGCTACGGCCTGGTCATCGAGTCACGCTCGCGCGACCTGTTGCGTCCGCTCGTCATGCTCTACGACGTCAGCGTGCCGCGCAGCGAAGCGCTGCTCCTCGACATCCAGGGGGCCGACGAAACGATCCAGAACGCCGTCGCCCCACGCGATCTCCCGCGCGAAGTCATCGAGTACCTCGCACCGCAGGGTCGCGTAGACTTCTACCTCGAGGCCAGCACCTGACGCGCCTCGCACACCGTGTGCGAGCCCGTTTTATCGGGCGATCGGCGGCTGTGCACAGGATGGCCGTGCGCGAACGTCGAAAGCCCGCGTTTCGTAATAATCGCTGGCGAAAACCGGGGAGGGTTGTCCGTGCCACCCGTAAGAATCAAACCACGAATCCGGACATTCGCCTGAAGCGCACGCTGGCCTGCCTGATCGGCATCCAGGTGGGCATCGTGCGCATGGCGGCGCTGCTGCGCGCGCTACGCATGGGCTTTAGCCTGGCGACGGCCGGAATCCAGTAAACGCATAGGTTTCCCACCTGGACCCCGGCCTTCGCCGGGGTGACGAATCCTCAGTATTCAAACATAATTCCGCCGAGCCAATAGTGCGGTGTTGGGTGCTGTTCAATGCACGGCCGCTTCCCTGGTCGTGGGTCAGCAAAAGATCAATCATCTCGCCGCCGCTGCCTTGTACACAGCGCTTTTCTCACGCTTACGACAGCCACAACCACAACGAGCAGTTGCGTGTCGCGTTCACCCCAAACGGCCGATCTTCACGCGGGCGTCTTCGATATGCCACTTCAGTGCGTCGTTGCACGGCTCCCAATCGTCGGAAAGCCGTCTATCGTCGTTCATGGCGCCGATAAACGCGTCGGCGAGTGCGAGCGCCTGACGCCATGCCTGCGGCGGGACGCCCGGGTGCAGTCGCGCTGCCG
>Ga0105048_10013211_pt1 | contig 12916 bp, 8 predicted proteins | sample MAT05_FD_78382 | JGI IMG/M metagenome (GOLD analysis project Ga0105048, IMG submission 78382) | Freshwater microbial communities from Lake Fryxell liftoff mats and glacier meltwater in Antarctica - MAT-05 | ecosystem: Environmental > Aquatic > Freshwater > Ice > Liftoff microbial mat | place...
AAGGCGGCGACCGAGCTTGAGCGTCCGTCGTACCAGCTGCCACTGATCTTCATCGTGGAGTTTGCGCTGGCCAAACTCTGGCAATCGCTGGGCGTCGCCCCTGCGGCATTGATCGGCCACAGCGTGGGCGAGAACACGGCCGCTGCCATCGCCGGTGTGTTCACGTTCGAGGACGCCATCGAGCTGATCCTGCTGCGCGGCCGGCTGATGGACGAGGTGCCGGAGGGCGCCATGATGAGCGTGCCGCTGACCGCCAACGAGCTGAGGCTCTACCTGGGCACCGAGCTTGACCTGGCCTGCGTCAACGCGCCCGAGCTCTGCGTGGCCTCGGGACCGCGCAGCGCCATCCTGGCGTTGCAGTCCAAGCTGGCCGAGCGCGACGTCGAGTGTCAGCTGATCAAGATCAACATCGCCGCGCACTCGCGCATGCTGGACGGCGCGCTCGAGCGTTTCGGCGCGTTCCTGCGCAAGATCCGCCTGTCTGCGCCCAGTATCCCGGTCATCTCAAACCGCACGGGCAAGTTGCTGAGGCCCGAGCAAGCGCGCTCACCCGAGTACTGGGTCGAGCACCTTCGCAACACGGTCCTGTTCGGCGACGGCATCGGCACCCTGCTCGAGCAGCCGGGCCGTGTATTCTTGGAGGTGGGTCCCGGGCGCGTGCTCAGCTCGCTGGCGCGGCAGCATCCTGCCATCGCGCCGGGCCAGCCCTTCATCGGATCGCTGCCCCATCCCGACGACGACACGCCTGACGACGAGACTTTCCTGGCCGCCTACGGACGGCTCTGGGCCGCAGGCGTCAACGTCGAGCTGGCCAAGGTGCGCACCACCGGGGGTCGGCGCATCAGCGTGCCCACCTACGCGTTCCAGCGGCAGCGCTACTGGATAGAACAAAAGCCGCACGGCGCGCCTCTGGAAAGCGTGCCCTACCCCAAGCGCATCGCCGAGCCCGAGCGCTGGTTCTTCGCACCCACCTGGCGGCCGCACCACCCGGACGTGGAGTCTGATCTCGGCAGCCGCACCTGGCTGGTATTCGTCGATCAAACGGGCGTGGGGGCGAGCATCTGCGCCCGTCTGCGCGAGGCCGGTGATGATGTGATCGCGGTGCACGCCGGCGACACGTTCCTCAAGATCAGCGACAACGAGTACCGCCTGGCGCCCGAGCACGGCACCGACGGATACGAGTCGCTGATCCGCGAGGTGCTGGCCAGCGGCAAGACGCCCGAGCGGATCGCGCACTTTTGGCTGCTATCCGACGGCGAGAAGTTCCGGCCCGGCTCCTCGTTTTTGCATCGAAACCAGGAGCTAGGCTTCTACAGTCTGCTGTTCCTGGCGCAGGCGCTCTCCTCGGCAGAGCTACCCGTACGCGTGCACATCTCGGTGATCACGCGGGGCATGCAGAAGGTGGGCATCGCGCGGCTGCGGCATCCCGACCAGGCCACGGTGCTGGGTCCGGTCAAGGTCATCCCGCGCGAGCTGCCCGGTGTCACCTGCGTCAGCATCGACCTTGAGCCCGTGGAGCGGGTGGCGGACAGGCGGGGCACGGCCTTCTTGCGCAGGCTGGTCGACGCGCGGCCGGAGCTGTCCAACGTGGTGGGTGGCGGCAGCGCACCGCGCGTCGACGGCGACAAGGCCGAGCTGGAGCTGCTGCTCGGCGAGCTGCGCATGCCGCCCAGCAACGGCGAGATAGCGCTCTCGCACGACACGCGCTGGGTGCGTCGCTACGAGCCCATCACCGCCCCCCGCACCGAGCAGCCCAAGCTGCGCGCGCAGGGTGTGTACCTGGTGACCGGCGGCATGGGTGGCATCGGTCTGACCATCGCCAAGAGCCTTGCCGAGCGCGAGCGCGCCAGGCTGGTGCTGGTCAACCGCACGCCGCTGCCGCCGCAAGCCGAGTGGGACGAGTGGCTGGAGCGCCGGCCGGCCGACACCGAGTCGGCGCGCATCCGCACCATTCGCCAGCTGGAGTCGCTGGGCGCGGAGGTGCTGGTGGCCTCGGGCGACGTGGCCGACCTCGATCGCATGACCGAAATCCTGCAAGAGACCAAACAACGCTTCGGCGCACTGCACGGGGTGGTTCACGCCGCCGGCGTGCTGGACGACGCGCCGATCGGCGCCAAGAGCCAGGCCTCCGTCGAGGCAGTGTTCGGCCCCAAGGTGTACGGCACGCTGGTGCTCGACCGTGTGCTCAAGGACGAGCCACTCGACTTCTTCGTCATGTTCTCGTCCACCAGCACGGCCATCGCCGCTGCAGGCCAGGTGGATTACGTGGGCGCCAACGCCTTCCTCGATGCGTTCGCCGAGAAGGCCCGCGGCGAGGGGCGCAACGTGCTGTCGCTGGCGTGGGGCGTCTGGGGCGAGGTGGGCCTGGCCGCGTCAGCCGCCGAGAAGCTGGGCGGCGACTACGCCACAAGCGGCAAGGGAAGCCCCTGCAGTTACCCGCTGTTCACGGGCAAGTGGCTCAGCCAGGGCAACGCCCTGCTGCGCGGCTCCCTCGAGACCGGCGCGCTCTGGATCCTGAACGAGCACCGCACCGAAAACCGCCAGGCCGTGCTGCCAGGTACCGGCTACCTGGAGCTGGCGCGCGCCGCATTGCGCGAGGTGGGCCACGACGGTCCGTTCGCCATCGAGGACCTCTACTTCCTGCGCCCGCTCGACGTGCCCGACGAGAGTGGCCTCGAGTTCCGCGTGAAGCTCAAGACCAGCGGCGACGGCTTCAACTTCGAGCTGCAAAGCAAACGCCGGCTGTCCGACGGCACAGAGGGCTACGTGCTGCACGCACAGGCCTTCTTGCGTCGCTTTTTGCCCGTGGCACCGCCGCGCATCGATCTGTCCGAGATCGATGCGCGCTGCCAGGTACGGCGTGTAGCGCCGCTGGCCGAAGGCCACCGCGTGAAGCAAGAGAAGCACCTGCTGTTTGGCCCGCGCTGGCGCACCTTGCGCCGCTTCGCCTTCGGCGAGGCTGAAGCCGTGGCCGACCTGAGCCTGCGCGAGCAGTTCCAACCCGACCTGACGGTGTTCGGTCTGCACCCGGCGCTGCTCGACATCGCCACCGGCTTTGCCATCGAGCTCGAGCCCAGCTACGGCGCGGGTGATCGTCTGTGGGTACCTGTGTCGTACGACAAGGTCTCGGTCTATGGCGACCTGACGCCCACGCTGCACAGTTTCGTGCAACTGCGCGCGCGCTCGGGGGGCGCGGGCACCGGCGGCTTCGCACGCTTCGACATCACGCTCACCGACGAGACCGGCCGCGTTTTGGTCGACATCGAAGGATTCGCCATGCAGGCAATCGCGGGCAGCTCGTTCGAGATTCAGGAGCCGCGCGCGCAGGAGCTGGAGCAAGAGGGCCCGAGGCGCGAACTGTCGACGCCCGAGCGCGCCTTTCTGCACAACCTGAACGAAGGCATCACGCCCAAGGAGGGGGTCGAGGCCTTCCGGCGGCTGGTAGACACGCAGCCACGCGCGCGCGTGATGGTCAGCTCAATGGACGTGCGCCAGCTGGTGAAGCAGGCCGATCTGATTGTGCCCGTGAGGGAGGAGGCGGGCTCGGCCACGTTCGAGCGCCCTTCGCTCAGCTCGGACTACGTGGCGCCGCGCAACGACGTCGAGAAGACGCTGGCTGCCATGTGGGAGAACCTGCTGGGAGTCTCGCAGGTGGGCATCCGCGACAATTTCTTCGAGTTGGGCGGCCACTCGCTGGTGGCCGTACGGCTGTTCGCGCGCATGAAGAAGACGTTCGGCGCCGACTACCCGATCTCCGTGCTGATCGAGCGCCCCACCATCGAGGGCTGCGCCGCGCTCATCTCTCCCAGCTCCGATGTGGAGAGCAACGTCAGTGTGGAGACCCCGCGCGACCCGAAGCAGACCCGCTACAAGCACCTGGTGCCGATGAACCCGCCCTCCGGCGACAAGCGGGGCAAGCTGCCATTTTTCCTGGTGGCGGGCATGTTCGGCAACGTGATGAACCTGCGGCACCTGGCGGCGCTGGTGGGCGAGGAGCGCCCGTTCCACGGCGTCCAGGCGCGCGGCCTGCTGGGAAGCGAGAGCCCGCACGAGACCTTCGAGGGGACCGCACGCGACTACCTGGCCGAGATCCGCGCGGTCCAGCCGCACGGCCCGTACCTGCTTGGTGGCTTCTCGGGCGGCGGCATCACTGCCTACGAGATGGCGCGTCAACTGCTGGCCGAGGGGGAAGAGGTTCCGCTGGTGGTCATGCTGGACACCCCCATCCCCCAGGACGAGCCGCTCACGTTCCGCGAAAAGATGCTGATCCATCAGCAGAATTTGGCGAGGAGCGGCAGTCAGTACGTGACGGACTGGGTGAATAACAAGGTGGCCTATCGCAAGCGGTTGGCGGAGCGCGAGGGCAAGCTGCACGACGAGGCCACGCAGGACAACGCGGGCTTCCGATCGCAGATCATCGAGGCGGCCTTTTACGGGGCCATCGAGCGCTATCAGCTCGTGGCCCAGCCACTGCACCTGGCGCTGTTCCGACCGCGCCTCAAACCGGCCTTCCAGTTCGGGCCCGGGCGTGCCATCAACGTCGACCGGCGCCGCATCTACTTCGACAACGGCTGGGCACCCTACGCCAAGCGGGTAGACGTCTTCGAGACACCCGGCGACCACGACAGCATGGTCCTGGAGCCCAACGTGCGCATCCTGGCGGCGCGACTGCGCGAATGCCTCGACCAGGCCGAAGCGCGCTCGGTCGCCACAAGTCGCGCCCAGGGAGCGCCGACGGCCGAGAAGCCCGCAGCAACTGTCGAGCTTAGCCTGTAAAGTGGCCGCATGAAGTTGCTCGGCATCATCGTGAACTTCCGGACCCCCGAGATGACCATGGCCGCGGCCCGGGGGCTTGTGGCCGCGCTTCAGAACATCCCCTCTGCGCGCTTCGTGATCGTGGACAACGCCTCCGACGACGGCTCCTACGACAAGCTGCGCAGCGAGGTGGCGCGCGAGCCGTGGAGCGCCCTGTGTGAGGTCATGGAGTCGCCTCGCAATGGGGGCTTTGGCTTTGGCAACAACTTCGCCATCCGCAAGAACCTCGAGTCGCGCGATCCAGCCGACTACTTCTACCTGCTCAACTCCGATGCGGTGCCGCGCAGCGACGCCGTGGAGAAGCTTGTCGAGTTTATGGACAACCACCGCTACGCGGGCATCGCTGGCGGCTACGTGCACGGCGAGGATGGCGAGCCGCACCAAACCGCGTTCCGCTTCCCCACGCTGTTTGCGGAGCTGGAAGAGCAGGCGCAGACCGGACCCGTTTCCAGACTGCTGGCCGACTGGGTGGTGGCGCTACCCATCCCCAGCCAGACCACGCAGGTCGACTGGACCGCAGCCGTCAGCATGATCATCCGACGCAACGTGGTGCAGAAGGTCGGCATGTTCGACGAGCAGTTTTTCCTCTACTTCGAGGAGACTGACCTGTGCCGGCGCGCCGCGCTGGCCGGCTACCCCACCTACTACGTCCGCGACAGCGAGGTCACGCACCTGGGGTCGGCATCGACTGGCATGAAGGACCTCTCACGGCCGATGCCCAGCTACTGGTTCGAGGCACGCCAGCACTACCTGCGCAAACACCACGGCGAGCGATACCTGTTCGGCGCCAACCTGGCCTGGCTCCTGGGCCGGAGCGTACGCGGCGTGCGGCGCGCGCTGGAGCTCAAGCGCGACCTGACCCGCCCTCGCCTGACGCGCGACTTCTTGGCGCACAACTTCCTGCCGCCGCGCCAGCGCAGCCAGTAGGCGCTCAGTAGGGGTTGGCGGGGAGATCGCTCGGGAGCTTGGCCCTGGCTCCGGCAGGCTGCTTCCTGGCCGCGGCGCCCAGCGCCGGCCCAGCGGTTTTCACGACCGCGCGCGCCGCACCAGCGGGTGGCTTGCGCACGGCCGGCCTGGTTAACGGCGACCCAGCCACGGCCGGCTCTCCGGAGACGACGTCGGCCTTGCCTAGCTCGACCCCGGCGTCGGCCGTTTGCATCGGCAGCACGTCCTGCGCGCGCGTCGCAGCCGCCTCCCCGGCCTGGGCCGCTGAAGGTTCGGCTACCGCAGTGGGCAACCGAGGCGCACCCGCCGTGTGGGTCTCGGAGACTTGCGTCGGCAGCTGGCGCGTGGCGACCCACTGCCAAAGCCCCACACCGGCCGCCAGCATGATGATTGCGGCGAGTGCGGCCGAGCCCAGCCACATGCCGAAGCCCCGCGGCAACCAGCTGTCGATCACCCTCGGCTCGGAGTCGCGCGTGGCCGGGGACAGGCTGTCAGTGGTCGGCCCTGCAAATGGCTGAATGACCATCACGGGTTCGGGCTGCACCGGCGGGCTCCACGGGCCGTCGCGGCCGACGGCCGAGGGCATCTGTGCGGGCGAGAACGGCCGATGTGGGACGCCGACCGGCACCTCCGGAATGGCAGCCGGCCCACTGGGAGCCCTGAATCCGAGCTCCGTGAGCGAACCAGGACGAGAGGGCCTGGTGGCCGGTCCAGACGCGCGGGCGCTGCTCGACTCGGGCGGCAGCGAGGGGCGCCGCGAGGTGCTCTCGTCATCGAAGGTAGCCTGGCCGCGTTCGGGATCGAAGTGCACGCTTCCGCCCCAAAGTGGCTCGTGGGCCCGGGCGGACGCGAACGAAGGCTTGGCACGGGGCTTGGCGCCCGCGGCCGGTCTGGGGCGACGGGCCCCCTCGACGTGGCTGTATGCGCCGGGCGACGGCGCGCTGGAGTCTCGGCGTGCGCCAGGCAGCGCGGGCACGAACAGCGTGGACTGCGTTTGGTCTGGGTCGACGGACTCGGTCACCACCGGGTGCGCGACGACGGTCTGTTCCAGCTGGCTGGCGGCGCCGTACAGCCCTGAGTGCGCGGGAGGCACGGGCGAGGCCGGCCTGGCGAGAGGCGCAGGCGGCAGGCTCGATGTCCCACGTATGACGGGAAGCGTCGCGGCGCGCACGCGCTCGTCGAGCGGTAGGCGTCCAGGCGCGGCGAGCTGCGCCGCAGACAGCTGGGGACGCTGTCCCGTGGGCGCGTCGTCGTCAGGCCCGGTCAGTCCGCGACGCGTGCCGAAGGCGGGTGTCTTGTCGTTGTCGCCGGCACCGTCCAGCGATACGCGTGCACAGGAGCCGCCGTGGATGCGCCCCGTGGCGTAAGGATTGTCCTCGACCTGCTCTGGGGCCTCGGGGGGCCCGTGCGGCCCGATACCGGGGCTGGGTGTATCCAGCAGGATCGCGCCCGACGAGGGGTTGTCGTTGCCTGCCTGCTGGCGGCGCTCGCGCAGCTGCTGACCTGCCAGGCGCCGCACCCACGCCCCCAGCTCGGCCGGCGTGGCATAGAGCGCCTGGTTGATGGCTTCGTCGTGCAGCTCGCGCGCCATCTCTGCTGCCGATGCGTAGCGATTTTTCGGATCGCGTTCGAGCGCGCGCAAGCAGATGCCGTCGAAGCAGCTGGGCGGCCTGACCCCCACCTCGCTCGGGCGCGGGATGCGGCGATGAAGCAGGTTCTGGAAGGTCTGCTCGTCGGTGTCGGCCGCGAACAGCCGCTCCCCCGTCAGCGACTCCCACAACGTCACGCCCACGATGAACAGGTCCGCACGCAGGTCCACCTGTTCGGGCGAGAGCGCCTGCTCGGGGGCCATGTACGCGACCTTCAGGCGCTCGCTGCGCGCCCGCGAGGGTCGCACGCCGCGGCCGCGCACCTGGCTGAAGTCGAGCAGCCGTGCCGCGCCATCCACCCCTACCAGAATGTGCCGGGCGCGCGGCGCCTCGTGCACGATCTCGCACGGCTGGCCGGTGTAGTCGCTGGCCTTGTGCAACGCGTGCAGCGCGTGCAGCACGTCGACGATGGGCGGCAGGATAAAGCGGGGGGCTCGCTCCTGGTCCCCCTCGCGGCCCGCCCGGGACAAGAGCGTGTCGAGCGTCTCGCCCTCGATGTACTCCATGACCACGAAACTGCCGGCATCGGCGCCCACGTCCAGCACGCTGGCGATATTGGCGTGCTGAATGCCAGACACGAGCCGTGCCTCGTCCAGCAGAAGCTCCGCGTGATCGAGGCTCTGCGTCAGCGCCGGCTTCAGGCGCTTGAGCGCAAACAGCCGCTGAAAGCCCAGCCCGCCATGCCTTTTCGCCAGGTGGACCGTGCTGAGTTCGCCCCTGGCGATCTCTGCGAGCAGCACGTACGGCCCTACCAGCTCTGCATGGCCGTCCCGCATTCCCGCCGGCTTATCTGCTTTCGAGCGCTCCAACGTTCCCCCCCAGCGCCGCTTCGCATTTACCAGCCACCCGTTCAGCGTCGCGGAAATCAAGCTAGCAGCGAAGCTTTACCGAAACGGTCGGGGTCGGACAAGGAGAGGCCGAACGCGAAGGGCGGCAGCTAACAGTTACTGCGAAGAAAAGCAGAAGGCCTCACTCGCACGAGAGCACAACTTTGCCCTTAACCCGGCGCGATGCAATCTCACTCAGCGCATCGACCGCGCGCTCCAGCGGAAAGACGCCGCCGATCTGCACCGGCAGCTGCCCCTGTTCGTACAAGGCAAACAGCGCTGCCATCGCCTCGGGCAGTTTCTGCGGATCGTTGAGTTGATAGGCCCCCCAGTGCAGCCCCACGAGCGAGATGTTTTTCAGTAGCACGCGATTCATGGCGCAGTTAGGGATGGTGCCGGAGGCAAAGCCGATTACGTGCAGATTGCCGCCGAACGCGATGCACTTCAGGGACAAGTCGAACACATCGCCACCCACCGGATCGTAGATGTGATCGGCGCCCTTGTTGCCGGTCGCGCGCTGCACCTCCTTCACCCAGTTCGGGTCGCGCGAGTCGAACACCTCGTGGGCTCCCAGCCCCTTCACAAACTCGCGTTTTTCAGCGCTGCCCGCGGTCGCAAGCACCTTTGCGCCAAGCGCCTTGGCAATCTGAACCGCGGACACACCCACGCCGCCCGCCGCGCCGTGCACCAGTACGGTCTGCCCCGCGCGAACTGGCGCGCGATAGACCAGGGCAAAGTAAGACGTGTGATAGACGATGGTAAATGCCGCCGCGTGCTCGAACGGCATCACGTCGGGAATCTTGTAGACCTGCGGTTCGGCAGCCAGCGCCTGGCTCGCGTAGGCCCCCCATGGCAGCACGGCCAACACGCGTTCCCCGGGCGTCACACGTGTGACACCGGCGCCAACTGCACGCACGACGCCCGCGATTTCGGAGCCTGGCGCAAACGGCAAAGGCGGCTTCACCTGATACTTGCCCTGCATCATCAGGATGTCCGGGAAGTTGACTCCCACGGCCTTGACGTCGATCAGGATCTGTCCCGGCCCCTCTTTCAGGTCGGGAAGCTCGGTGAGCTCGAGGTCCTTCGGCTCACACCAGTTGCGGACAAGCTGGGCTCTCATCAGGGGCAGCTACCCCGAAGCAATGGTCTTGTCCAACGTGACGGGTTGAACAACCGTGGTAAGCTGCCGCCTTCACGCATCTTGGGGGGGACCATGGCGGGCACCGAGCGCCTCGGAGCAAATGATGCGAGCGCTCTTCGCGCCTCCGCGGACACTCCGGGCAGAAGTCTGAGACGCAGCTGCGTGCTGGTTGCAGAAGACGAAGACCAGGTGCGCGACTTGACTATAGAGCTACTGACCTCGCATGGCTTCGACGCCATCGCAGCGCGTCATGGCGGTGAGGCCGTGGCACTGTTCCGCGCTCATGCGAACCAGATCGACGCAGTGCTGCTCGACCTGTCCATGCCGGTCATGGATGGCGTGACGGTGCTTGCCGAGATGCAGCGTCAGAAGCCGTCAGTGCGGGTGGTCCTTACCAGCGGCCACGATGAAAGCGAAGGCAGCCTGGCCACCGAGGGCAGCGTGTCGGTCAGTTTTCTCCAGAAGCCGTATCGCGCCGAGAAGCTCGTTTCGCAGCTTCTCGCCCTGATGGAAGCGCGCGAAAACTAGCGACCGCGCGCGCTCACGGACGCCTGGTATCACACCTTGCTAGCGCTATGGAGTGCGGGTGAACCTTGCAAACTCCACGGTGGCCGTCACGGGCGCCACCGGTTTCCTCGGCGGCTACCTGGTACGTCGTCTGCTCGCCCGCGGCGCGCGTGTGGTGGCGGTGGTCCGCAACCTGGAGAAGGCACGACCGCTAGCAGACCTCGGCGCCGAGCTGCGGCGCGCCGACCTGGCAGATCGACCTGCCTTGCAGGAGGCCTTCGCGGGTGTCGATGCGGTGATCTCCAACGCCGCGGTTGTCGCCTTCATGCGCCCGCGCGAGACCACGCGCACCAACGTCGAGGGCACGCGCAACGTGTTCGAGGCGCTATCCGCTGCAGGCGTCAAGCGCGCCATCGTCATCTCGTCAGCCTCTGCCTACGCAGTCAGCGCGCGCACCGTCGACGAGCGCTCGCCGCTGCGCGCGGGCAAGCTCACGGCCCTCCTGCATGCCTATGGCGAGTCCAAGGCAGCCGCCGAGACGATCGCCAAACAACTGTGCCAGGAGCGCCAAATCGCGCTCACCATCTTTCGGCCCTGCGGCATCACGGGCCCCAGCGATCCGCTGCTGATGCGCACGTTGCAAATGTTCCTGCGCGCCAAGGTGGTGCCCTTCCCCGTCCTCACGCGCATCGGCGTGGTGCATGCCGAGGATGTCGCCAACGCCGTGTGCCTGGCACTGGAGCGAACTCAGCTGGCCAGCGGCAAGGCCTACAACCTGCAAGGCAACACCATCTCGCTCTGGGCCATGGCCGACGCGTGGCGGCAGGCGGGCGGAAAGGTGCCGTGGCTGCGCATCCCCGTGCCGGTGCCACTACTGCTTCGCTTCGACGACGGTCTGGCGCGCAGCGAGCTCGGGTATCGTCCGCGTGACGTAGGGGTGATCTGCCGCGAAGTGGTGGCACAGCTGGGGTAGGGCGCCAGGGCGGCGTGCTAGCGTGCTCGCCATGAGAACGTTTCGACTGCTCAGCCTGCTCGCGGTCCTGACTGGCGCAGCGTCCGCTCGCGCACAGCAGCAGACCGAAGCACCACCGCCCGCTGCCGTTCCGGCCCCCGCACCGACCAACGTGGCGCCGCCAACCCAGCCTACTCCGTACGCTCAGCCTGCTCCGTACGGACAGCCTACGCCGTACGCTCAGCCTGCTCCGTACGGACAGCCTACGCCGTACGCACAGCCTACTCCGTATCCGTATCCGCCTCCCCCCGGCTACGGTTATCCCGCGCGCCAGGATCCCGCGCAGCGTGCAGCGTTGCTGAGCGAGCTGTCCAACCTCGACACGCGCCTGAGTGCCGTCGAGCGCGAACGCGCCCAGCACCGGATCGGTGGGCCGATCGCAATGATGGGGGTCGGCTACGGCGTCACGCTGCTGTTTGGCGGCGTGGGCTTGATTCGCTGGTCAATCGCCGAAGAAATCCGACGCGACGGCTACTACGCCGACGACTACGGTAACTACGACCTCAACGACGACGGCACGGTGGATGGCAAGGACGAAGACAGAGCCCGTCGAACCGCGCGCGTCATGGGCGGTCTGAGCCTGCTCGGCGCCGGCCTTGGCATCACTGGAACGGTGCTGCTGGTGCGCCAGCTGGCAAAGCGCCGACAGGCGAACCCCGAACTGCAATCGTTGCGGCTGCGCAAGCTGGAGCTGCTGCGCCACCTGCAGTACGGCGGCGGGCTCAGCCAGAACGGCCTGCAGCTAACGCTGCGTGGCACGTTCTAGCACGACCAACCCACCTCACCCGCTCAGGGCTTTTCGTCTTCCGTGGGCTCGACGGCAAGCTCTTCCTCACGCTCGCGCACCATCTGCTGCACGGCCTGGCGCGAGACGCTCAGCAGGCGAGCGGCGCCACTGCGGCTGCCCTCTGCCTTCGCGAGGGCCTGCTCCACCATCACGCGTCGCACCTCGGTCTGCAGCTCACGCATTGGCGTGCGTCCGACGCTCGCTGCCACCAGCGCGTCCAGCTTCGGTGCCTCGCTGAGCGCCTTCTCGACGCACTCGGCCAACCGATCGAGGTCGAAGGGCTTCTCGAGGTAGGCGCGGCAACCCACCTGGGCCAGCCTAAATGCGTCTTCGGTGGAGGTCTGACCACTGACCGCGACCGCCACAGGAGCCGGGCGGCGCTGCGCCGCTAAATCGAGAAGTCCAAACGCGTCTCCGTCCGGCAGCGCGACGTCTGTGATCAAAAGATCCGGGTTTTCATGCAGTAACTCGATGCCTTCGGCCAGCGAGCCTGCTTCACTTACTTGCGCCCCCCACTGTCGAACCACGCGGGCCAGCGATCGGCGCAGTACTTCGTCGTCTTCGACGATCAACACGCGCTTCAGCTGAGACAGAGGATTTTTTGCGCCCTTGGTTTTGGGCTCCAGCATAACGCGCCCCCATCATGTTCACGTGGCCCGCACTTGCAGAGGTCACGAACGCTAGTCTCCAGGAGATAGGCCACTTGCGGCAAGGTGCTTTGCGGCAGAGGCCCCTCGGTCAGTCTAACCGATTACGGCCAGAAAGTGAGAAGCACAACAGAAGGAACACTTTTGAGCTGCGGGCTGTTCTGTTGTCATAGGACAATTACCGTGTGCCTACCAACCGCCTTCCCCCCGGAAAGACCATGAACTTCCGCAGCAACCTGGAACGAATAGCAGAAATCTACGGCGGCATCGCAATCTTCAGCGTGGATCAGGGCAGCTCGACCCACCGCGCCGGTGTCCGCGCAGGCGACGTTTTGGTTGCAGTGAACGGCCGGCGAGTGCGGCGCATGGCCGAGTACGCCACCGCGCGCACCCTGCGACGCGATGTTCTGGAGCTGGTTGTGGTCCGCGGGTGTCGCACCATCACACTCTGGGCAGGCATCAATCCACGGGCGAGCGCTGCCAACGACAACGATGGCAACGTGACGTGCCCCTGGCGCGGCGCCGCCTGAACTGCAGATTGCGCGCGGTCTAGCGCGAGGGTTTGCGGGCGAGTACATCCCCGCGA
>Ga0105048_10013214_pt1 | contig 12914 bp, 9 predicted proteins | sample MAT05_FD_78382 | JGI IMG/M metagenome (GOLD analysis project Ga0105048, IMG submission 78382) | Freshwater microbial communities from Lake Fryxell liftoff mats and glacier meltwater in Antarctica - MAT-05 | ecosystem: Environmental > Aquatic > Freshwater > Ice > Liftoff microbial mat | place...
GCGGGGGTTGCGCTGGGTTTCCCTGGCGCTGGTCTTTTTGGCGTTGGCACGGCCGCAGGCAGGGCAGGGCAAGGCACCGATCCGGGCCAGCGGAATCGACATCGCGGTGGCGCTGGACCTTTCCGGTTCGATGCTGGCGGAGGACTTCGAACTGAATGGAGAGCGTGTGAATCGCATCGCCATTGCCAAGGACGTTCTCAAGACCTTCGTCGAGCAGCGTCCGAGCGACCGGTTCGGCCTGGTGGTGTTTGCGGGTCGCGCCTACATCGCGGCACCGCCGACGTTGGACCATGATTTCCTGCTGAGGAACCTGACCCGGCTCGACACCTTGAATGAGCAGGGAACGGCGATTGGATCGGCGTTGTCCACCGCCGTGAACCGATTGCGGGAATTGCCTTCGAAGAGTCGCATCGTGGTGTTGATGACCGATGGGCAGAACAACGCGGGGAGCATCCCGCCCCTGACGGCAGCGGATGCCGCCAAGGCGCTCGGCGTGAAGGTCTATACCATCGGGGTGGGCACCCGGGGAACGGCCCCGACGCCGGTGGGGTTCGATCCGTTCGGGCGGAAGGTGTACCGGCAGGTGCCGGTGGACATCGATGAGGCGACGCTGACGCAGATTGCCGAGCGGACCGGGGGCAAGTACTTCCGGGCGGATACGACCCGGACCTTGCGTGAGATTTACGCGGGGATTGATCGTCTGGAGAAGACGGAGATGGAGACGCAGCGGTTCGCCTCGTGGGAGGAATTGATGATGTACGCGGCGGTGCCGGCGCTGGTGCTGTTGTTGCTGGAGATGCTGCTGGGCAACACCGTGTGGAGGAAGCTGCCGTGAAACCCCTGTTCGTTCCTTTCGCGGTCCCGGTGTACCTGGTGCTCCTGGTGGTGCTGACGCCGATGGTGGGATTGTTCCTCTGGTGGACGTGGCGGATGAAGCAGCGGGCGATCGCCGGGTTCGTCCGCTCCCGATTGCTGGCGCAGTTGACCGTCGGGGTCAGCGTCTGGCGACAGCAGATCAAGCGTTGGACGCTGGCGGTCGCCATCGCGCTCCTGCTGCTGTCGCTGGCCCGGCCCCTGTGGGGATTCATCGAGGAAGAGAGCCGCGGGTCCGGCCTCGACATCATCGTCTGCTTCGATGTGTCCCGCTCGATGCTCGCCACCGATCTGAAGCCCAACCGGCTCCAACGGGCGAAGCTCGGCTCCTACGATCTGGCGCGGTTGACCAAGGGAGATCGCCTGGGCCTGGTGGCCTTCGCCGGTTCCGCCTTCCTCCAGTGTCCGCTGGCCCTGGATCCGGAGGCGTTCCGTCAGTCGGTGACGGCGCTCGACACCGACATCATTCCCGAGGCCGGCACGGCCCTGGCCGACGCCATCCGTGAAGCCCGACAGGCCTTCAACACGGAGTCGGGGGCGTCCCGGGCGATTGTGGTGCTGACCGACGGCGAAGATCACGAACCGGGTGCGCTCGACGCGGCAAAGGAAGCGGCGAAGGACGGCATCAAGGTGTACACGCTGGGTCTGGGCTCGGCCGAGGGCGAGTTGCTCCGGACGAGTGATCCCTACGGCAACCCGGTATTCGTCCGCGACGAAAGCGGGAACGTGGTGAAGAGTCGGTTGAACGAGGAGTTGCTTCGAGAGGTGGCGGACGCGGGCGGGGGATTTTATCTCTCGATGCAGGATCCCCAGGCGATGCGAACCCTGTATGATCGCGGGCTGGGATTGTTGCCGAAGGGGGACTTCGCCGGGGGCAAGGTGCGCCAGGCCCGGGAGCGGTTCCAATGGCCGCTGGCGCTCGTCGCCGCGTTCCTGATTTTTGAATTCCTGTTGTCGGAACAACGCCGGCAGCCGCCGGCCCCTGAATCCAGAGGCAACACCGGGTTGAAGCCGGCGGCCGACCTGACATCCTCCTGAACTCAATGAACTCGCGTATCAAATCGAAACCAGGGTGGCGATGGCTGGCCGGAGCGTGGCTTGCCTGCTCCCCGCTGTGGGCAGCGTCGCCCTCGGCCGATTCCGCCTTGGAGCGGTTGGGGCGCGGCGATGTCGCCGGTGCCCGGCGCGACTACGAACAATTGTTGGCGCGGCGTCCGGACGATGCCCGACTGGCCTTCAACGCCGGCGTCGCCGCCCAGCGTCAGGGCGATTTTGAGGCCGCGGCCCGGCATTACGAATCCACGCTCGCGACGGACGATCTCCCGTTGCAGCAGCGAGCGTTCTTCGGATTGGGCAACACCCGGTTCCGTCAGGGGGAATCGGCGGAGGAGCCCGCGGACAAGTCCCGGATGTGGGAGGACGCGGTGCGACAATATCAGGCGGCGCTGGGATTGGATCCGACGGACACGGACGCCCGGGGCAATCTGGAGGCGGTGCAACAGGAGTTGGCCCGGATGCAGAAGGATCCCAAGGATCAGAAGAAGCAGAAGGACGACCCCAAGGATTCGAAGGACGAGAAGGACGAGAAGGACAAGGACGGCAAGGACGACTCCAAGGATTCCAAGAACGGTGAGCAGAAGGATCCGGGCGACGGAAAGAAGTCGAAGCCGTCGCCGGATTCCAAGCAGAACGGCATGGGCAGTCCGGATGCCAGCAAGGAGAAGGGGGATCCCGGCAAGGACGGAGAGCCCGGGGAAAAGAATGGCCAGGACCCGAAGGACGGCAAAGAAGGGCAGGACGGCAAGGGCGGCGATCCATCGAAGCCGGACAAGGGCTCCGGGAAGCCCGGGGAGGGCAAGCCCGGCGAACCCGAAGAGCGCAGTGAAGGAGAAGGCGGGCAGGGGAATCCCCAAGGGAAGCCGGGCCGCGGTGCCGCCGGCACGACGGGGGACGAGGGCGAGGACTCGGCGGATGGTCGGATGGCGGTCCGCTTCGCCGAGCGGTTGCTTGATGGTCACAAGCAGGATGAAAAGGCGTTGATCTGGCGTCCGGCGTCGCCGACGCGGGAGCAGAAGGCCGGCGGCGGACGCAAGAAGACCTGGTGATGGAACCCAATCCCCAATCGCCGGTGGCAGACCTCTGGAAGCGGTGGATGAAGCCTTCGACCCGGCGGGCCGCCGGTGCCCCTGTTCAGGGGGTGGGCTGGGTGCTGGGGTTGTTGTGGCTGACCGTCCGCCTGGCGGCGGTCGATGCGCGTCTGGTGCTCGATCGCGAGACGATCGAGGCGGGGGAAACCTTCGGCTTTCAGGTGGTGATCGATGGCACCCAACGCACCTTGCAGCCGGCCCTGCCGGCCATTCCCGGGGTGCGATCGCGTTACCTGGGACCCACCAGCCAGATGGAGAGCATCAATGGCCAGACTTCGGTGAAGGTGGTTCACCGTTTCCTGTTGAAGCCCGATACCACCAACGACGTGGAGATCCCGCCGATCCCAGTCCGCGTGGGCAATCAGACGGTGACGACCGCCCCCGCAAAGGTCCGGGTGCTGCCCTACGAGGGACACGAGGAGAGGGTGTGGGCCAAGCTGATTCTCGACCGCGATGAAGTGGTGGTGGGCGACAGTTTTCCGGTGGAGTTGCAGTTGTACTTCCAGTCGATCCGCGATCCGTCCGCTCCCCGGTTTGATCTCGACGGATTTGTGCTCGGACGCAGCTCGCAGCCGACTCAGGCGGTCACCCAGCGGGGGGATCAGTCCTGGAGCCTGGTGATCTGGCGATTCGCCGTCACGGCGACCAAGCCCGGGGAACTGGAGGTCGGCCCGGCCGAGATCGACCTGACCCTGCTGTTGGCCACGCCGGGTTCGCGTCGGACGGGTTCGCTGATGGACGATTTCTTTGGTCCCCCGCGCGAGGCACGGCGAATGACCGTGAAGACCCAGGGTCACAAGATCCGGGCCATCGCACCTCCGGCGGTGGGGCGTCCGGCCGGATTTGCCGGTGCCGTGGGACGCTTCCGCATGGCGGCCACGGTTTCCCCGGCCCAACTGACCGTGGGCGACCCGGCGACGGTGCGGATCAACGTCGAGGGCAGGGGCGGCATCGAGCGGTTGGATCTGGCCCCCTGGCCGGAGGACCCGTCCTTCCGGGTCTATCCGGGGACCAACGGGTTTGCGTCCGAGGACGCCCTCGGCTTGATCGGGACCAAGTCGATCGAGTCGATCGTGGTACCGGAACGTCCGGGAACCCTGCGACTGGCCGTTCCGCCGCTGGTTTATTTCGATCCGGAAACCCGTCGGTACGAGACGGCGACGGCTCCCGACCTGGTGCTGCTGGTGAAGCCCGCGACCAATGCGGCTGCGATGAATGCTTCGGTGCCCGGGGGCGGTGCGTCCGGTTCCTCCGGGACCAATGGTCCGACCCTCACGGGGGCGGCACCGGTGATGGAATGGCGGCTGAAGCCGGGCCCTGCGCCGATCCTGGGAGTGGGCTGGTCCGGCCGGTGGGTGGCGGGAGCGGCGGCGGTCCCGTGGCTGGCGTGGATGGGATTCGCCCTGGTTACGGAGCTTCGACGGCGTCGGGCGTTGCGACCGGCCGAACCCATGCGCTCCCGCTGGTTGAAAGAAAGCCGCTCCCTCCCGCTTGGCGGGACGGCGGCCGATCCGGCGACCGAGTTGGCGCAGCTCTCCCGGTCGATCCGCTGTTGGCTGGGGTGGTGGCTGGATCAATCGCCCGACGGCATTTCCTCCGGGGTGATCGAAGAATCCCTGCGGCCGCGGGGAATGCCGGCGGAAGTGTGCGCTGCGTTGGCGGACTGGTTTGGGGCGTATGAAACCCTGCGGTTCGCCCCAGGAAGCCAGGCCGATCTGGCGGAGTTCAGGCGTCGGACCGAAGCCCTGCTGACGCGGTTGCGGGAGGAGGAACGAACATGAGCTCTCTGGATTTGAGCGATCGTCCGGCGTCGTTTGTTGTTCCCTGGGGGCGCGGGCGTCCTCGCCCGCCTCGGCAACAGGAGGGGCTTCCGTGCGCCCGGGGACGGGCGCGGCCCCAGGCCCGAAGTCCGCGTTCAATCGCGGGATTCTGCGGGGTCCAATGGCTGTTGGCGTTGTGGGTGTGTCTGGGGCTGACGGCAGGAGCCTGGGCGGCACCGGTGGAGGAGGCGGGCAAACTGTTCGCCCTGGGTCGATCGGCGGAGGCGGCGGCGGTGCTTGATGGGGTGGTCCGCACCAACGCCCATTCCGCCGATCTCTGGTTCAACCTGGGCCAGGCCCGATTCCAGGTGGGAGAGCCGGGCAAGGCCATGGCCGCCTGGCGACGGGCACACCGGTTGGATCCCCGTGATCGCGCTGTGCGAACGGCCCTGGAGCAGGTCCGGCAACGCGTGGGAACCGAAGGGACGCATCCGTTGGCGATGATGAGCGGATGGTTGAGGGAAGAGGAGTGGGCGGCGCTGGTGCTGGTCGGCAGCGGGGCGCTGCTGGGAGCCGCGGTCTGGCGACGGACCCGGCCTGGCACCGGATTCGCCGTGTTGCTGGGGGCGGTGGCGGTCCAGTGCGTGGCGGCGGCGGGTTGGGGGAGCGCCGCCGTGGGACGACGCTGGTCGCCGGATGCGGTGGTCATTCAGCGGGAGGTGTCGGCGGTCCAGGCCCCGGTCGTCGAGGCGCGCAAGACCCGGCCCCTGGCAGAAGGCGTCGAGGTGAGGGTTCTGCGGTTCCACGGAGATTGGGCCGAGGTCAGCCTCGACGGGGTCCGGGCCGGGTGGATTCCGCGGGTGACGTTGGCCATGGATTGATTCCAAGGACGCAGATCGGGATAGTCCGCGGGTCTTGGAACTGTCCATCACCACGGCGGTGCCCCTGTTTTTGCTGGCGGCTCTCGCGAGCTTTTTCTTCGCACTGGCGGAGTCTGCCCTGTTTTCCCTGGGACGGTGGCGGGCGAAGCTGCTGGCGGAGTCGGATCCGGTGCGGGGGCGGGCGGTGTTGCGCCTGCTGGAGAATTCGCCGGATCTGTTGTCCACGCTGGTGATGGGCAACGCGACGGCGAATTTCCTTTTGGTGGTGCTGGGGTTGATGACGGCGATGGCGGGTGGCTGGCCCACGCTGGTCTCCGCCCTGGTGGTGCTGGGGGTCACCCTGTTCCTCTGCGAAGTGACCCCCAAGGCTCTGGGGGTTCGGCAACCGGACCGTTGGTCGTTGCGGGTGGCGCGGCCGCTGGGAATCCTCATGGCCATCACGGGTCCGGTCCATCGGGCGGCCCAGCGGATGGTGGACGCCATCCTCCGCGCGGTAACTCCCAAGTCGGTGAAGCCCCCGGCCGTCTGGTCAGACGAAGAATACGCCGAGTTGGTCGAGTTGGCGCACCAGCAGGGGACGTTGGCCGAGATGGAGAAGGAGATCCTGCTTCAAGTCCTGAGTCTCGACCGTCGCACGGCACGGGACGTCATGCGGCCGCGGGCGGAGATGGTGATGATGGCGGATGACGCCAGCCTGGAAGAGATGCTGGAGGTTTCGCGGAAATCACGCCGGCATCGGTTGCCCCTCTACGACGAATCGCCGGACACCATCGTGGGCATCCTCAACACCCGGACGTTGCTCCTGTCGCCCGACGGCGATCTGGCCGAGGCGATTGAGTTTCCCTCCTTCGTTCCGCAGAGCATGAATCTGCTGCAATTGTTCGAGGCCTTGCAGCGGCAGAAGCGTGGGTTGGCCATCGTCGTGGATGAGTTCGGTGGCGTGGCCGGGATGGTGACGTTGCAGGATATTCTCGAACAGGTGATTGGGCGGATCCGGCCCGAGGGTGAGGCCCCCGGATTTGTCAGTGAACGACTGGGAGACGGACGTTGGCGGGTGGCGGGCAGCATGCGCCTGGAAGACCTGCGTCGGCAGTGTCCCCAACTGGGCGAGGTCGAGGACGTCGACACCGTCGGGGGTTGGGTGGTGAAACTGGCGGAGGTGGTGCCGCCGGTGGGCGGAGTGTTCCAGAGCCGCGGCCTGCGGTTGACGGTGCGGGAGGCGGATGAACGGCGGGTGCGCGAGGTACTCGTCGAATGGATCGGCAAAGGAGGCGGCGCGTGACTTCCTACCTTCCCTATTTTCTGTGGCTCTCGGTGGGCGGGTGGCTGCTGTTGTCCTTCTTCATGTCCGGCATGGAGGCGGGAGTCCAGGCGTTGAGTCCGCTGCGGATCCGGCAGTGGGTGCGGAGTGGGCGTCCCGGGGCGCGCAACCTGCAGCGTTACCTCGACAAGCCCGAAAACTTTCTGTGGACGATCCTGGTGGGCAATACGCTGGCCAACTTCGCCGCGGGTGCCTCGCTGGTGGCGCATTTGCAGGGACGGTTTGCGGATCAGCCGTGGGTCTTCTGGGGAAGCATTCTCGGCCTGTGTGCGGGCTTGTACGTCTTCTGCGATCTGCTGCCCAAGACGTTGTTCCGTCGCTTTCCAAACCGTCTCTGCCTGCAACTGGTCCTTCCGTTCCGCGTCGTCCATTTCGGACTGACCCCGTTGGTGGTGGTGGCCGAGTGGTTCGCCCGGATGCTCCTGCGCCTGACGCGCGGTTCCCAATTCACCGGCCGTCTGTTCGGCAATCGGGATGAGTTCCGCGCGCTCATGCAGGACGCGGAAGGAACGCTCTCGGGGACCGAACGACGCCTGATCAACCGCGTTCTCGATCTCCAGAACGCCACGGTGGCGCGCCTCGCGCGTTCGCTGGATTCGGCGGTGACCATCGATGCCCAGACGTCGGTGGAAACCGCGGTCGAGCTGTGTCGGGAGCATGGCGTTTCCCGGCTGCCGGTCTGGCAGGGGGGCGGAAAACGCCGGCGCATTGCGGGCGTGGTCCTGCTGGCGGACCTGCTCTATTCCACCCAGCCCTTGTCGGGCCCGGCGGGACGGCACCTGCGTCCCGCGGTGTTCCTGGATGAGAGCATGCGGTTGGACGACGCCCTGCGTCGACTCCAGCGCGGGGGTGAGTTTGGGATTGTAGTGGGGGCGGACGGCGTCGAGCGGGGATTGGTGACGCTGTGGGACATTCTGCGGGCGCTCTTCGATGACGGGCGACCGGGAGGGGAGGCGCGATGAACGATCCCTGGTCCGTGGTCTGGAAGTTGGTCGCCGTGCTGGCGTTGGTAGGATTGAACGGATTCTTCGTCGCGGCGGAGTTTGCCCTGGTGAAGATCCGCGAGACGCAGCTTGCGCCGCTGGCCGCCAAGGGCAACCGGAGCGCGCGATTGGCGAAGCACATGCTGGGCAATCTGGATCCCTACCTGTCGGCCTGTCAGTTGGGCATCACCCTCGCCAGCCTGGCGCTCGGTTGGATCGGCGAACCGGCCTTCGTCGCCATGATGGAGCCGGTGCTCAACCTCTTCAACGTGACCTCGGAGAAGGTCCGTCACGTGGTGGCGTTCGTGGTCGGGTATTCGATGATCACCTTCCTCCACATCGTGGTGGGAGAGCAGGCACCGAAATTCCTCGCCATCAAACGACCCCTGCCGGCGTCGCTGTGGGTCGCCTGGCCCTTGCAGATCTTCTTCTGGGTTTCCTTCCCGTTCATCTGGCTGCTCAACGTCGCTTCGCTGCGGGTGCTCGGCTGGCTCGGCATCGATCCGGCCTCCGAACACGGCGGCGAACATTCCGAGGAGGAATTGCGACTCATGCTCTCCGGTCGGGGTCATGCCGAGGGCGAATCCAATCTTGCCCGTGATCTGGTCCTCAATGCCTTCGACCTCCGTCGCCGGGTCGTCCGCGAAGTCATGACGCCGCGGACCCATGTCGTCTGCCTCAGCACTTCCGAGCCGATCGCCGAATGCCTGCGCACGGCCGAGACCAGCCGCTTCTCCCGGTTTCCGCTGGCGCAGGAGGGCGATCCCGATCGCACCCGAGGCGTGGTGCATTTCAAGGATCTCATGGCCGCGCGCGATCGGGCCAGGACCGGGGCGGATCTGGTTCCTGCGGCGCGGCCGCTGATCTATCTCCCGCCCACTGCACGCCTCGAGACCGCGCTGCGCCTGTTTCTCGAACGGAAGTCGCACCTCGCCATCGTGGTGGATGAGTATGGAGGCACGGTCGGATTGGTGACGCTCGAAAATGTGCTCGAGGAACTGGTGGGCCAGATCCAGGACGAGTTTGATCACGAGAAGCCACGATTGGTGCCCAAGGGCGAGGGCCTGTGGGAACTCGACGGCACGCTGCCGCTCTTCGAGTTGTCGGAGTTGATCGGTGAAAAACTCGACGACTCCGAGGTCACCACGGTCAGCGGGTGGGTCACCCAGCAGTTGGGCCGTTTTCCCCGTCGCGGTGGACGCCTGGAGGTCGCCGGACACGAATTGATCATCGATGAGCTCGACGGCTTGAGAGTGGGTCGTCTCACGCTGCGGCGCCTGGTGAAGGCGGCGGAGCCGGAGTGAGGTCGGTGCCGGGGTACGTTCGAATGGAAGTCAGAGTCTTCTGACGTCGTCTCCTACGGGTGGGCGGGTTCCGTACCCAATCCGTTCACGGCATTCGCCAGGATCGCGATGTCCTCGGGCGTGTGGCTCGCGGTCACGGTGAATCGGATTCGCGCGGTTCCCCGGCGGACGGTGGGATAACGGATTGCCGGAGCCAGGATTCCCGCGGTGCGCAGGGCGTCGGAGGTGACCACGGCACCGGCTTCATCCCCGAGGATCCAGGGCAGGATGGCGCTGGTGGCGGGGCCGACTCCCGGGAGCGCGGAGGCGAGTTGCCCGGCGCGTTCCCAGGTGGTGGCGGCGAGCGTCTGGCCCGCTTCGGATCGGATGACTCCAATGCCCGCGATCGCGGCGGCGGCGGCGGCGGGAACGGGGGCGGTCGAGAAGACAAAGGAGCGGGCGCGATGGACGAGGAAGTCGATCAGGGGCCGGGATCCGGCAATGAATCCGCCGGCGGACCCCACCGCCTTGCCGAGGGTGCCGAGATGGAGATCGACCCGGTTCCCGACGCCGAGGGATTCGGCGAGGCCGGCGCGGGAGGGGCCGAACAGTCCGGCGGCGTGGGCTTCGTCGAGAAACAACCAGGCTCCGTGACGATCCTTCAGTTCGATGAGTTCGCGCAGGGGCGCGACATCCCCGTCCATGCTGAAGACGCTTTCGGTGACGATGAGGATGTTCGGGCGTGGTTTTCCCGGGAGCGACTCCGCCGCGCGCAGGAGGTCGGCGAGATGCTCGAGGTCATTGTGCCGAAAGATGCGGAGCTTCGCTCCGCTCAAGCGGGCGGCGTCGATGCAGCAGGCATGGGCGAGTCGATCCATCAGGATGACGTCATCGGGACCCACCACCGCGGGGATCGTTCCCAAGGCGGCGGAAAAACCGCTGCTGAATGCGAGCGCGGCGGGGGTTCCCTTCCAGTCGGCGAGCGCCTCTTCCAGGTGGTGATGGAGGGCGAGGGATCCGCACACCAACCGCGACGCTGCGGATCCCGCGCCGTGTTCTCGCACCGCCCGGGCGGCGGCATCGATCACCGCCGGATGTCCTGACAACCCGAGGTAATCGTTGGAGGAAAAGTTGAGCAGGGCGCGGTCCCCGAGGAGCACCCGGGGACCTTCCCGTGATTCGATCCGGCGCAGTTCACGCCGAAGTCCCGCGGCGGCGAATGCGTCGAGTTGGGCCGAAAGCATCGCGTCGAGCGACCCCGGCGACGCGAGGTCGTGGGCCACGGGTTTCGGCAGTTCGCTCACTTGCCGTGCACGAGGGTGCGCCGCCGCCACACGCCAGGGCCGTCGCAGACGTGGAGAAAGGACCGATCCCGGCCGGCGAACACGCAACTGACGGGTGAGTTGGTGCCGGGTTTGGAAATGACACCGCCCAATCGGCCGAGGCGATCGAACATCTGGATGCCCGCGTGAGAGGTGACGTAAACCCGGCCGTCGGTGTCGGTGGTGGAGCCATCGCCCCCGCTGACCTTGCGATCAGCCGGCAAGGTCAGGGTCGAGTAACGTTCGCCCCCGACCAGTTGACGGATGAGCGGCGTGGTCTCCGCGGCGGTCGCCAGCGGGGGGCCCGGCGCGGCGGCTTCGGCAAGGCGGAATGACCAGACGTGGGAGCCCTGGTACTCGGAGACCGCGAGGAATCGTTCGTCGGCCGACAAGGCGATGCCGTTGGGAGTATTGATCCCACCGGCGATCGGGCGGGGACCGGAGAGGTTGCGTGCCGTGATCGGGACGGTGACGACCTGGCCGGCCGCGGTATCGGTGAAGTAGATGTGCCCGTCGCGGGTGACGATCAGGTCATTGGGCTTCACGTTGGAGGCCACGGTTTCAATCTCCTTGGTGGCCGGGTTGATGACGACGATGCGTTGCTTCTGCTCGCCGGGACCGCCTTGTGAGGCGGCGTAGATCCGGCCGTCGGGACCGAACTTCAACCCGGAGAGCTTGGGTCCGTTCGCGATCCAACGTTCCGGCTTGCCGCCGACCGGAACGCGCCAGACTTCGGCCTTGGGCAGGTCGGAGAAGTAAAGCGTCCCGCTTGCGTCCGAACAGGCGCCGTCGGTGAAGCCGTGTCCTCCGGATACCAACTCCCAGTCCCCCGGTTTTCCGCCGTCGGGCAGGACCTTGATCAGGGCTTCGTCGCCGGCTCCGTTATTGGCGCTCGGGGACGGCGGTGAGGTCACCGGACGCCACAGCCAGCGGAGGGAATCGGGAAGAATGGCCGCGCCGTGGCGATCGTTGTGGGCCCCGTCACCGAAAATGAAGCGGTGATCGTACCCGGCGAAGGCGAGCGAACCGGCGAGTTGCTGGTTGGAGAGGGGCCAGTCGCCGTGGAGGTTGTTGAGGTCGTTGGAACCGTCCTGGAGGAACACCCGGATCGGCTTGCGCTCGGTCTTGCGGATCAGGGCCGGGTAGACGTGGCCGCCGCGGATGTTCACAAACGAGCCGATGTGCGACAGGACCTTGCCGAAGAGATCGGGGCGCTCCCAGGCCGCGGTGAAGGCGCAGATCCCGCCGGAACTCATTCCCGCAATGGCCCGCTGGGCCGGGTCGGAACTGAGCTTCACGTCGTACCGCGCCGAGATCGCGGGAAGGAGTTCATCGGCCAGAAACCGGGCGTAGTCTGCCCCGAGTCCGTCGTATTCGAGACTTCGATTGTTTCGGTTGCCCCAACCGCCGGCGGGCGGTCCGTCGGCACCACGATGACCCGGATTGATGAACACCCCCACGGTCACCGGCATCTCGCCGCGGGCGATCAGATTGTCGAATACGAGGGGCACCCGCATCCGCCCGTTGGTGGAGACGTAGGCGTGCCCGTCCTGAAACACCATCAGTGCTGCCGGGGCCTCGGCCTTGTATTGCACGGGCACATAGACCCAGTAGCGGCGGATCGTGCCCTCAAAGATCTGGCTCTTCCAGACCTGCTCGCTGACGGTTCCCTTTGGAACGCCCGCTTGCCTTTGAGAGTCCGGGCCGAGGACGTAGTCACTGTCTCCCGCCGCCAGCCGCGATGTAAAAGCCAGACACAGAACACAGGTCATCAATCGCATCATGTTGCCCTTTAGAATGCCAGTCGGATTCAATCAGTGGGAACGAACCAGTGAGCTGCTCCAGCGGTTTGACGCAAGTCCCCTTCTCCGGAAAGCGGAGTGCCGAGAAGGCATATTAACCCGCAGCGTCAACGAGGGCGACCGGAGACATGAAGCGAACCCGCGTCGGTGTGTACGTCCGTGCGTCCGAAAAGTCAGTACACAATCTGGCGAGCGAACAAACCATCGGGTGCGGACGGGGAGCTGAACGCCAAGACGCGAAGGCGCAGAGACGTACAGGCGGGAGTAGCGAGGGAGTCGATCATGGCAGGCACTTCAATGCCTTGCGCCTCTGCGCCTTCGCGTCTCTGCGTTAAACTCCGGCTTGACAGACCAGCGATGTGTGGACCGGGAAGTCGAGCAAATTGGCCCGACAGACATTTCTGATGCACACGCCTGTCCGGTGTGTGCGTCAGGAAGGTCGGGTAGGCAATCTTGCCTGCCCCACGACATCGAGAAAATGCGGCCCTGCAATCGTACGACAGACACGATTGTCTGTCGTACCAAGTTTTCTAACGCACGCA
>Ga0105048_10013215_pt1 | contig 12913 bp, 8 predicted proteins | sample MAT05_FD_78382 | JGI IMG/M metagenome (GOLD analysis project Ga0105048, IMG submission 78382) | Freshwater microbial communities from Lake Fryxell liftoff mats and glacier meltwater in Antarctica - MAT-05 | ecosystem: Environmental > Aquatic > Freshwater > Ice > Liftoff microbial mat | place...
AAAGATCAGGTCGGAAAATCAGTCACACAAACGCTTCGAGGAGAACAGGGTCACGAAATCCGGGACACCCACCAAAATCCCGCGAACTCCGGGACCGTGTGTCGAATCAGAAATTCATCCGACGAAATCCGGGACACCCACCAAAATCCCGCGAACTCCGGGACCGTGTGTCGAATTAGAAATTCATCCGAGGTGTTGCTGAAGAGTTTTGAAAAGAACCTGGAAACTTCCAGACACATTTCGAGCCGGATCCAAATGTGGCGCGATCAGCGATGCCCTCCCGACCTTCGAGAAGTCACCCGTCAGTTTCGCCAACTCTTGCGACGCATTGGTCATCCGATCCGGGTCTCGGTATTTTGTTGTTCCGTGGGAAAATCGGCAGCCGGAATACGCCGCCGTCACCGCCTGACTGTCTCCCAGAAACCAGCTTTCCAATTCCTCACAAACCACCCGGACCTTAAACAGGTTTGCAACCGGGGACGCCGCGGCCACGAACAAGACACCAAAGGCAAAGGTCACCACTCGGTAAGCCTTGGACTGCGACGGCTGAGGATTGTTAGGCTTCAACGGGCTAACTCAACGATCGGGTATTGGAACGAGCTTGCAGGGCGGCAGCTAGCCTTACAAAAACGCTAGGTGTCATAATCGCCATCCCACGGTGGATAGAATGCCATGTAGTCCCCTGGCAGAACATTTACCCAGGCACCTGAGTCTTCGTCATCTTCGCCTTCGCCATCACCAGCGTCGAAGACAAGCCCAAACGTTCGGCCGAACTTCTGCAGCGAAAACGGCGCAACCCTGATGTTGCCAAACTTGTATTTACCGAGCTGCGCAAGAAGCCCTTGGACGAATTCGTCGACCGCCGTCTCCGTCCTGAGGCCTTCCTGTCGCTCGTCGTAGACTTGCGCCTCGGTCAAAAGGCCGAACTCGTCAAAAAGGTAAAGTGCGATGTAATTACCGCCCACGGCCTCACCTATTGACGGTGCAAAAGGACGAGTTAGGAAGAATAGCTTCCCTGTCGACGTCTTCCCGACGTACCTAGCATGGTAATCATCGTGATTTATCGCGACAAACCGAGGTGGCAACTTCGGATCGTATTCCGGGACCTTAGCTAAATTACCTTCGATGTACCCCTTGCGTCGCTTCGCGAATACTTCCTTATCAGCTTGAGTATTGGCGGCGGCCAAGTCGCCATAATCACTACGCTTCTCCCTCGGCTTAGCGCCAATACGTCCGTTCGTCGTTAATACAGCGTTATCGACGACTTCGACGGTCCAAAATTTGTTGGACTGGTCGTCCTGTAAGTAAAATTCACGCTTCATTCGAGATTCCTCTTAGGCAGCGGATGATACCTAACGTTTTTAAATGAGCGGTTCGCGCCAGCAGGTCGAGTAAGGCCTGAAATGAAGCACGGGGCGGAGCTGCGCGAAATCCGGGACACCCAAGAAAATCGCAATTTTCCCGAATTCTGATTCTTGGACACCCGAGAATTGCTGGAGAGAATCGCTGGACACCCATCAAGTCTCTGCCCGATCCACAGCGATGCCTTCGCATCTGTTCACATCGCTGCGGGCCAGCGCTACAAAGATCAGGTCGGAAAATCAGTCACACAAACGCTTCGAGGAGAACAGGGTCACGAAATCCGGGACACCCACCAAAATCCCGCGAACTCCGGGACCGTGTGTCGAATCAGAAATTCATCCGATGTGTTGCTGAAGAGTTTTGAAAAGAACCTGGAAACTTCCAGACACATTTCGAGCCGGATCCAAATGTGGCGCGATCAGCGATGCCCTCCCCACCTTCGAGAAGTCACCCGTCAGTTTCGCCAACTCTTGCGACGCATTGGTCGTCCGATCCGGGTCTCGGTATTTTGTTGTTCCGTTGGAAAACCGGCAGCCGGAATACGCCGCCGTCACCGCCTGACTGTCTCCCAGAAACCAGCTTTCCAATTCCTCACAAACCACCCGGACCTTAAACAGATCGACTTCTGGACACCCATCAAACCGTCAATTCCGATCCAATTTTTCTTGCGATCAGAGGGTGTTCAAAAGTTTGCTGCTGAGTGAGTATTCTGGATACCCAAACTTCGCCGCCAGCGGCCCGCAAAAACCAACTGTCGCTGCAACCAAGTGCGTCCGCCAGCCTCCTCTCCAACAAGAACATGAAAAATAAGTGACCCCGCCCAGAGAACCTATCGAAACCCGACGTCGTCAGCTGATTGAAGCTGGCCTTCAGGTGTTGGAAGAGGACGGCTTGGCCAAGGTCAGCACGCGCTCCGTGGCCAGTCGCGCACGCGTTCCCCTCTCCACCGTGCACTACTGCTTCATGGGCAAGGACGAGCTTTTGCAGCAGATGCTCGAATCTGCGCTCGCGCGCGACCAAGCGCTCGTGCTGCGCCAGGCGGCCAGCGGGCGCGATTTTCGCGAGACGCTGAGACTCGGGCTTGAGGCCTTGGTCGACGATGCGGTCGCTCATCCGCAGCGCACCGTGGCCCACACCGAGCTCAGCGTTTACGCCTTGCGCAACCCTAAGTCCGTCGATTTGGTGCGGGCGCAGTACGCGACGCTGCAAGCGGCGGCTGCCACTTTGCTCGACCTCGCCATCGGCAAGTCGACACAGCGCCAGCGCACTCGCGTCGTTGGCCTCCCGGACCTAGTGGCGTGCGCCATGGATGGAATCATGATGCGAGTGTGCGTCGTGGGTGATCGGGGCAGCGCGGCCGAGGCGGTGCACGCGCTGGTTGATGCCCTTGATTTGCTGACGAGCGCGACGGCTCAGGCCGAGACGTCGAGCCCACTTTAAGGTAGCTGCCTGCCATGTGTCGAAGGGCGTGTCCCATCACCTAGGCTGCCCGCCCCAAGCTTAAGGTCACCTCGGAAACCCTTAGCAGTCGCTGTGCGGCCCGAATGCCGCTGGTGAATGCGCCGTCGGTTGCGTAGTAGCGTGGCCAGTTAGTGTGGTCGCCGGCGAGAAGGAGCCTTCCGCTGGGTTCAGACAGCGTGCGGATATGCCCGGGCGATGCTGATCCGGTGAGGTAGGGATAGCCGCCGCGAGCCCAAGGATCCTGCGACCAGCCGGAACTCGCAGTACCCTCGACATTGAGCGGCCCGACCGCGGCTTCCAAATCTGCGCGCGCCCGGGCAAGCAGCGACTCCGATGAGTAGCTGTCGTGCAGGGTCGCTGCGTCTCCGGCGGCGAAGCCGATGAGCGCGGGCGCACCGGCTGGCCCGCTCCAATCCATCCAGGACGGTATCGGCGAGCGCGGGTCGGCTAAGGTAAACAGGACATCGCTGCCGAACTCAGACCAAGAGCGCTCGGTGGTCCGCAGCACCAGCTTCTCGAAGCGTCCGAAGCCAAGCTGCTGGATCGCCTCGCTGTGTGCCGCAGGCAGCGGCGGGTCGAATTCGATCGTGCCGCTCTTGAGCACACCGAGCGGCACGGTCATCACAACGTGCGTCCCGATCTCCACCCGTCCGTCAGAAAGAAGCACCGACACACCGTCGGCACGCTGCTCGACCCGGCGCACGGCGCCACCGAGAACGACAGGAACCCCCTGCGCAAGCGAGTCGATCAGTACCTTAAAGCCACCTTCGACTAGGACGTCCGATCCTTGGTAAACCAGTTCATCGCCGGTGACCGCACCCAGCCACAGGCTGTCTGCGGCTGCGTTGAACGTCGTTCCAACAACGATCTGGATGATCGATCTGAGCGTCGCTCGATGGCTCGCGGCGATCGGCAGCCCCGCCAGATGGAGGTCGATCGCGAGCCCGAGTTTCGCCTCCGGGCCTAGTTTGTCAAACAATCCAATAGCGGTCTTTTCAATGCCATCAAGCGCCGTGGCAATGGCGGACAGATCGGCTTTTCTTAACCATCCTGCCGCGCCCGTATTCACGCTGGATCCGGCGACGAGGTCTTCGAGGGAGAAGCGCTGCGTCGACGCCCCAATCGCGCGGCTCATCGCAGCCAGCGGGTTGCCGATCGGCTCGTGGATCCAGGCAGCGCCCAGGTCGAACTGACTGCCCGCCACCTCAACGGTACTCGCCCGGCCGCCGAGGCGATCGCGTGCTTCAAGCACAACCACATCCACGCCGGCAGATTTCAATGCGTTGGCAGCGGCCAGCCCGGCGAATCCGGCGCCCAGCACCAGCACGCGGCCGACTGCGCCGGTCACGGCTCCCGATGCGACTAACGGGGCCGAAGTCCTGAAAGAGACCGGTCCTGAAGGAGAGGAAAGCAACCGTCCACCGCAGGCGCTGACCAGCCCTACCCCAGCTGCGGATGCGGCAAAGTGCAGCAGGGCTCGGCGCGAGAACGCCAGATTAGTCGGTGCGTTAGGCGCTGTGGTGGGTGTGAATGGACGCATGCCAGAATCTCCGAATTTAGGGATATTCAGCGTATCGGTCGGTCGTCCGACTGTCAACGGAAGTGACTGAAATCGATTTGGAAATCCGGGACACCCATCAAATTATTAGAAATCCGGGACACCAGAAATCCGGGACACTTATCAAATCGCTACGCGAAATCTGGTCACGAAATCAGGGACACCGGAAATCCGGGAAACCCATCAAATTATTAGAAATCCGGGACACCGATCAAATCGCTACGCGAAATCTGGTCACGAAATCCGGGACACCCAAGAAAATTGCCATTTTCCCGAATTCTGATTCTTGGACACCCGAGAATCGAAATCCGGGACACCCAAGAAAATCGCCATTTTCCCGAATTCTGATTCTTGGACACCCGAGAATTGCTGGAGAGAATTGCTGGACACCTATTAAGTCTCTGCCGGATTCACCGCGATGCCTTCGCATCTGTTCACATCGTTGCGGGCCAGCGCAACAAAGATCAGGTCGGGAAATCAGTCACACAAACGCTGCGAGGAGAACAGGGTCATGCAGCGCAACGCGGCCGGGTTCCACGGTCGTGCCGTAGACGCCTAAGCGGCCTTGGCGGTCAGCGGCAGCCGTGCGGTAGATCGCGGGATCGCGCTCGGTTGTCACGGGGTCAATAGTGATAACCACGCACCGGCCGTAGCGCACCGACCCGACTGTTGCCCAGATTGGCGAGATGGTCACTTTCGATTGACGCGCCCCAAGCATATCTTGGGGCGGCGCCGCCGCACATGCGAAGGGTTTGGCCGTTCGCTGACCGCTTGGATCTGGTTCCGCCTATCCGTCTTTTTCCTCGTCTTTATCGTTATCTTTGCGCGGCTTGCCAGGCTTTTCCTGCTTGCCATCGTCTGCCGGCGGCGACTGTTCCTGCGGCGATTGTTGCTGCTGTTGCTGTTGCTGCTGTTGCTGTTGCTGTTGCTGCTGTTGCTGCTGTTGCTGTTGCTGCTGTTGTTCTTGCCGAGTCTGCTCTTCGCGTTGCGCTTGGGCATTTTCGTTCTGTTGGCGCTCGTCGTTTTTTCGCTGCTCTTCCTTGCCTTGTTCTTCCTTGCGTTGGATCTGCTGCTGACGCTCTTGTTCCTCGCGCTGCACTTGGGCATTGGCGTTTTGCTGGCGCTCGTCGTTTTTGCGTTGTTCTTCTTTGCGTTGCTCTTCTTTGCCTTGCTCTTCCTTTCTCTGGATCTGCTGCTGACGCTCCTGTTCGTCACGTTGCGTCTGCGCATTTACGTTCCGCTGGCGCTCATCTTCCTTTCCCTGTTCTTCCTTGCGCTGCTCTTCCTTGCGCTGCTCTTCCTTTCCTTGCTCCTCCTTGCGCTGCTCTTCCTTGCGCTGCTCTTCCTTGCGTTGCTCTTCCTTGCCTTGCTCCTGGCGCGCCTGCTCATCGCGTTGAACCTGGGCGTTGGCGTTCTGCTGGCGCTCAGTTTCTTTGCGCTGCTCTTCCTTGCCTTGCTCCTCTTTGCGTTGCTCTTCCTTGCCTTGCTCCTCTTTGCGTTGGATCTGCTGCTGGCGCTCGTCTTCTTTGCTTTGTTCTTCCTTACGCTGGATCTGCTGCTGGCGCTCCTGTTCATCGCGCCGCGCGTTCTCAGCCGCCTCCTCCTTTCCGGGCTTCGATGGCGATTCGGCCTGTCCAGGCTCTTGTGGTTTCAGCGATGCTTCCGCCTCAACTGATCGATCAAGCGGCTTTAACTGCACTGGCTTGCCGGAGTTGTCATTCGGCTTTTCGCCCTCGCGTCGTGAACCTAACTCGCGTGCGTTGACTGCGCTAGCGGTGGGAGAAATGACGAGGACATTGTTGTCTTCCGCGTCGCGGCGATTTCCGTTCGCACTTGACTCGGGCGCCATTCCAGGGTTGCGCTGCAACCGCTGTTCGCGCTCGGAAAACGGCAGTGTATCTGCAGCTGGCTTATTGCGCGCGATCACTTCGCGGTTGAATGTGGCTTCATCGGGCTTGGCACTGGCTTGCCCGATCAGCCCCAACACACTGCGTTCACTCGGCGCGACCGGCGCGAGTCGAAGAATTTCGCCACCACTTATGGAGTTGACGTCGAGCTGAAGCTGCGCTTGACGCACCGGCTTGGCGTTGACGAAAACATCATTGGGAACAGCGGTGAGGGCGCCGGGTATGCCGCGATTGATGTAATCCGTCTGGGCCAGATCGATACGACCGCTCGAGTAGTTGTTATAAACGTTGGTGATCGTGGTGGTGTTGATCACCGTATTGCTGACGTTGATCTGCGTGAAATACTCGCGGCTGGTGCGATAGGAGGGTAGGTAGGCCTCGCGCGGACCCAGCGGAAACCAGCCGGTGCCCGAGCCGCCACCGAGCGTGATCGACGCGCTCCAGTCGCGACCGCCTACAAAAGCCACTAGCGCTGGCGCATAAATCGGGCGGGTATTGCGTGGTCCGGGGATCCAGCCCCAGCGATTGGAAACCGACACCCAGCGACCGTAATGCGAAGGCGCGAAACCCCAAGGCGCGTCGTCAACCCAAGTCCAGCCCCATGGCTCCTGCCACACCCAATGGCCATCGCGATACGGGGCCCAGTCGCTGCGCACCTGCGTCGGGAACCAAATGTTGCCATACTCGCGATTAGCGCTCCAGCTGCCGTACTGGTCGAGATCTGTGTAGCCAATCATATCGTCATCGACGTAGCGCAGCGAAACCGACCGTTGGAAACGCTCATCGCGAGCCCTGGAATAGCGGTCGAAATCATCAGCGCGCGGCAGCGCAAAACTTTGATAATCACGCAGATCATCAGAGTAAAAACGCACAGCATCGCCCGTGCGCAGCGGGAAGCTTTCGCGAGCGCCATAAGCTTGTGCGGCGCCGTTCCAAATCACCACAGTGGTGACGTCACGGCGCGGATCCACATCAATGCGATAGTTGCCCGGTCGGTCGATCACCAAGGCCAAGGTTGGTGTGGCGATCTCCAAACTTTGCCCCCGATAAAATCGGCGTACCTGGACATTGAGCGTGCCTTGGGTCAAGCGCAGTTGTACGAGCTGATTGCTCAGGTCAAGAACTTCCAGGCTAGTGCTCTGACCCATGCGGATGGCCGCACTGCCTACCTGCAATTCGGCACGCGACCTGCGCGACGAGTACAGGCGATCTCCGCGTATCACGGGCCGATTGCGCGCGATGCCCAGCCAGTCATTTTCACCGGCGGGCGAATAACTGACGCTGCCCTGGCTATCGCTGAGGCGCGCGACCCGCCCCGGTGGGTCACCGTAAGCGGCATGGGCGCTCGATACCAGAGCTAGGGAAAAACATAGGATGCCGACGAAAACAAGTAGGCGCGATGCGATAGTCATGAGGTGTTCCTACGATTGGTGGCCGATAAAAGGGCTCAAAGACGTCCGCACGCTGAATCGAGCTAGCAACACGGTAACTCGACGAATGCGTCCAGTCGGTGCGTCGCCGCACATTGAGCGACGTTCACTCGGCGGGCTCACTTCAACGGGAAAAGGTGGGTACAACCACCACTTTTGGTCACTACCTTGTTGCCTCTGTCATGTGCTGGCCAACGCTGGAACTGTCACTTTGCTTGCGCTGGCCGTATTGCCGGCGTAGCTTAATACGGCGTTAGGCAACCGCGACCCCATTCGCACCCATGCAGCATGTACTCGCCGCCCCAAGGGAATCCTAATACTGGTGGACCTCGGCTTGATGAATAAACGAAGCGGACGTGAATCAAATTTTGCGCGCCTTTCTCGTGCCGACATAGGGCGCCTGTTCGGCATCCTGCTGATCCTCGGCGCATTCCTGATGCTGACGTTTACGCCGCAACTGGTCTTCCGCGCCTCGCACCGCGCCGGCTACCAACTCACAGAGGCGGAGATTGTTTCGGGGCCGAGTCCTTATCGCTCCATTAACGTTCGTATCGTCTCGACTGGCGAGGAATTCTCGCCCCAGCGCAATCCTTTCGACGGCGCGCGCCAGTCCGAACGAATTCCCATTTGGTACAACCCCGCGGCGCGGATCGTCCGAGTCATCATTTTATTCGACGAACGTATTGTCAGTGCGCAGCACGGCCAGGGAATCCCTACCTCTCTCAATGCCTTCGTCGCCGTGCTGGTAAATCTACTTTTGGGAGCCCTCGGTTTTTATTTGGTGTTCGGGTCACCGCGGCGAATTCTTCGCCGATAAAGCGCGCCATGCCGTCCGCGGGCCGCAAGGCCCCCAAAACTTGGATTTCTCGTATCAGTTAGGGAAGGCACCCAACTTCTGAGAGATCCCATGACGCAGCATCTTCCGAGGACCAATCCAAACGTTTCCATCGAAAACCTCGCAACCGCTATACTTTTTAACTTCGATCCACGGCCGATCTGCGATGGGCGATATCAGCGTACTTCTTCAACGCGCCTGCGGCGGCGATCAGGGCGCGTCCGATCAGCTGTTTACCGCGCTTTATGCCGATCTGCGCAAGCTGGCCGCGCGCCAGCTGCGCCAGGTATTCGGCGATGGCTTGCATGCCACCTCCCTGGTGCACGAGGCTTATTTTCGGCTGGCCAAGCCTAAGGCAATGGCAGTCGCAGATCGTGCACATTTTTTTGCTGTGGCCGGGCGCGCGATGCGCCAGCTGGTAATCGACCATGCGCGCCAGCGTCAGGCCAGCAAACGCGGCGGCATTCATCGCGATCTAGCGCTTGATGCGCTGGACGAAGCCGCCTTGCCAGCCGCGCTGACCGACACTCGCGACATCGAGGTTTTCGCTTTAGACCAGGCGCTGCAGCAGCTGAGCGAAGTTGATGAGTCGCTAGCGCGCTTGGTTGAAATGCGCTTTTTCGCGGGGATGGATCTAGCGGAGATTGCGGAGGTTTTGCAACGCAGCGAACGCTCGCTCAAGCGCGACTGGCGCAAAGCGCGCGCCTTCTTGCACGCCCATTTGCGCGAAGACAATGCGCAGCTCAAGTTGCCAGAATGACCCCAATCGAACGCCAAAGCAAAGCGCTCCAACTGTTCGACACGCTGGTTGAACTAGCCCCGGCTGAGCGCGAAGCGCAATTGCTGACTTTGGCCCAAAGTGACCCTGAGCTAGCCCAGGAAGTACAGCGACTGCTGGCTGCAGACGCCGCTGACTCGGGGATGCTGGACCACGGCGTACACGCAGTGGCGAAAACGGTTTTGGATGCCCTGAATGTGGAGAAATCTCTCGCCGCGGGAGTCCAGGGCGGCACCCTGATCGGCGGCTTCACGCTGCTGCGCCCGCTGGGTCAGGGCGGTATGGGTGAAGTGTGGTTGGCCGAGCGCAGGCAGACGCAAGCGCAGGGAGATTTCGTCCAGCAGGTGGCGCTGAAATTGCTCAAGCGCGGCATGGACAGCGAGGCGCTGGTGCGCCGATTCGTGCAAGAGCGGCGGATCTTGGCGGAGCTCAATCATCCGCACATCGCGCGCTTTATTGACGGTGGCATCAGTGCAGATGGACGTTTGTACTACGCGATGGAGTTTGTCGAAGGCGTGTCGATGCTGCAGTACGCGCGCCAAAACAATCTTGGCGTGCGCGAGTGCGTGCAGCTGATGGCCGAAGTATGTGATGCCGTTGCCCACGCACAAGCGCACTTGGTCGTACACCGGGATCTGAAACCGTCGAATATCCTGGTCGATAAAAACGCCCAGCCAAGGGTGCTGGATTTTGGTATCGCCAAGCTGCTCGATAGCTCGGATCCGCATCATCAAACCGCCAGCGAACTGCGCGCGATGACGCCGATCTACGCTGCGCCCGAGCAAATTCTGGGCGAGCCGATCAGCACCGCCACAGATGTCTATGCCCTCGGCGTGATTCTTTATCAGCTGTTGACCGGGGCCCTGCCGCATCAGCGCAGCGGTGCATTGATCGGGTTGGCCGACACCGTGCGTCTGGAAAACATCGAGCGCCCGAGTGCGGTGCTGCGGCGAGCGGGACCAACGCACCGCGGACAAACCACGCAGGCGGATCAAACCCGCGCGGCCCGCGAAATTGCCGGCGATCTAGACACCGTGCTGCTGATGGCACTGCGCCAAGATCCCGCACGCCGCTACGCCAACGCGGCCGCATTTGGCAGCGATTTGCGCGCCTGGCTTGTGGGCATGCCGGTCGCCGCACAGCTGGACACACGTGGCTATCGCATACGCAATTTCGTGCGGCGCAATCGGGGGGTGGTCGGCGGGGCTAGCGCGGTGTTTTTGGCGCTGCTGATCGGCCTAAGTGCGGCGATTTGGCAGGCCGGCGTTGCGCGCGAACAGGCGAAGCGTGCGGAACGGGAAGCTGCTTCGAGCGCCAGGATCACTTACTTTGCGCTGTCGTTGGTGAATGATCTAAATCCACACGGCCGCGCCAACACCGATGCGAAAACCCCGCAGCAGCTGCTGTCCGCCAGTCTGGGTCGTGCACGCCTTGAGCTCAGCAACGATCCAGAAGCGCGCGCAATCATGCTCGACAAGTTAGGAATGCTGATAAGCGCAACCGGCGATTTGGCGTTGGCCGAAAATGCGCTTCAAGAGGCGATTGAGATCGCTACGCCACGCAAAGCCAAAGAGTTGCCGACTATGCAATTCAATCTTGCCGCAATTCGCATGCAGCAATCTCGCAACGCAGAGGCTGAGCCGCTCCTAACGCTTTCTATCGCCGGCTTTGACGACACCCCAGAAATGCGCAAATACAAAGCGATGGCGGTATCGCATCTGGCGCGCATCGCGCGCAGCAACGGCCAGCTTGAACTGGCGCTTGATCGGCTCGTAAAAGCCAAGCTGCTGTTTACGCAAGCTTGGGGCGCAGATCACGCAAACACTATTGAGTTGGACGGAAATCGAGCCACGCTACTTTTTGATTTGGGACGCTATGGGGAATCAGAGCGCGCCTATCGCGACACCATCGCCAACTTTGAGCGCAGTCAGGGTCCCGATTTTCCAAGGCTGATGTCGCCAATAGCCGGCCTCGCACGTATTCAGGCGCTGCGGGGTGAGCCGGACAGCGCTTTAGGTAACTTCGAACGCGCCTTGGATATCGGACATCGCAAGATCGGGGTAGCGGATCCCTATGTGGTGAGCGCCGAGATTGAGCTGGTCGCGCTGCTTTGTGCCCAAGGTCACATAGCTCAAGCTCATGACCGCCTTAACGGCATGAATGTCGCCAATCTGGCCCAACGACAAACCTCCCAAACCGCGCTTCTGCGCGTACGAAGCTGCATCGCGCGCGGGGAGGGAAAGCCTGTAGAGGCGTTTGCATTTCTAGAACAAGCGCTGGTGCATGCGAACAATGCCAACCCAAAGCCGAATGTACTTCTGGCAATCGTCTTGTCAGAAATGGGTTTGAACGCCGCCGAGAGGGGCGAGGTTTGTGCGTCTCAGCATCTCTTGAGCGACGCACGCACCATGCTCGACAGCCTACCTCAGGTTTTGCCAATTGAACGGCTTTTCCTAATCGAGGGTGAAGCGATGCTGCTGGCGCGCAACGATCTGCGCGTCGAGGCAACGCAGTTGCTGCAACAGGCGCTATCAGATATGCAAGAAAGTGTTGGCACGCGCTCGCCAGAACTTGAGCGAGTCCGAAGGCGCATGGCAATAGTGGCCACATTGGAACCAGCAAAATTTAATTGCAAGACCGCTGTTCCTAGCTAAGATTTCCTGCACGCCGTCACCACAGAGCAGTTTGAAAAATTCTAGTAGCGGGACTATTCATACCGTTGCAAGTGTCGAGGGCAAAAGGAAGGCTTTGAAAAACCACCACTGAAATTATTTCGGGCCATGCTGACAGTAATTTCTCGTCAATTTCGCAACTTATAGACATTCACAGGTCGCGTTTATGGCACCTTCGCGGCGCATGGGTTTGTCTGGGCGCGAGCCACTGAAACCACGGCAGATAAAGCGTTAATTCAATTATCCGTCATGAGGTCTGGAGACTAATATGAGTATCGTAAGTAATAAATATTTCAACATTTCATTGGGAGCAATGGGCGCTGCTTTTTTGCTGGCAAGTACGCCAGCATTTGCGCTAACCACGCCGGTAAGAGCAGATGATTTTGTTGGTATCTCGTTTTGGATTATTTCGATGGCACTGGTTGCAGCCACTGCCTTCTTCTTTCTGGAGCGGGATCGCGTTTCACCCAAATGGAAAACCTCGCTTACGGTCTCAGGCTTAGTAACCTTGGTTGCAGCCGTTCATTACTTCTACATGCGTGAAGTTTGGGTTTCGACTGGCACAAGTCCGACAGTTTTCCGCTACGTGGATTGGCTGATTACGGTCCCGCTATTGATGTTAGAGTTTTATCTAATTCTTTCAGCAGTCGCTAAAGTACCCAGCGGAGTCTTTTGGCGACTGATGATCGGAACCATGGTCATGTTGATCGGTGGATATGTCGGTGAGGCGGGCTATGTGCCTGTGTGGCCTGCATTTATTGTGGGTATGCTGGGTTGGGCTTTTATTGTTTATGAGATTTTCGCCGGTGAAGCCAGCAAAATTAGCGCCAACAACGCGCCTCCAGCGGTGCAATCTGCATTTAATACGATGCGTCTCATTGTCACGCTCGGCTGGTCAATCTACCCAATT
>Ga0105048_10013216_pt1 | contig 12912 bp, 10 predicted proteins | sample MAT05_FD_78382 | JGI IMG/M metagenome (GOLD analysis project Ga0105048, IMG submission 78382) | Freshwater microbial communities from Lake Fryxell liftoff mats and glacier meltwater in Antarctica - MAT-05 | ecosystem: Environmental > Aquatic > Freshwater > Ice > Liftoff microbial mat | place...
GCACCGCCGCCAGACGCGGAAAGACGCCGCGAAGTTAAGTTTGATTGATTGCGAAGCACCACACTGAGCACGACTCGGCTGCCAGCGGGCGAGCACTCCGCATCTGTGGCGATCTCGGCGGCTGGCAGCGGCAGCATGCGGCTCTTGCCGTTGCGCTGATCTACCCGTTGCGCTGATCTACCCGTGGCGGCTGCGTCCGAGGCTCAGGCCGCCGCAGTGGCGGGCGGTGCTTCGCCGCAGATGCGGGCGAGGGTAGTTAGTTAACGCAAAAGGCCCGACATCGCTGCCGGGCCTTTGCTGTTCGGGTGACGGGTAGCGCTTACAAGCTGTAATACATCTGATATTCCAGCGGATGGGTGGCCGCGCGGAACTTGGTGACTTCCTGCATCTTCAGGGCGATGTAGGCGTCGATGAAGTCATCGGACATCACGCCGCCGGCTTTTAAGAAATCGCGATCAACATCGAGTGCGTCCAGCGCCTGGTCGAGCGAACTGCACACGGTCGGGATGCCTTTTTCTTCTTCCGGCGGCAGGTCGTACAGGTCCTTGTCCATTGGCGCGCCCGGATCGATCTTATTCAAGATGCCGTCGATGCCGGCCATCATCAGCGCGGTGAAGGTCAGGTAGCCGGAGTTCATCGGATCCGGGAAGCGCATTTCGATGCGCCGCGCTTTCGGGTTGGTGACGAACGGAATCCGGCACGAAGCCGAACGGTTGCGCGCGCTGTAGGCCAGCATCACTGGCGCTTCGTAGCCCGGCACCAGGCGCTTGTAGCTGTTGGTGGTCGAGTTGGCGAAGGCATTGATGGCGCGTGCGTGCTTGAACACGCCGCCGATGTACCACAACGCGGTCTGACTCAAGCCGCCGTAAGCATCGCCCATGAACAAGTTGGTGCCGGCCTTGGCCAGACTCTGATGCACGTGCATGCCGGAGCCGTTGTCGCCAACGATGGGCTTGGGCATGAAGGTGGCGGTCTTGCCATTACGATGGGCGACGTTCTTGATGACGTATTTCATCGTCAACAGGTCATCGGCCTTCTTCACCAAGGTCGAAAACTTGGTGCCGATTTCGCACTGGCCGGGACCGGCCACTTCGTGGTGATGCACTTCGGTTTCGATGCCCAACGCTTCCAGCGCTTTGCACATTTCACCGCGCAGGTCATTCAGCGAATCGACGGGGCTGACCGGAAAATAACCGCCTTTGATGGTCGGTCGATGGCCGGAGTTGGCACCTTCATATTTCTTGTTGGTCGACCACGGCGCTTCTTCGCTTTCGACTTCAAACGAAGCGCCCGACATGTCGTTCTTGAAGCGCACCGAGTCAAAAATGAAGAACTCGGGCTCAGGACCGAAGAAGGCCTGATCGGCCAGACCGGTCGATTTCAGATAGGCCTCAGCGCGTTTGGCGACGCTGCGCGGATCGCGCGAATAACCTTGCATCGTGGCCGGCTCCAAGATGTCGCAGAGCAGCACCAGGGTCGGATCGGCGGTGAACGGGTCGAGGAAAGCGGTGGATGCGTCCGGCATCAACACCATGTCGGATTCGTTGATGCCCTTCCAGCCCGAAATCGACGAGCCGTCAAACATCTTGCCTTCTTCAAATAGGCCGGGCTCGAGCACGCGGGCCGGAAAGGTGACGTGGTGCTGCACGCCGCGCAGGTCGGCGAAGCGCAGGTCGATGAACTCGACGTTGTTTTCCTTGGCGATTTTCTGACAGTTTTCGATGGACACGGGTGGCTCCGATTGGCGAGTTTAAGAAGCGGGTTGAAAAATTGGGGTTGGGTGGCAATGCTGTTCGGTTGCGCGTCCCAAGATCCGTTCGCCCTGAGGTATCGAAGGGCGCAACCTTGAAGTTTCGGGCTGCTGTGGTTCGATACCTCACCACGAACGGCTAAAGCGAACGGCACTGGGTTGCGTGGCAGTGTGTCGCAGTGCAGCAAGGTGCGTGCCAATCCGGTGCCGACTGCACGTGCTTGATGTAAAACAGATTTTGTGCGGTCGCGCGAGTTTCGTTTTCAGTGCTGGTGCAAAGAATGGCAGGTTTGCACCTACAAAGCCCAATGCTTTGCACCATATTGATGCGTTACTCAGGTCCCAGCAGGTGGCGACACTCGCAGCAGGCGGCCGTTGTCGCTGTCGGTCAGCAGGTACAAGGCACCATCGGGTCCAACGCGAACATCCCGCAAACGCTCGCCGAGTTCGTCGAGTAGCTTTGTCTGCTGGTTACTGCCATCGGCGTTCAAGCGCACCTGTCGCAAGCTGCGCTCGGCCAGCGCGGCGACGAAGAAACTGCCCTGCCACGCCGGAAAGCGTATGTCGTTGTAGTAGGCGAGACCGCCGGGGGCGATGCTGGGGGTCCAGTGCAGCAAGGGTGCTTGGGTATTATCAAGCTCGCTGAATGGACTGATCTGCGCGCCGCTGTAGTCGATCCCGAAGGTGGCCAGCGGCCAGCCGTAATTCTTGCCGGGCAGGATTCGATTGAGCTCGTCGCCACCACGCGGTCCGTGTTCGTGAGCATAGATCTGCTCGCTGCCATCGGCGGCGGTGATCACGACGAGCCCCTGCACGTTGCGATGTCCATAGCTGTAGATTTCCGGCTGCGCGTCGGCCTGGCCAACGAAGGGGTTGTCCTTCGGCACGCTGCCATCGGCGTTGATGCGAATGATCTTGCCAAAGTGGTCATCAAGCGCTTGCGCGCGTTCGCGCGAATCGAAGCCATCACCCAAGGTCAGCAACAAGCTGCCATCGGCCAGCCAGCCCAAGCGACCGCCGTAGTGCGCCGAGGTGTCGCGCATTGCTTTCGCGGTAAACAGCACTTGCAAGTCGGTAAGCGCGTTGTCGATCAACTTGGCGCGCGCCACTCGGGTGGTACTGGATTTCGCGTTGCCGTGCGCATAGCTGAAGTACAACCAGTGGCTGCTGGCAAAGTCTTTGGCCGGCAGCAGGTCGAACAGGCCGGCTTGGCCCCTGACATGCACAGGTGGCAAACCCGCCACCGGCTCGGCGCGTAGTTCGCCGTTCTCAACCATGCGCAAATGGCCGGGACGCTCGCTGATCAGAATGCGACCGTCCGGCAGAAATGCCAGCGACCATGGATGATCCAGGCCACTGGCCAGCGTCTGCGGGCCAGTCTGGGTTTGCGCACACGCTGTCACCGCTGCAGTGAGCATCAAGGCGGTCAGCAGGGTCTGAGGCAGGGTCAATCGCATGGGCAATCCTTGTGGACTAGGGAGTCGGAGTCAGCTGATTCAGGCCGTTCGCCGCAGCGCCAGCGTCAGTAGTTTGGCGGCAATTGTTTCCCCGATTCCGGCGGGCGCGGCGAGCGCCATGCGGCTGAGGGCGGCAGTGTCCACCGCGCCACGTGAGCTTAGCGCCTTGGCGATCAACCTGACCTGCGCCAGCCGGCTGCCCGTATTCGCGCGCAGCCATCCCAGTGCCCGCAGCAGGCGCTGCTCGACCTCGCTGAAGTCGCTGCCCAACGGATAGTCCGGCAGCAAACCCATTTGTCGATAGGGCCGCAGTCGGCACATCAGCTGATCCGGGGTGTGTGTGCGCCACGCCTCTGGAATCTGGAAGTCTGCCGCCAACTTGCCAGCGCGTTTGGCGGTATCGGCAAGTGCGTCAACAAAGCGTGCGTCGCTGATCGAAAGCATCGCCTCAATGCAATCCTCGTCCGACTTGTCACGCAGATCGGCGATGCCATATTCACTGATGACGATGTCGCGCAAATGCCGCGGGATGGTGATGTGGCCGTAGTTCCACAACACGCTGGAACTGGCGTGGCCGGCGGTTTCGCGACTGGCACGAAACATCAGCACCGAGCGACCCTCTTCCAGCGCATGCGCCATCGCGACAAAGTTGTACTGCCCACCAACACCGGAGACGACGCGGCCATCCTCCAAGCCATCGGAGACTGCCGCCCCCAGCAGGGTGGTCATCATGCAGGTATTGAAGAACCGCGCATCGCGACGCTGCAGGCGGTCGATACTCTCGCGGCCGCCATAGAGCTGGTTGATGTTGGATACCCGCGTCATTCCGATCGCGGCACGGGCCGTACGCGGAAGCTCGCGCAACCATCGATAGAAATCAGGCGAGCCTAAGAAAAATGCGGCGTGCAGATACTGCCCGTCGCGCTCCAAACGCGCGCGATCACTGGCAGTCGCGCTGCCGTCAAACAACCGCTGCATCAGCGCGACGTCGGCCAGCACACGGCGCTTGATGACGCCGCAGTCGACTAGGTGCATGAAGCCGTCGGTGATCATCTCGCTGGCGCCAAACAGGCCTTCATTGAATTCGCCAAGACCGCCCCAGCCACAGTGCAGTGCCGATTGATGCAGCTCCGGCGCGACGACATCAATAAGCCCGCGATACTCACTATTGCGACAGTGCCGCAAGCGCAGCGCGTGCGAAAGTGCGTCTGAGAGCGCGCCAATGCCGATCTGCAAGGTGCCGCCATCGCGTACCAGCGTGCTGGCATACAAACCAATCGCGAACTCGGCAGCACTCACCGGTTGCCGTGGCAGTGCAAACAACGGCTCGGATTTGCCCGGCAGGCGAACCACGGCATCGAACAGCTCGGCGGCAACCACCGCATCACCACCCATGAAGGGCAGGTCGGGATGCACTTCGGCCACGAACAAAGGCCGCGGCAAGCCCCGTCGCGCCATTTCGTCGAGCAAATCGAGGGTGAGGTCGGGATTGCAGCTGAGCGAAAGCTCGCCGCTGCTGGCATCCTGGGCCACGCGCTGGACAATCAAGTTGACGCCACGGCTGGCCATTGCCCGCGCCACATGGGTGTAGTTGATGCTGGTGTAGCTGCGCTGGGCTTGGCTTGAGTTCAACAACGCGCCCGATTGCAGATAAAACTCCTCCACCCTGATGTTCGCCGGCAGGGCACTGCGGCGTTGCGCGAGTGTCCAGTCCAGTGGCTCGAAATCGGCACCGAAGTGACGTTCGACAAAGGGTTGCAAAAAACGCCGCTCCAGTCCCGCACCCAAGGGCGGCGGCGTCAGCGACAACGCAGTGGAGACGGAAAGCGACCGCGTCGGGTCAGCCGCGACTCGCCGATACAGCGCATTCAACAAACGATGCGGCTTGCCCAAGCCCAGCGGCGCGGCCAGCACAATAGTTTGGTCCAGACGTTCGAAAACGAAGTCGACGGCAGCCTCGACACTGGTGATCGCGAGCGGAGTGGTCATGTGCTCAGACCATACCGCTCACCAAGGTCAAACGAAAGCGTGGCAACTCGCTGGACTCGCTGCACACGACGCTGGCGCGAGCCGCCGCAGCTGCGGCAGGATAGGCAATGACCTTTTCCCGCGCCGGCTTTCTAAATGGGCTACTTGCCTTTGTCGCCGCGATCGCCTCGACCGCGATAGTTGGCTCGATCGTGCAGAGCCAACTCAACTTGAACACATTAGCCGAGCTGGGCGTTGCGATTTCAGCGAGCACCCGTTGGCAGACGACGCTGGCAGATTTGCTTGGCTTTGCGCCGACTTGGGCGGCGATCGTCGCAGGCGGTTTTCTGCTCGCGTTCGCAGCCGCCGCGGGCTTAAGCCGCTGGCGACCGCAATGGCGACTTTTCTGGTTTGTACTGGCCGGCGCCATCGCCGTCCTGACCGCGCTGCTTGCGATGCGCGCGAGTCTCGGGCTGACCGCAATCGCCGCAGCAAGAGGTGCGTTGGGGGTGAGTTTGTTGGTAGCTAGTGGGGCGCTGGGGGGATGGGTGTTTTGCTGGGTGCGGGGGCGGAATGGGTAGGGATTTGGGTGTGGGGTGAGGCTGGGGTTGTTTCGGCGGTGGCCGGAATGCCAGGAAAAAGCGGGAGTCCAGCCAAACCCCGCAACAACCCACGCTATGGCACCGGCAACCCCCGCAAAACCCCCACCAACGCCTCGTAATCCGCCGCCATCGGCGTCGCATTTGACGGCCGCGCCAAAATCTCGGCCAAACTCTCCGGTACTTCGACGGGGTGGCCAATCAATGGCTCCACGACGCCTTCGAACTTGGCGGGGTGGGCGGTGGCGACGGCAATCCAGGGGCGGCGATCACCGGTCGCGCGGCGGCGTTCGATCACGGCCAAGGCGGTGGCGGTGTGCGGGCATACCACGTGGCCGTAGCGTGATTCGCTCTCGCGCAGGACGCGGCTGATCTCGGCGTCATCCACGACTTCGGCAGTCACGGCTCGTTGCAAGCGCTCGAAATCGGGCATGAAGTGGCGCAGGCGCTCGAGATTGCTGGGCGCACCGACGTCCATGGCGTTGGCCAAGGTGCTGATCGCCAAACGTGGTCGATACTCGCCGCTGGCCAAAAAATCCGGCACTGCGCGATTGGCATTGGTAGCCAAAACAATCTCGCCGATGGGCAGGCCCAGCGCCCGCGTCCAGACGCAGGCCATCGCATTACCAAGATTGCCGGTCGGAATCACGAAGTTGGCGCGGGTGCCATGAATGGAATGCCAGCGCAGCGCTGCGGCAGCGTAATACGTCATTTGCGGCAGCAAGCGGCCCAGACTGATCGAATTCGCCGACGACAGCGGCACTTCGCGACGCAGTTCGGCATCGGCAAAGGCCAGCTTCACCAGCGCCTGGCAATCATCGAAACTGCCAGCCACCCGTAGCGCGTGGACGTTGTCGCCAAAGGCGCCCAGCTGATGCGCCTGCCGCGGGGAGACGCGACCGTCGGGATACAGCACCACCACCCGGAAGGTCGGGCGCAGATGAAACGCCGCCGCCACCGCACCACCGGTGTCACCCGAAGTCGCAACCAGAATCGTCAGCGGTGGCGCATCGAACATCCGTGGCGCGGCCAAGCACGCAGCCAGAAAGCGTGCGCCAAAGTCTTTGAAGGCCGCAGTCGGGCCGTGAAACAGCTCCAGCAGATAGACATTGTGATCGCTGGTTTCGACCACTGGTGCCGGCAGGTACAAGGCTTCGTCGCAGATGGATGCGAGATCGCCCTCCAACGGATCATCGACAAAGAACGGCTTGAGCAGCCAGCTGCCGATGTCCGGCAGCGAACGCGGCGGCGGCAAATTGACGTACGACTCAGGAAATTGCGCTGGCACGTACAAACCGCCGTCCGGCGCCAGCCCGCGGGCCAATGCTTCCGAAAGGGTGATGGGTTCGCCACCGCCACGGGTGCTGACGTACATCATGCGATCACCTCCGCTGCCGGCGCATCGACAGGACCGACATGAGCATCGCTTACCAGGCCGACGCTGGCAAAGGCCATCTGCATCGCGACAGCGGCCTGGTGAGCCGAGGCGCTGCCCCAACACCAGGCGAAAACGCTCGGTCCAGCGCCGGAAATACTTGCGCCCAGCGCACCGGCGGCCAAGGCAGCCGACTTGACCAGCGCGAAGCCTGGCACCAATGCGGCCCGTCTGGGCTCGATCAATACGTCGTTCAGACCGACCGCAATCAAGGCCGGATCGGCGCGCTGACAACCGGTCAAAAGCAGCGCCAAATGCGCGCTTTGCTCAACAAATTCTGACAATTGATAGGCACCGACCAGCGCCGCCCGCGCGCGGCGCGTTTCCAGCACGCAATGCGGATGCACCAACGCACAGTGCAGCTCGCTCGGCACGTTCAAACGAATCGGCGCGACGTCTGGCGCGGCCAACACCAGGCCACCCAGCAGCATCGGTGCGACGTTGTCGCCGTGGCGACTGCCGCTGGCGACGGCTTCACCATCCAGCGCCGCGTTGTAAAGATCATCCAGCGTGAACGGCATGGCAAACAACGCATTCGCAGCGACTAACGCCGCCACCGCCGATGCCGCCGAGCCACCCATGCCGGAGCCAAACGGGATGCCTTTGTCGATCTCGATCTCAAACCCACAAGCGATTGCGTGCTTGCTGCGGAGGGCGATCAGCGCCGCACCAGCGGTGTTGTCGGCTGCGTTCATTGGCAACTCGCGCTCGCTGGTTCGAATGGCGAGGATGCGCACGATGGGCTCGTCGATGACGCGCACCGTGACGCGATCACCGACACCATTCAATGCGTGGCCGAGAATGTCGAAGCCAACCCCGACATTGCCCACGCTGGCCGGCGCGAACGCGCGCGCCGACTGCCGAACAGGCTCGATCACAAGCGCGCGCCCAAAGCCGTAGCGACACGCAACAAGTCGGCGAACACACCGGCGGCAGTGACGTCGGGACCTGCACCCGGCCCTTGCACCACCAGCGGATTGTTGCGATAGCGCGCGGTAGTGAACTGGACCACGTTGTCAGTGGGTCGCAGATGCGCGAAGGCGTGATCGGGCGGCAGCTCGACCAGGCCGACGCTGGCACCGCTTGAGTCGAGGCGCGCCACAAACCGCAGCACCCGGCCGCGACTGCGCGCGGCATTGATGCGCTCGGCCAAGGGCGCGTCGAGTTCGCTGGCACGGGCGAGAAACTGTTCGCGACTCAACGCAGCTAACACCGGCGGCACCAGGCCCTCCAGCGCAACATCGCCAAGCTCGATGCGGCGACCGGCTTCGCGCGCCAGGATCACCAATTTGCGGGCGACGTCGATGCCCGACAGATCGTCGCGCGGATCGGGCTCGGTATAGCCGGCCGCGCGCGCTTCCAACACCAACTCGGAGAATGGCTTGATGCCATCAAAATTGTTGAAAAGGTAACTCAAGGTGCCGGAAAAAATGCCCTCGACCGCGATCAATTCGTCGCCGGTATCGAGCAGATCACGCAGGGTTGAGATCACCGGCAAACCCGCACCCACGGTGGCCTCATAGCGCCAATGACCACGTTTGGCGGCGGCGCGAGTAGCGTCGTACTGCGCCAAAGGCGCGCTGCCGGCCTGCTTGTTGGGGGTCACGATGTGGATGCCGGCGGCCAACCAATCGGCATAGTGCGCGGCGACCGCGGCGCTGGCACTGCAGTCGATGATCATCGCGTGCGGCAGATGCGGCGCGCGAATGTGTTGGGCAAACGCAGCCAGATCCAGTGGCATGCCGGCTTCGACAAACTCAGCTCGCCAGTGCGGCCAATCCATGCGTCGCTCGGCGATGCTCATGCGTGTCGAACCAGCGATTCCGCGCAAGCGCAGGTCGAGTTGCGAATCCTCGCGCAAACGATCCGCTGCGGCGGCCAATTGGTCGAGCAACACGGCACCAACCTGACCCGGCCCAATCAGGCCAATTGACAGCGTTTGCGGCGACAACCAGAAGCCCGCATGCACCGCGCGTAAGGCGCGGGTGGCGTCAACGGCGTTGATGGCGACCGAGATATTGCGCTCGCTGCCACCTTGCGCAATCGCGCGGACGTTCACTTCGGCGCGCGCCAGACCCGTGAACAACTGCGCCGCAACACCCGGATGCCCGGCCATGCCATCGCCCACTGCCGCCAGCACGGCGATATCGCCTTCGGCGTCGATCGCCTGCAACATGCCCGAGGCCAATTCGCGGGCAAACACTTCGCGCAGCACGCGTACCGCGCGCTCGGCGTCGGCCCCGCGCACTGCGCAGCAAATCGAATGTTCCGAACTGGCCTGGGCGATCATCACCACTGAAATATCGGCCTCGCGCAGCGCGCCGAACACACGCTCGGCGGTGCCAGGCACACCGATCATGCCGGTGCCTTCCACTTCCACCAGCGCCATATCGGCGGCAATCGTCAGCCCCTTGACCGGCCGCGCCTCGGCATCGTGTTCAGGGCCGATGCGGGTACCCGGTAAATCCGGCTTGAACGTGTTGCGCACCCACACCGGAATGCGCGCCGCCAGCAACGGGCTCATGGTGCCCGGATGCACGACCTTGGCGCCGAAATAGGCCAACTCGAACGCTTCGTCATAACTCATGCGCGGCAGCAGTACCGCATCCGGCACCAGCCGCGGATCCGCACTCAACACACCATCCACATCGGTCCAGATGTGCAACTCGGCGGCCGCAAACAAGCGCGCAAAAATCGCCCCGGAATAGTCACTGCCGTTGCGCCCCAAAGTGGTCGGCCGACCCTCCGCCGTGCGGGCAACAAAACCAGTCACGATGACGCGCTTTTGCGGATGCAGCGCACGCCATGCGGCCAGGTTGCGACCGCTGATTTCCCAATCGACCACCGCGCCCAAGCTGTTGTGCGCAACCACCAGCACTTCGCGTGCGTCCAGCCAGATCGCGTCTTCGCCACGCGCGCGCAGCAAGGCCGCCAGCAATTGCGCCGACCACACTTCGCCCAAGCCTTGCACATAGTCCAGCAGGTCGGCCGCCGGATGGCCGAGCAGGCGCACTGCGCGCAGCAGCGCGCCGAGGTCGTCCCAATCGCGCTCAAGCGGAATTAGTGCGGCCGCTGCTCCGTCGCCAAGCAGGGCCAGCGCGGTCTTGCGATGCCGCGTCACCACCAGGTGCTGCTCCAGATTCGCGGCATCAGCGTCACGACTGGCGGTGCGGGCCAAGCCGATCAATGCATCGGTCATGCCTTGCATCGCCGACACCACGGTGATCTGGACGGCGTCATCGCGGGCGGTGAGCAGGTCAGCGACGTGAGCGATGCGAGCGGCGTCGGCGAGACTGGAGCCGCCGAACTTGTGGGCGATGGTGATGAGCTTGGACACAGCTTGGCTGATGGGGAATTGGGTGGGCTCGCGAGTGTGCCTTAAATTGCGGCGGTGCAGCACGGCGGCTGTGCTGACGTATCCTGATCGCACTTACGCGTCTGCAAAGCCCGATTCTGTAAAACCATCGAAACCATGGACAGCCTGCTTTCCGCCCTCTTGCTTGGCCTGATCGAAGGTCTAACCGAGTTTCTGCCGATCTCCAGCACCGGCCATTTGCTGATCGCCCAACATTGGCTGGGGCCGCGCTCTGACCTGTTCAACATCAGCATCCAGGCCGGTGCCATCGTCGCGGTGGTATTGGTCTATCGACAGCGCTTGTGGGGCTTGGCGCGCGGGTTCCTCAGCGATGTGGAACAACGTGACTACGTGCTCAAGCTGATCGTGGCCTTCGCCATCACCGCCGTGCTCGGCTTGGCGGTCAGCAAGGCGGGCATCCGTTTGCCGGAGACCGTCACCCCGATTGCCTGGGCCTTGTTGATCGGCGGCGTGTTGATTCTGATCGCCGAGCGAATCACCGCCGGCCGCGTGGATTCGACGCGGATCACCTGGACCGTGGCCATTCTGGTTGGCGTGGCACAGGTCGTGGCGGGCGTGTTTCCCGGCACTTCACGTTCGGCCGCCGCGATCTTCGTCGCCATGCTGGCCGGCGCATCCAACCGCCCCGCCGCCACCGAGTTCGCCTTTTTACTGGGCATACCCACGATGTTCGCCGCCACCGGCTATGCCTGGCTGCGTGATGGCGGCCAAGGTGGTGAGGCGTGGAGCGAGCTGGCGGTGGCGTTCGTCGCCGCGACCGTCGCTGGATTTGCGGCCGTGCGCTGGTTGCTTGGTTATATCAAGACGCACCGGTTCACTGGATTTGCGTGGTACCGGATTGGCTTGGGAGCGGCGTTGTTGTTGGGGTTGCCGGCGGGGGCGTGAGCGCTGGGATTTCGACTCTGCTTCATCGAATTGTTGGGGCGCAGTTACGCAGCATGCAGGTCTTCGCGGATCACTTGGCGAAGTGCATCCAGGGCGATCGGACGCCCACCACTTGCGAGGCACTCCCGAAGCACTCTGTTGATCTCAGTCTGATAGGCAGTCCCAGCAGCTTCCGCCTTTTGCCGAAACAGCTCGTTCACGTCGTCGTCGAGCATGATGGTAATGCGCGTCTTTCCGGGTGAGGCGAGCACTGCGCCACGCTCTGCTTTGCTGAAGTCGTACTCGTTACGCATGGACGTACTCCGTTTCGCCGCGGCTGGCCTTGCGAGCAGAAATCAATCGCGTGCGCTCTCCACGTGGGGTGTGCACGACGACCCCTACTCGCCCCTGAGAATCCATCGCCAGCGTGATCAGCCGCCGCTCGCCTTCAGCATCCGGATCTTCGATGGTGATGCCTCAGTCGTCGCGAAGCGACTGCTCGGCATGCGCGAGGCTAACCCGATGTTTCTTGAAGTTCGCTTGCGCCTGGTCGGGATCGAACTCGATCTCGATGATAAATATATGCTTTACATGCACATGCACATGCACATGCACATGCACATGCACATGCACATGCACATGCACATGCTATTCAAGTGTGCGGTACCCCAACCGCTCCGCAATGGGCTGCAACGGCGCAAATGCCGCCGCCAACGGCTCCGCATACGTCCGCCAATGGCCCGGCGCAAACGCAACCGGTAATCCGCCCATGCCGCGTCGGCTGGCGGTCAGTGTGGCCACGTCGGGCAAGGCGTCGAGGCTGAGGGTTTGTTGCAGACGGATCGCGACTTGGGCTGGGTCGTCGATGAGTTGCGAGTCCGTGACCAGCAGCAGATTGGGGTCGGCGGATTCAATCCGCGCAAGCAGCGGCTGCAAGCTTTGCCGTAACCACGTGGCCGCAGCGATGAGGCCGGGGAAACGCACCGCGAACGGGCTGGCAAACGCGAGCCAGTTCAGCAGTAGATCGCGTGGGTCGGCCACCACGGCGACCAGACTGGCGCCCGGCAAGGCGGCGGCGATGCGGCTGTCCCAGTGCGGCAGCCAGTCGATGCAACGGCTCGGATCACCGCCCAGCTGCTCGATCACATGGCGCCAACCTGCCTCGCTGGCGAGGCCGCCGTCGCTGCGCGGCGGGCCAAATCCATCGGCGCGTGCGGCGCGACTGAAACGATCATCCAGCACGGTGAAGCCCGGTACTTGGGCGAGCATGGCCAACACTTCGCGTGGCCGACCGCCCGGCGGTGACCACAGCAGACGCGGCGGCGGGCCGAGCTCGCGGCGTAATTCGGCACCTGCCGATGGCGTCAGGGCAGGTGCGGCAATCGCGGCCGGCAACGGCTCTCCGTCGCCGCTGTGTGCCCAAGCGTCCTCCCATGCCGCTACCGCTTGCGTCGTTTGACCGA
>Ga0105048_10013217_pt1 | contig 12911 bp, 6 predicted proteins | sample MAT05_FD_78382 | JGI IMG/M metagenome (GOLD analysis project Ga0105048, IMG submission 78382) | Freshwater microbial communities from Lake Fryxell liftoff mats and glacier meltwater in Antarctica - MAT-05 | ecosystem: Environmental > Aquatic > Freshwater > Ice > Liftoff microbial mat | place...
CAGACCAGCTGCGCTTTTTCGCTAAACAACAGTAGCGCCTAGAACTTGTAATTTACGCCGAGCAGCACCGTGCGGCCATATTCGTTGTACGAGCGGGGACGATCGGGAGCGCCTGGGTCACGGAAGAACTCCTGGTAGGGTTCGTTGGCCAGATTGTTGATCTGCAACATCACCGATAGACCGTCCAGTCGATTGCCCTTGAACTCGTAGCCGGCTTGAAAGTCGACGATTTTCTCGCCCTGCACGTAGCGGGTGTCGCGATCGGCGCCGAAGCCCTGCACTTCACCGATGAATGACGACCGGCTGCGTTGGCTAATGCGCGTCGAGTAGCCGTATTTCTCGAAGTACACCGTGATGTTGGAGACAAAGCGCGACAGGCCAGGCAGTGGCTGGTTCGAGCCCGGTCCGAGTGGGCGCACCGCGCTGCGGGTGTCGGAATAGCTGGCCAACATGCCAAAGCCCTGGGCTTTTTCGGAAATCAAATCAAACGGCATCGAGAACGCGTACTCGTAGCCGTTGATCGTGCCACCCGTGCCGTTGCTGGGCCGCGTAAAGCGCCCGATCGTGGTCGGCGGCACGTTGGCGGTGAACCCTCTTAAATCGAACACGCTGAAATCGAAAAGGTCGGTTCTATCAAAGATGTAGGTCTTCAGATCCTTATGGAACGCGGCCGCACTAAAGTAGGCGCGGGTACCGAAGTATTTCTCAAATGACAGATCGTAGCTGTTGGCGTCCCACGGCTTGAGTTCTGGGTTTCCGCCACCGCCGCTGTATTCGCGCCGTGTCACATCGATGCCAAAGCCGTTGTTGGCGCGCATGTTGTCGAGTCGCGGCCGCGCTTGCTGACGCGCCGCACCGAATCGAATCATCTTTTGGTTGTCCAGCTCGAACGCTAGGTTCAGGCTAGGCAAAATGTCGCCATATTTTTTACCGCCCGAGAAGGGTTGCGCCGCGCTCGCATTGCCGCCCGGAACTGCGAAGCCTCGCGATTCTTGATCCGCTTGCACGTACTGCAGGCCAAAGTTGCCGCGGACCGGAACCGAGCCCAAGAAGGTGTCGATATTGAGTTTGCCGAAACCCAGCAGCACGGTTTCCTCGACTTCCCAATCTTTATTCAAGATGTCCTGGTTAACGTTGGTCCGCGGCCGATACAGCGACTCGTAAGCCCTGCGGATGTCATAGCTGACCACGCCCGGAATGCCGGTGAAACTCAAATCCGCCGGGCCTTGCAGAAGATTGCTCGGCACGGCGACCTGTGGGCCACCGATCAAATCCAGAAACGCTTCCGCCACCTGGCGACTCTTCTCGCGGTGCGAATAGTTCACGCCAAACTCCACCGAGCTAAAGGCGCTATCAACAAACAGCCGCTCAGCTGAAAACAGCCCGGAGCGCAATTCGTCTTTGAATTTCGGGAACTTGATGTAGCCGTTTTGTCCCCATCCACCCGCATCGGTGAGCTGGATGATGCTCGGATCGGCGTAGTTGCGTCCCCAGGTCAGGGTCGGCAGGCCCGAGTCGCGATTGAGCACCACGTTGACGTTGTCAGCGTTGTTGCGGATGCCGGAATAGGTTTCCAGAATTGACTCATCGCGGTTGGCGCGCGACAGACTGAAATCGGCCGTGCCGGTCCAGTTTTCGTCGAAGAAAAATTCGTTTTTGAAGCCGACCGCGAAGACGTCGTCCTCGCGCTCATTTAAGTCATTGCGAATCACCGGGCCGTAAGCGCCGGTGACGCGGCCACTGACTGCGATGTTGTTTTCGACCACGACGTTGCTGATGGTGCCGCCCAAGCCGGCTTGCAGGCCGCGCGTGACTTCGTCGCGCTGAAATTTGGAGTAATAGATATCCAGCGCGCCGCTGTAGAAATCGTTCGGTTTGAACTCAACCACGCCCATCAGGCCGTCGCGCACGTTGTCGGTAGACGTCGCAAACGATTCCGTGCCGGCCAACGCCGCGATAAATGGCGAACCGGTCGGCGCCAGGTTGTTGTAGCCCCACGCGTTCCAGCGATTGGCCTGGCCGGGCGCATCGAGGTGCGCAAAGCCGAGCGCCACACCGATGGTGGAATCGGCAAATTTATCGATATACGAGAGGCTGAAGCGGCCGCCCTGATCGCTATAGCCGGGATTCAGCTCACCTTGTGAGTTGTCTTCCAGACGAGCGTTGATCACCAGCGCGCGCTCTTTGCTTTGCAGCGGGCGCACCGTCTGTAAATCGACGGTACCGGAAATTCCTTGCGCCACGAGACGCGCGTCGGGCGTTTTGTAAACTGTTACGCCGCTGAGCAACTCTGAAGGGTACTGATCAAATTCCACGCCGCGGTTGTCACCAGAGGACACCTGCTCGCGACCGTTCAACAGGGTGGTTGAGAAATCACCGGCCAGGCCGCGAATCGAGATCGTCGACGACCGCCCGCCGACACGCTGCGCGGTCAGGCCCGGCAAGCGCGCGATGGACTCAGCGATGCTGGTATCGGGCAGCTTGCCGATATCTTCAGCGGAGATCGATTCTACGATCGAGGTCTGCCTCATCTTGGTGGCAATGGCCGATTCAATACCGCGACGGATGCCGGTGACCACCACCTCGTCAAGTTTTGCCGAGTTTTCTTTGTCAGCCTCCTCTTTGTCGGCGGCTTCCTTGGCCAGCACTTGGGCGTCAAGCGCTGCTTTGTCGTCGGCTGCGTCCGCTGTTTGGGCGTACGCTTCGGCGTACCAGCCCAGCAGGGCAGATGCTAGAGCTAAGCTCAATAAATCGCGCTTGAAAACCACGTTGAAACCTCCAGTGTGTGCGCCTGCTCGACGCTGAGTCGCAGCGCGCACGTCATAAAAAATTGATTTATCGGCCCGCTTTGATGCCACAAACCATCGCCCAGCAACGCCGCCCTCCTCGAAATTGAATGGTAGCTAAAGAAAAACTTAAGGCGTCTTTGTGCATACGTATTCAAAGCGTTATGCATTTGCAAAACGGGCGTGAAACCCCTGTTTTACCGCCAATACTGCAAGCCTCAACGAAGAGGTGAGCGATGACCTTTGTGAATTTAGCTTGGCCTAAAAGGGCAGCAGCGATGCTTTTGTTGCTGGCCAGCAGCGCGCTCGATGCACAGCCATTGCGCTTGCATGTGGCCTCGCCGGATTGGCGCGCGCAGATCATTTACTTCGCGATGATCGATCGGTTTGACGATGGCGATCCGACCAATAATCGGCAAAGCGCGAACGATTTTGATCCCAACGACCATCGCAAATACAGCGGCGGCGACCTCGTCGGCTTAACGCGTCGGCTTGACTACATCCAGGGCCTCGGCGCGACCACGCTGTGGATTACCCCGCCGGTTGCGCATCAATGGTGGGATGGCGCGATTCAATACGGCGGCTATCACGGCTATTGGGCCGAGAATTTTGCGCGCGTCGATGCGCACTTTGGAGACCTGCGCGACTACCAGCGCCTGGCCGACGGCCTGCACCGCAAAGGCATGTATCTGGTGCAAGACATCGTGGTTAATCACACCGGCAACTACCTGCGCTATCCGCGCGAGTGGGATGCCGCTGATCCAACGGTTGGCGTTGCGATGAACACGCAGTCCGAACCACCCGGGCCGCCGTCGCAAAAAGGCCTCGAGCTCAACGATCCGCGCAATCCACTACACCGCGCCCAGGCGCGCTACCACTTCACGCCGACCATTCGTGATTTCAATGATCCGCTGCAAGAACGGACTTTTCAGCTGGCCGATTTGGACGATTTGAACACGCGCAATCCCGAGGTGCGGCGCCTGCTGCGGCGCAGCTATGGCGATTGGATCAAGCGCGTCGGCGTGGACGGTTTTCGCATTGATACCGCGTTTTATGTGGAGCCAGATTTCTTCGAGGATTTCTTGCATTCGAAGGATCCGCAGGCGCCCGGCGTGCTCGCTGTGGCGCGCGCCACCGGGCGGGTTAACTTTCATTTGTTTGGTGAAGGATTTGCCACCGACCGGCCGTTTGAGGACAGCCAAGCCAAGAAAATTGAACGCTATATGACCGCTGAAAACGGCCAACCGCTGCTGCCGGGCATGCTCAATTTCCCGCTGTACGGCAGCACTTTGGATGTGTTTGCGCGCGCCCAGCCAACCGCAATTTTGGCGGCGCGCATTGCCAGCATGCAGGCGCTGCATCGGCAAATTGGGCTGATGCCGAGCTTTGTCGACAACCACGACGTCGAGCGCTTTTTGACCACCGGCGATGAAGACGGACTGCGCCAGGCGCTGCTGCTGATCATGACCTTGCCCGGTATTCCGGTGATTTATTACGGCACCGAACAGGGCTTCAAGATTCAGCGCCAAGCGCTTTTCAAAGGCGGTTTTGCGGCGAACGGACGCGATCATTTCGCGCAGGATTCAGCACTGTATCGCTACATCGCGCGCGTGAGTCAGCTGCGCCGTGCGCACGTCGCGCTGACCCACGGCACGCCCAGAGTGTTGCAAAGCAATGCCGCCGGCGCTGGGCTGCTGGCCTATCGGATGCAGAGCGCGGATCAGCAGCTGCTGGTGGTTTTCAATAGCGCCGGTGCGCGCGTGCTCGTGGATCGTTTAAGCACTGGGCTGCCGGCGCACAGCACTTTAGTCCCAGAATTTTCAATCGATCCGACGGCGGCTAAGACGCAAGTTGTGGATCAATCAGGTGCGCTCACCCTAGAGCTCGCGCCGCGCAGCGGTGTGGTTTGGCGGGTTGCGGCACCGCGCGCGGGCGCAAGCACTATTCCACCGGCAAGTATTCAGCTTGATCCGCTGCTTAGCGATCGCGTGCGCGATGATTTCGTGGTTTCCGGAATGGCCCCGGGCATGCGCCAGGTGCAGCTGGTGGTCGACGGCGCGCTTGGGTCTGCGCTGATCTCCAAGGTGGACGCGACGGGCCGATTTAGCGGCCAGATCAACACGCAAGGCATGTTTGATCCCGCCATCGAACATCAAGTCGTGGCCTACAGTAAGCCACAGCTGCAGGTGTCCGCGCCGCTGCGCTTTCGAGTCAATCGCGAATGGCAATTGCTTGCTGAACAAGCCGACCCCGCCGGCGACGACCACGGCCCAACGGGCACCTATCAGTACCCCAATGATCCAGGCTGGGCCGATCGCCAGCTCGATTTGCGCAGTGCGCGGCTGTATCGCTCGGGAGCGGCGTGGCGTTTGGATGTGCAAACCGCCGCGATCACGCGCGCCTGGAACCCGCCCAACGACTTCGACCACGTTGCCTTGACCGTGTACTTCGCGCTGCCCGGACGCAAGCTCGGCGCGCGCATGTTGCCGCTGCAAAACGCATCCATGCCCAACGGCATGCGCTGGCACTACCGGCTGCGCGCGGGCGGCTTCAGCAACGCATGGTTTTCCGCAAGCGGCGCCAGCGCAAGCCAGGAAGGCACGCTATCGATTCCCGGTGCACGCATTCAAACCGACCAGGCCCAGCGCACGATCAGTTTTTTATTGCCGCCAGGGGCATTCGGTGCAGGCATCACCCCCGACCACTTAAGCGCCTATGTCACCACCTGGGATTACGACGCCGACTATCGCGCCTTACAGCCGCAAGCCGGTCCGTATCAGTTCGGCGGCGCAAACGCGAACGCGCCGAAAGTGATGGACGATTTGCTGATCAGCTCGGGTGGCGTTGGGGAGTAAGCGGCGCGGTGATCGTGGGTCGGAATCTCCAGTACTTCGTGCGGGCGTCACAGAATCCGCTTCGTAGTGGCGCATGATTGCAATCATCGAGATTAGGCCAAGGTGTGCGAACACTCGCTGCGCCGATCGAACTTTAGCTGCAGCATGGAAAATTTATTTATGCACCTTCGATCAAATGCAATTCGGCTGTATCCGTCGCGGCTATTTCGGCGGCGCTGGCAGGCTGGCACTTTGTCCGGAGCGCTGCTGGTTGCGAGCGTGTTGGGCATGCTGGCCCCGAGCGATGTGGGCGCAGTAGATGGTAACGCGCACGAGCCTGTGTCCCAAGCGAACAGTGGGCCTGGCCTCGACGGGTTTCTGGATGCGGCGGGGCATTTGCAACTGCCAAAGGGTTTCAGCGGTAGTCTCGATCCCACTGGATTTCGGCTGGTTTCGGGCGAAGGCGAGGCGCTGCGCTTTGCGCCTGAGCCGGCCAAGGGCGGCGCAAGCCCTGACGGCGTCTGGACGGGCTTTGGTGGGATTGGGAATGGCTGCAATGGATCAGTGTTGGCCATCGCTTTCGGTGGTGCGGGCGAGGTCTACGTCGGTGGGGATTTCTCAGTCTGCGGAGCGGCGACGGCGAACCGCGTAGCGCGCTTCGACATCACGACTCAGACCTTCGCCAGCCTCGGTAGCGGCGCGACCAATGGGGTGAGCGGCTCGGTTCGCGCGCTCGCCGTGTCCGGCAGCAGTCTTTATGTGGGTGGGGTCTTCACCCGGGCTGGGAATGCTGGAGCAAACAATGTGGCGCGCTTCAACACCACCACGCAGACCTGGGTCACCCTCGGTAGCGGAGCGGCCAACGGGGTGGCGAGCCCGGTTGCAGCACTCGCGGTGTCCGGCTTAAGCGTGTTTGTGGGCGGTAGCTTCACCCAGGCAGGGGGTGCGAATGCGAACTATGTGGCGCGCTTCGACACCTCAACCCAGACCTGGGCACCACTCGGGAACGGGTTGGACGACTCCGTTACCGCCGTCGCCGTGTCTGGCAATGGTGTGTATGTGGGCGGAACTTTCACCCAGGCGGGGGGTGCGTTGGCGAGCCGTGTGGCGCGCTTCGACACTTTGACCCAAGCTTGGACCAGCCTCGGCACTGGCGCGGCAAATGGAGTGGCCAGCTCGGGCTTGGTTTCAGCCCTCGCCGTTTCCGGCAGCAGCCTCTACGTGGGAGGGACCTTTACCCAGGCCGGGGGTGCAACGGCGAACCGTGTGGCGCGTTTTGACACTACGGCGCAGACCTGGGCGAGTCTAGGCAGTGGAGCAGCCAATGGGGTGAGCATCTCCAGGGTTTTCGCACTCGCCGTGTCCGGCAACAGCCTTTATGTCGGAGGAGACTTCGCTTTTGCCGGCGGCGCAACGGCGAACCGTGTGGCGCGCTTCGACGCTACCACCCAGGCTTGGGCCAGCCTCGGCAGTGGCGCGGCCAATGGCGTAAGGGGGAGCTTCGCTTCAGTTACCGCCCTCGCAGTCTCTGGCAGTAGCGTGTATGTCGGCGGGCCATTCTCCCAAGCCGGGGTTTCGCCGACGAACAATGTGGCGCGCTTCGTTACGACGACCCAGTCCTGGGCCACTCTCGGCAGCGGCGTGGGCAACGGGATGAATGACGGCGTTAAGGCCCTCGCCGGAATCGGCAACAGCCTTTATGCGGGTGGAAGCTTCACCCAGGCTGGCGGGGTGGCGGCGGGCAAAGTGGCTCGCCTCAACACCACGAACCAGACTTGGGCCAACCTCCCCAGCGGCGTGAGCAATGGGGTTAATGGCTTGGTTTTCGCCCTCGCCGTATCCGGCAGCTTTGTGTATGTTGGTGGGGACTTCACCTTCGCCGAGGGCAATTTAGCGCTACGTATAGCGCGCTTCGACACCACGAACCAAACTTGGACCAGCCTTGGCAGCGGGGCGGCCAATGGGTTAAACGACGATGTTTATGCCCTCGCTGTATCCGGCAACAGCGTCTATGCGGGTGGGCGATTCACTGAGGCCGGGGGTGCAATGGCGAACCGCGTGGCGCGCTTTGACACCACGACCCAGACTTGGGCACCCCTCGGCAATGGCGTGAACGATACGGTTGAAGCGCTCGCCGTCTCTGGCAATAACGTGTATGTCGGTGGGCGCTTTAACCAAGCTGGAGGTGCGACGACGGCGAACCGTGTGGCGCGCTTCGACACCACGACCCTGACCTGGGCCAGCCTCGGCAACGGCGCCGCCAATGGGGTGAGTAACTCGGTTTTTGCACTGGCCGTGTCTGGCAGTAGCCTTTATGTCGGCGGGTTTTTCAGCCAGGCCGGGGGTGCAGCGGCGCTCCGTGTTGCGCGCTTCGACACCACGACCCAAACTTGGGCCAGCCTCGGCACTGGCGCGGCCAATGGGGTGAGCTCCGCGGTTGTCGCTCTGGTCGTGTCCGGCACCGACTTGTATGTGGGCGGGAGTTTCGCCTTAGCCGGGGGTGCGGCGGCGAACAATGTGGCGCGCTTCGACACCGCGACCCAGACTTGGGAGAGCCTCGGTATTGGCGCGGCAAACGGCGTAAACGGCTTCGTTTTCGGCCTCTCCACATTCGCTGGTGGCATTCTCCACGTCGGCGGCAGTTTCGGCAGCGCCGGTGGCCAGGTTTCGTCCAACATCGCCAGCTACACCCCCGAGGTGATTTTCAGCAATGGCTTCGAATAGCCGATCAAAAGCCTTGTGCGCCCCAGCAAAAGCCGGGGCTGCCGATGGTAGCGATAGGACTTTGGCTAACTGAAAATCCTCACTAGCGACTTAAAGCAATCACCGTGCTGTGTGCTTTTAAAAAGCGCCCTCTGGAAGCGGCGTAATCCCACTGCTCGACCACAAACTCTTTCGCTGCGATCGAGCGAATCACGTTGACTGAGTTTGGCGCGCCGTAGCGCACGCGTTTTGAAACCGAGGTGCCCGCTTGCGCGCACCACAGCTCGCGCGGAAGATCACTAAAACGCTCCGATAGCGCGCGCACATAGGGCAAATGGATGTGCCCACCGAGCACCAAATCCGCACCGGCTTGCGCCCACGCGCGTGCGGCGGCGGCACCGTTGCGCAGCAGGTTCTTTTCGTCCTCAGCGCGGGTGACGTGCAGCGGTTGATGGGTGACCACCACGCGCAGCTGCTGATCGGACGCCGCGCGCAGGCGCTGCACGACGCGCTCAATTTGCGCGGCTGATACCGCGCCTTGCACGTGCCGCCAGCGGCGCGTGGTGTTCACCGTGATTAGCAAAAAATCACGGCTATCGATGATGCCTTCAAGCTCATTGCCGAACGCGCGGCTGTAGGCGCGATAGGGTGTGAATATCCGCGCAATCAAGTTATACAGCGGGATGTCATGGTTGCCCGGAATCACCAGCGTTTGCAGCACGCCCAAGCGATCTCGAAAGGCCCGCGCAGCGCGGAATTCAGCGCGTTTTGCACGCTGCGTGATATCCCCTGACAGCACACATAGCTGCGGTTTCAATTCGTGCGCGAAAGCGAGCAAGGCTTCCAAAACGGGCGCTTGCTCGGTACCGAAATGCGGGTCCGAGAGGTGTAGCAACACGCTCATGCAATCGCCACTCGATCAATTTCAGCAGGCAATAGCAGCTTCAGTGCGCGCGGCCCAACGCTAAACACCAGCGGCGTGCGCATCAGCTGCACCTCGCCATCGGCCGATACCTTTAAAAACTTGTCGCGACGCGGGCGCACCTGCATCCGTTTGAAGCTAAAGCTTGAAATATTCTCATCTGCAGAAAGCCGACCCAGTGCGCCACGCAGCGCCAGCGCGAACAGCCGCGCGCCGCTGGTCGGCTTGACCACGATGGCGGCCAGTCGTCCGTTTTCCAGCGCGTCCAGTTCGGGTTCGTCCAAGCCAATGCGGCCCATCTGCAGGCGATTGTTGGCGACAAACAGCGATGGCGTGGCGAGCACCTCAAAGCGCCCGTCGGTCTCAATCTCCAGCATGAGCTTGCGCGGCTGCGCAAGCAGCGTTAGCAAGCCCGCGAGCACCGCGGTGACGCGGCTGCGGCCAAACTGGCGTTTGTAAGTTTCGCGCTCTTCTTGCACCCGCGCGTACAGCCCGAGGCTGGCGTTGATCAAAAACAGCCGCTTGTTGACCCAGCCGACCTGCTGGCGCTCGACCCTCGCGCCGAGCAGCGCGCGCGTCGCGGCCTCGGCGTCCTGTGGGATGCCGTGTTCGCGCCCGTAGTAGTTGAAGGTGCCCTGCGGAATGACCCCGAACGGCACGTCGTGATCGAGTGCCGCGCTCGCGACCGCATTGATCGTACCGTCGCCGCCGACTGCGACCACTGCGCCGTGCTGGGTGCGCGCTTTAAAAGCGCCGAGCTGGGCGACGGCATTGATATCCTGATCGGCCCGGGTCAGCAAAAATTCGTGCTCGGCGTGTGCAGCCATTAGCACCTCGGCAATCAGCGTTTGCGCAGAGTCGGTTTGCTGGCGCCCGGCGCTGGTATTGATGACGATGAAATAGCGCATCAGGTGACCCGGCTTAAGCGCACGCGCAGATCAAACCACGCCGCCTGGCCGGTGATCGGATCGGCGTTGGCGTAGCGTTTGCTGGGCAGCAAATCGCTGATCACGTGGTTCAATAAAAAACCTTTGCGCGATTCCGGCGCGTCTGCTTTCAATGCCCACGCGCCGCGCTTTTTGCCGATCGCATTCCAGGTCCACACCGTGCCGGGTTCGACGCCTGCATGCAGCTTGATCGGCACCTCGATGGCACCTAAATGCGACTCCACGCGCACTAGGTCGTCAGGCTCCAGCGCGTGGGCGCGTGCGGTATCGGGGTGCAGGTACAAATAGTTGCGCGCTGCAATTTGCCGCAGCCAGCGATTTTGTGAGCCCCACGAGTGATACATAAACATCGGCCGCTGGGTCAGCGCTGAGATCGGATAGCGCTGAAGATCAAGCTCGTTCCAGCCCAGTGGCGCATACCAGCACGGCAGCGGATCGAAATGCGCGAGGATTCGCGCGCGGTCCTTTTCAGGCGGTTGAATGTCGCCGAATCCCAACGCGGCCAGTTGAAAACGGCGCAGCGGCTCAACGTACAGCTTCAATACGATCTGCTCAGCTTTCGCGATAAATCCCCAGCGCGCGGCGAGATCAAGATAGGCGCGATTGGCCATCTTGTAATAGCGCTGCTCGGGCTCGAGCTCGTGGACAAAAAAGCAGCCATTTTCGATGTAGCGATCGAGCTGTTGCGGATTCGGCGCGCCGCGCCCGTGCTCCGATCCGTCCGCACCGCGCCAACCGGCGAGCAGGCCAATGCCGGGCGCGCGCTGGTGGTTGACCATGTAGTCGGCATAGCCACCCGGATACTTGGGTTCGCCTAATTCATTGATCAGGCCCGGAAGATTCAGGCGCGCGCCGAGATCGAGCAGCACGCTTTGAAAGGCGCGTACCGGGCGATCGGGTTCGACCACCGGCTGGCGGATCGAATCACAAATCCGGTCGGCATCTGAAATCGGCCGATCCAGCAGGCTGATGCAATCGTGGCGCTCGAGATAAGTGGTGTCGGGCAGGATCAAATCGGCGTACTGCACCATCTCGGATGAATACGCGTCGCTATAGATCACATGCGGGATTTTATAGGCCCCGCTTGAATCGCGATCGGTGAGCATATTGATCGTCTCACCGGTGGCCATGCTCGAGTTCCAGCTCATATTGGCCATGTACAAAAACAGCGTATCGATCGGATAAGGATCGGCGTTCCACGCGTTGCGAATCACGTTCTGCAAAAGCCCGTGCACACTGAACGGAAACTCCCAACTAAAGGCTTTATCGATGCGCAGCGGCGCGCCGTTGGCATCGACCAGCAGATCATCCGGGCCTTGCGGAAAGCCCAGTGGGCTTGCGTCCAGCACGCCGTTCGCGCGGCGCGTTTTGCCGGGACGATTCAGCGGTGGCGTCGGCTTCGGAAACGGCGCTTGATAGCGATGCGAGCCCGGCGTATCAATCGCCCCAAGCAGCATTTGCAATACATGCAGCGCGCGGCAGGTTTGAAAGCCATTGGCGTGCGCCGAAATGCCGCGCATTGCGTGCATCGATACCGGGCGCCCGAGCATGGTCGGGTGCTCGCGCCCGAGCGTGTCGGTCCACGGCACGTGCAAGGTAATCGCCTGCTGAAACGCCGCGTGCGCAAGCTCGGCTGCGATGCGCTTAACCGTCGCTGCGGGTACGCCGGTCACCGATTCCTGCGCAGATGGCGCGTAGCGATCGTCGAGATAGCGCTCGGCGAGTTGGCCAAAAACCGTGTGCGCGCGCCGCCCGTGCGCCAGCGTGGTGTGCCCGATCAAGCGCATCGATGAGGCCAGATTGAACTCAACGGGCTCACCACTTTGCGCATCGATTACCCACGGCTCGCCGCTCGGACTGCGCGCAATCAACCCGTCATCGGCACTGCCGGGTGCATCGATCAGCAGGTGGGCTGCATCGGTATAGCGCGCTAAATAGTCGAAGTCGATCTGTTCGGCTTTCAATAGCTCGTGGATCAGCGCGAAGATAAACAGGCCGTCAGTGCCGGGCCGAATGCCGATCCATTCGTCGGCAATCGCGCCGTAGCCGGTCTTGACCGGATTGATCGCGACGATCTTGGCCCCACGGCTTTTGAGCTTGCTCAAACCCATTTTGATCGGATTCGAATCGTGGTCTTCGGCCACCCCAAACAGCAAAAAATACTGGGTCAAATCCCAATCGGGCTCGCCAAATTCCCAAAAACTGCCGCCAATCGAATACAAGCCCGCAGCGGCCATATTGACCGAGCAAAAACCGCCGTGCGCGGCGTAGTTGACCGTTCCAAACTGCTGCGCCCACCAGCCGGTCAGCGCTTGCGATTGATCGCGCCCGCTAAAAAATGCCAGCTCGTTGGGATTGCGCGCGCGGATCGCTGAAAGCCACTCGCTGGCCTGCGTGAGCGCCTCATCCCAGCTGATTTCTTCAAATTCGCCCGAACCGCGCGCGCCGACTCGCCTAAGCGGAGCGTGCAGCCGCGCTTCGGAATAGTGCTGCATGATGCCGGCCGAACCTTTTGCACACAGCACGCCACGATTGACCGGATGGTCGCGGTTGCCCTGGATGTAGCGCACCCGCCCGTTTTTAAGGTGCACCTTGATGCCACAGCGACACGCGCACATATAGCACGTCGTCGGCTTTACTTGATCGCTAGCTTCATTAAGGTCAATGACATGCATACGCCACACTATAGGTCGCTAAACGTGAGCGCGTGCGCATGGGC
>Ga0105048_10013219_pt1 | contig 12910 bp, 11 predicted proteins | sample MAT05_FD_78382 | JGI IMG/M metagenome (GOLD analysis project Ga0105048, IMG submission 78382) | Freshwater microbial communities from Lake Fryxell liftoff mats and glacier meltwater in Antarctica - MAT-05 | ecosystem: Environmental > Aquatic > Freshwater > Ice > Liftoff microbial mat | place...
GCAATCTACCTGCTCACTACCACCGCCGCGGTGGCGCTGGTGGACCGCTACAATACGGTGTCCGCCTACTACGCGGCAACTGCCGCCGGCGCCGTCTTCACCTTGGTCTTTATGACGCAACTCGCCTACCGGCGCCTTCGGGTCCATTTGGGAGACACTGTAGCGTGGCCGAGCTTGACGGAGGCGTTCCGCGATGGAAAGCGCGACACGCAGCAGGTAGTGCGCGACTCCCTGCTCCTGCTCTGGACCGAGGGTGCCGGTGTAATCATCGCGCAGACCGATCGACTGCTCCTCGCCACGCTGCTCCCGCTTTCAAATCTCGGCATCTACAATCTTGGCAGCGCTACCGGTCGCCTCGTCCAGATGACGTCGGCGCCCTTTCTCACAGCCGCCTATCCGCGCCTCTGCCAGATCTCCACCGAACCGGGCGGTGACGCCGCGGCGGCGCGGCACGCTTTTCGCCAGCAGGCGATCGTGCTCGTCATCGCGACCGCCTTTGCGATGCCAGTATGCGCCATCCCGGAGACGCTGCTCACACTTTGGATCGGCGATCCCGAGCTGGCCGCGAGGGCCGGAAGCGTCTCCGCAATTTTCGCCGTCGCTTACGCCTGTCTCGCGCTCTCCGGCGCGCCTTATAATCTAGCCGTAGCCACCCACCACACGCGCTACGCCGCGATCTTCAACGCCGCCGCTGTCGTCTGGTATCCGCTGCTGGGCTACTGGCTCATACGCCACTTTGGTCTGACCGGCGCGGCGCTGCTCTGGCTCAGCTACTGCAGTATGGCCACCCTCGCCTGCACGCTCGTCGCTTGGTTTATCGTTGATCGTGCGTACTGCGCGGGCTGGGAAATGGCGCGTCTCCTTGCGGTGCCGGTCCTCGCGACCGCCCTCGGTGCTCTCGCCCGCACATTGCCCGTCGTTGCAGTACAGCCCTTGCTTAGCCGGACAGCCTACGCCGCAATTGGTTCGCTCGTCATCCTTGCTGTCGGTTTGTTTGTAGTGCTGGGTCGCGCAGGAATCGCGCGCCTAGCTGAAGGTCGGTTCGAGCGCCGGGCATCGGCTTCGATCCCACCCATGCCCTGACCGTTTCTGTACTCTTATGCCGAAGATCACCGTCCTCCTTTGCACCTATCGGCGGCCGCAGCTTCTCGCACGAGCGCTCGCCAGCCTGGCAGCTCAGCACTTCCCAGAATTGGAGGTCCGAATTTTCGATAATGCCTCAGGCGATGAGACTCGCTCGGTCGTCGATTGGTTTGCCGCGCACGGGCTGGCTATTCGCTATCACTGCCAGCCGGAAAACCTCGGGTTCCGCGGCAATTTCACTTTCGCCACCACTCGGCCGATCGAGTCTGAATTCGTGCATATTCTCAACGACGATGATTACATCTTTGACGGTTTCTTTCAGACGGCCCTCGCTGGATTCGATCGGATGCCCGAGGCGATTTGCTCGATGGCGCAGGTGGCGCATGTGGAAACTTCCGGCGAAGTTACCGCCATCCCCCTCGCACGCTGGCCGACAGGCGCCGTCGGCCCTGGTAAAGCCGCACTTCTCATGCTGCAGCTTGGGCACCCCGAATTAACCGCGATGCTCTATCGCAGTGCCTGGTTCCGTGAGGTCGGTGGGTTCGATTTCGATGGTTACGGGAACTGCTGCGACGTGCCGTTTCACGTCCTCGCAGCGGCAAAGCATGCGTTCGTCCTTTCGCCCACAATCGGAGGCATCTACAGTTGGCACGAAGGTCAGGAGAGTCTGCTCGCGGAGAGCGACGCAACGTCGGTTTTCGCCGGGATGTTTGCCCGCCTTGATCGCGGCTCTTTTCCCAATCTCTTGATTTTTCGCCAAGTCCTGCGGGCTATCGCGAGCCGGCACGTTTACGCTCAACGGCACCGGACGCGCGGGCCAGGGGCCGCTCGGGAGTGGTGCGGCCTTCAAGCGGTATTCGAACTCACCCGGCGACGGCCAGCCGAGTGCGGCAGCGCCTGGCTCGGCTACCTGCGCGCGCTGGGCAGCACGCTGGAAAGGTTGTCCTGCACCCCTTCGGCACGTGCATCCGAGAGACTCAGGCGCGAGGTGTGCGCCGCGGCGCAGCGGCAAATCGCCGTATTCGCGCTACAGCTCGCTCGGGAATATGTGGAGCCTTGTCTCGTGGCAGCCGGGTTCGTGGGATCGGACAAGAGCATTTGCCGTAAATGATTCTCACGCCCAGTCCCGTGGCCATGCCCGGTCAACGCCGCAACGTAGGACCGCGAATCCTCCGCGTAGATGCGCCCGGCTTTCGGGGACTTTCGCACTGGCCGTTTTGTGTGAACTGTAGCGATGGCTTCGGGCTGCCGCCGCTAGAGGCGATACAATGCGGCGTGCCGGTCATCACTTCGAACGTATCATCCCTTCCCGAGGTTGTTGGCGACGCCGCGAACCCCCAGGTCACCCCGCTCGATTTACACGCGATTTCCGCAGCCATGCACCGGCTTTATCAGGACGCCGCGGCTCGCAGCCAATTTGCCGCGGCGGGGCTGGCGAGAGCCCGGCAGTTTAGCTGGGAAAATGCGCCGATGCCACCGAGGCCGCCTACCGGACGGTGTTGCAAACCTGAGCTTCGACACCGTTGATCAAGCGATGAATCAGCAGCCTGCTCCCGCCCGTGTAGGTCTCGAGATCTCCGGCATGTTGCAGGACCGCCAACGACACGTCGGAGTGGGCGGCTTTACCACCAGCGATGCGCGAGTGACCGAGCACGTCTTCCGCGCACTGCTCCTTGACGGGCCGGAGGAGGTGCGCCTCGAGCTGTTTGGTAATGTCGCGCTGCACCTCAAGCCGGACGAACAGGTGCGGCGACGCGAGCGGGACGTCCCTTTTCACCGGCTGCCCGGAGTGCCGGATGTCTTCCTCTTGCGCACGCTACTCTCTGGGAAATTTCAGACCCTGCTCCGCCAGCGCGTCTACGCCGGGCGCTGCGCCCGGCGTCAGCTCGCGCTCATGCATTACACTGGTGCCTCCGGGGCTTGGGGTGATCGGCCTCTGGCCGCGCAGGAGCTCGTCATGGTCTGCGATCTTTACCCCGAGCGGATGGACCCGGCCGTGTTGGAAGCCACCCGGCACCGGTTTGCCCAGCGGCGGGATACGCTGTGGGTGACCGCCATCTCCAGCTTTACCGCGCAGGATGTCGTCGAACAGCTCGGTCTGCCAGCGGAGCGGGTCGCGAGCATCCCGCTCGCCGTGGACCATGCCATCTACCGACCGGAGCCCGCGGATGAAGAGGTGCGGATGGACCTGACCCGCCGCTTTCCGGAAGGCTACGTGCTTTTCGTGGGCAGCTTTTCGGGGCGGAAAAATTTCTTTGCCCTCGCCGAGGCGATGGAGCTGGTCAATGCCCGCCGTTCCACTCCCGTGCCGTTGGTCATGGCCGGCCCGGAACTGGGTGCGCCCTATCGCCAACGGCAGCGGATGCGGGCGCGCCTGCGCGAACATTTCCGACACACGCCCTTCACCGAGATCCTCCGGCCCAGCGACGCCGAAATGGCGGCACTCTACCGCCATGCGCGGGTGCTGGTGCATCCCTCGGTGTTCGAAGGTTTTGGCCTGACCGTTTTGGAAGCTCTGGCCTGCGGCTGTCCGGTCGTTTGCGGTCGCCATTCCTCGGTGGTGGAGGTGGGAGGCGCGGCCGCCGAATTCGTGGAAGACGTCCGCCGTCCCGAGGAACTAGCCGCGGCGACCGAGCGTCTCCTCACCGCGGACCGCACGTCGCTGGCGGAACGGCGCGCCGCCGGGCTGGCCCATGCGGCCACCTTTACCTGGGAGCGCTTTGAACAGGCGACCGTCGCGCTGCATCGGCGAATCCTTGGCCTCCCCGATGCCTCGGGCCGCTGAAGCCGCCGCTGGTTCCCAGACCTCAGGGACCATCGGTTTGCTTTCGCGAAATCCTACCGCTAACCTCGCTTCACTGCATGTTCACCAGCCAAAATGACCTGAACAATCTGGTGGTGCGCGTGCTGATCCCGATCGTGGGCTCGATCGGCGCCGCATTCGCCACGGTATGGCTACTCCAGTCGATCAATCCCCTGGCCGCGTTTGCCTTCCTCGTCGCGGCGGTCTTTTTTTTCGTCGCCGTCGTCTCGCCCCGGAGCGGCCTCTATCTGCTCATCGGCACCTGCGCCTACTCGGATCTGATCAAGCGGTTGCTGGTCATTTTCGGCGAATTGAGCTTCGATCAGATCGCCTACGTGCTGATGATCGCGCCCATCATCGTGATCGGGCTGCTGACCTCGATCATTACCCGCCGCGCCTTTCATCAACTACAGCTGAACCGCGGCGATATCATACTCGGGTGCGCGGCGGTGGTCATGGGCGCGGCCAATTTCATCATCAGTGTGAAGGCGAATGGCACGATGCTGGAGGCGGCCAAAAACGCGGTGAACAACGGCGTTTTCGCCGGCTCCGCCGTGGTGGCGTTGCGCGCGTTTCGCGACGAGGAAGATTTGGAACGCTTTATCCGGGTGTTGCTCTGCGTCTTTCTCCCGGTCCCGCTCTACGCCCTCTGGCAGCTTGCCTTCGGCTTTGCCGATTACGAGGTCGAGTACCTGCGTTCCGGCCTCAGCATCGAGATCAAGCAGCTTTACGAAATCCGGCCGCGCCCTTTCTCCACCCTGAATTCGGCGGGCGTGCTGGGGACCCTTTGCGCCGCTCTTTTTATCCTTTCGCTCTATCCATGGATTGTCCGTCGCTACCGCGCCTTTCGCCCCCGGGAAACCGTCGGTTCCATTCTCTGCGCCCTCATTTTTTTTGCCGGAGCCGTCGGCTCGCTGGTCCGGTCTTCACACGCGGTCTGGTTGATTGCCGGAGTATGCCTGTGTTGTTTCGGTTCGCGCCTCCGGACCAGGATTTTCTACGTGGGTGCGGTTTCCATGCTGCTCTTCATCATTCTCGGTGCGTCGTGGATCCAGGAATGGCTGCCTTACATCGACCCCGCGCAGTTTGCCAGCAGTGACTATGGCACCGCCTCGCTTAGCATCCTGACTTACAATGACCGCCTCAATGGATTCATCAACATGACGGCCTCGACCGATATGTATAGCTGGTTTGGCATCCCGGAGTCCCGGCAAGGATTTGGTTCGACGTTCAGCCACGATCCGATTTCCGGCTTGATCATGAAGGTCGGCGTCGTCGGGTTTGCCGCAATCGCCGCGTGCCTGGTGCTAGGTTTGCGCTGGATTCATTCGCACCTGCTCGGGCTCCCGCCTGGTCGCCGCCAGAAGCTCGCCGTCCTGCTTACCTCCGTTCTAGTAGGCTGGCTGTTCACCGAGATTTTGGTCAGCTGGGTGATCTCGACGTTTCCGGTCAACGTCATTTTCTGGCTCTTCGTCGGAGCCGTCGGATTCCTCCTAGCGACTCCCGTCACCGACGCTCCGGCCGGGGAACGGTCGAATGAAACTGATGATAATCCGGACCGGGAACCGGTGTGGCGTCCGAAACCCGCGCTTTCCGGCGCCGGTCGCTGGGACCTGAGTCGGCGCAGGCTCCCCTAGGTATGGATACTCAAGCCATCTACTCGCTTTTTTCACGATTTCGGCTTGAGCGGATGCGCCGATTTCTTACGGAGTATCGTCCATCCTCTGAGACGACGATTCTCGATTTGGGTGGATTTTCTGCCTTCTGGCGCCACTCCGGGGTGGATTCCCAGATCATAGTGCTCCAACTCGAAGGCGCGGAAGATCTACCTGCGGGAACCCCTGCCAACATTCGCTCGATCGCCGGCGACGGCTGCGATCTCCGGGAGCACGCTGACCAAAGTTTCGACTTGGTCTTCAGCAATTCGGTGATCGAGCACGTGGGAGACTTGGAGAGGCAGCAGTCCTTTGCCCGGGAAGCACTCCGCGTCGGGCGCAGTGTATGGGTGCAGACGCCTGCCTGGGAGTTTCCGGTCGAGCCTCACCTACTGACTCCATTTATTCATTGGTTCCCACAATCAACCTACGAACGGCTGATCCCGCTGAGTGTGTGGGGCCTGCTCCGGAACGCCGAGGAGCGCGCGGCTTGGTCGCGCCATGTGCGCGCCCGTCTCATCTCGGCTCGGGAGATGCGAGCCATGTTCCCTGGAGCGCGCTTGATTACCGAACGTTTCTGCGGCCTGCCAAAAAGTCACATCGCCTACCTCCCCGCGGGCGACCGCAGGCGTTCATAGATCCCAAGCAGCCGATGGGCGTATTCTGTGCGGGTCAGCGCCTGACCGGTGTCGCGGCTAAAGCTGGCCGCCCCGCGCTCAATGAAGTGCCGCAGGGTCGCAGCCATCGCGGTGGGTTCGTAGCTGAGGACACAGCCATTCACACCATCGCGCAGAATCATCTCCGAGCCGTGGTGCGGCGTGAGCAGGAGCGGCAAACCCATGGCCGCTGCCTCGATCTCCGCGAGGCAGAACGCCTCGAAGTAGGATGGGTAGAGAAAGGCATCGGCGGCCGCGAGATAGTGCTCCGCGGCGGGCTGCTGGCCGGTGAAAACGATCCACTCACGCCAGTCGCTTACCTCGCGATTGAGGCGAGCTTCCAGAGTGGCGATCGTGCGGGGTAGCCCGCCCACGACGAGGAACCGCACCTGCTGGACGCCCTCCGCGCGCAAGATGGCCAGCGCTTTCACGGCAAGCCAGAAGCCCTTGCGCTTATGGTGGCCGAGGCTGACGAAAGCGAAGACGATTTCCCCGCTACGCCAGCCGAGTTGGGCGCGGAAGGTCTCGCGGCTTTCCGCGCGTATCGTGGGGTTGAAGCGGGTTTCATCGTAGGCGTTCGGCAGCGTTTCAAACTCGAGGCCGGGGCGAGCGCGGCGCCGGACTTCTTCGCCCACGGAATCGGAAACCGGGAGCGCCTTACGCAAGAGAGGGCACCACCACTGAATCCACTCGAAGATCGCCCCCCCGCAGTGAAGCAGGAACTGGAGCGGCTCCTTCCAGCTTTCGAAACCGAGCTCCCAATGTTTGCGCAACCACACGCAATTCACGAAATGGACCGAGGCGACGTCGGCACCAAAATAGATCCCGCAGTTTGTATGGATGACATCGGCCGGCCGCTCGCGGTGCAGGAGCCACTGGATGAGCCCGTAGAGGTTTGCGGCGAGCGAGAAGTAGAACATCACCAGAGCGCCGGGCAGGGGACTACGGGGAAGGAAGACATGCTCCACGCTGTCCCTCGGAGCATCGGAACGCAGGCACCAGATCTTAATCTTCCACCCTTCAGCCTGGAGGCGGGGCAGGGCATACAGGAGCTGGCGGGCACCAGGGTCGCGATACTCCACGTAGGCATCCACCCACAGAACCGATTTTGAGCGGTCCAAAACGACAGGCCTCACAAAGGTAACTTGCAGCGAGCGCCAGCCACTACCGCCTTCAGGGTGCCAACTGGCCGGACAATGCCGGCTTTACCGCCTCCAGAAAAAGCCGCGCCGAAAACAAGCTTGGGAATGAAGTTCCGAGGAAGGCGAGTGGCGCCGAAAGGGCCCGCAGCGCGGGGTGCCAGCGTGTCTTGCGGTAGATATAAGGGGCGGCCAATAGAGTGAATCCCTCCGACATCCTGCCGCTGATCTTGAAACCTGCACTTGCCACCATGCGGTCAAAGAGCCGCGGATTAAAAAAACGAATATGGGGGTCGATCCATGGCGAAGTCCGCGCGGTGAAGGGCGAGCCACCCGGGTTGAAATAGCCCGTGGCGAAAAACTCAAGACGCGTCGTCCAATGCCCCGCGTTCGGCACGCTGAGCAGAGCGACCCCGCCCGGTTTGAGTATCCGGAAAATTTCTCCCAAAGCCTTGGGGGGATCCATCAGATGCTCAAGGACCTCAAAGCAAATGGCCACATCGCACGACCCCTCCGGCAGGCTAGTTTTGCCGTCGGGCGTGAGCTCCTGCGCATTCACGCCGATTTTGCGAGCCGCTGCCACGGCCGTGGCAGAAATATCAAATCCCCGGTAGTCCACGCCCTCCTGGGTAAGAATCGCCCCATACCGTTCGGCGTTCCCGCATCCATAATCGAGGCATGTCTTGCCGGGTTTCAGGTGCTTGGAAAAAAGCTGTCGCTCTTCAGGGCTGGCCGATCCAGCGCTTGGCGACCACCCGCTCCGTGGCTGCCAGTATTGATCATAGTAGGCGGAGTTTCCGATGGACATGTTTGAGAGGAAATCGATTCGCGCTCGCTCATTCACAGCTGCGAACCGGAATTGACTCAGAGAGTAAGGGGCGCTGCGGATCGGTGACAAGACACCAGTGATCGTCCCGCGTCAAAAAAACGATCGCCGGGGACGTATTCAAGGTAGGCGTGGACTCTGGGACTCATGGCTGACAAATTCGGTTCCAAACAATGCCTAAATTTCGCGACCTGCTCTACAGCAACTATTCCGCGGCCTTCGGAGCCAGCAAAGCCTACGATTTGGAGCTGGCATTGCGAATGTTTGAAGGCGTTGGCCAGATCCCGTCAGTATTGAAAGACGCCCCAATCGCCGATTTAGGCTGCGGCAAAGGAGAGTGGTTGGTCTGGCTCCAACGGAAGGGCTTTACCACATTGCAAGGGTTCGATTTCTCGGCGGCCGAACTCGCTCATGCGGGAGGCATACCCGTGGAGTGCGGCGAAGTAACCTCCATCCTCGCAGCCGAGCGATGGCAAGGTCACTTCGCTCTGCTCCACGCCAAAGACATCATCGAGCACCTGACCAAACAGGAAACGGTCGATTTCCTCCTCTCGTGCCGTCGGGCGCTACGTCCGGGCGGGCTGTTGTGGATCTCCACTTTTAATGCGCAGGGCCTATTCTCCACCGCCACACGTTATGGCGATTTCACCCATGAGAGCGGATTCACCCCCACGAGCCTCGCGCAGGTGTTGCGGGCTTGCGGGTTTGAAGTAGAGAGCGTCAGCGGCGCTCACACCTGTCCGCAAACGCTGGTCGGACGCCTGAGGCATTGGTTGTGGAGGACGGTGGCTTTTCCTGGACGAATTATTCTGCGGGCTCGCCACGGCGGCACGGCCGATTCGGGAATCGATTGCTTCACAGTGGACCCCGATCTATTCGCCATCGCGCACCGCTCCGCTTCTTGATCTGCGCTCGGGGGCACCGCGGGAGATTGCGCCGCGGTGGTAGATCTCGATCAAATGGGAAACGTGGTTTTCCCAAGAAAGCTTTGCGGTCCGCAGTCTGCCTCGTAAACGTAAACCGGCGAGGTGCTCCGGATGGGTCAGCAGTTCGACGATCTGCCGCGCAGCTTCTGCAGGGTCGCGCGGATCGAAATACAGCGCGGCGTCGCCTCCGACTTCCGGCAGGCTGGAGGCGCTGCTGCTCACCACCGCGCAGCCGGCGGCCATGGCTTCGATCAGCGGCAGGCCGAAGCCCTCCAGGGTGGAGGGGAAGACGAGAATGTCGCTCGCCTGATAAATCGCGACCAGATCTCGATCCGGCGCCCGGCCGCATTCGATGAGATGCCCCGGCGGAAGCACCTGCTCGATCGCGGCGCGGAGAACCGGCGGGAGCCGTTCGCCGACGCGCACCAGCGAGACCGGTCCGACTTTCGCGACGACTTGACGAAGAATCTCTGGGAGCGCGGCGAGGTTCTTCCGAGGAACGCAGCTCCCCACACTGAGCAGGCGTGGGCCGGGCGGCAGGGTGAGATGCGGCGGGAGCGATTGCGGAGTCCGGAAGGCATCGGTATTCACCCCCAAAAGGAGCACGTCGATTCGGGGGCCGGGGCCGACGAGTTCGCGAACGGCGGTGGCGGTGTGCGTCGAGTCGCAGAGCAGGAGATCCGCGCGGCTCAGCCAGGAGAGTGATCGGCGGAAGCGCCGTTCCTGCGCGGCGGTCAGCGAGTGATCGACGAGTGGCGCGAGGTCATGCACCGTGACGATTTTGTAAGCTCCGGGTCGGGCAAAACGAAGCACGTGGGCAAAGGAGTGGTCGAGGACATGCAGGACATCCGCACCGGCGAACCGGCGGACGAGTCGGGGGTAGGCGAAATATTTATGCCAGGCGCGGAAAAGGCGATTGGCCGGTGGGCGTGGCCCGCTCGCCGGCCCGAGCGCGCAGCTCACGTCGAGCCCGGGATCGGGTTGAGCCTGAAACGCTTCCTCGAGTTCGCGCCAGTGCCGCAGCATGCTGAGTGTCCCTTCGGCCGGATGCGCCGGGAGCCAGACGACCCGCCGTTTTGGCAGGGCGGAGCCTGGAGCCGCCGGCGTGGAAACCGGGGCGTCGCCGCGGAGCCAGCGCTGCTTTACGGGATGCACCGCCCACGCTCCGGCGGCGCGCGCTTCCTCCACGCGCGCGCCGAGGTCGGGCAGGACCTTTACGAAGGCGTCTTGATCCGCAAGATCGCGGACGCGGTAGCCGAGGTGGTGGGCGAGCGTGGGAAGATAAATCTCCAGATAGATGCGGAAGGGCTCGCGGCTCGCGCCGATCGCCTCGAAGGCCTCGCGGGTCCAAAACGAGCCGCTGCCAAACATGCTCAGCACCACCTCGGGGTCATCGCGCCGGGTGATCCGTTCCCAGTGGCGGTGAAAGGCGGCATTGCTGTGGTGGTAGAGGTAGTGCGGATGATTCGTGCCGTCCACGCGGTGGACCTGGTAGCCGAGCACGTCCGCGCCTTCCGTTGCGAGGCGCTCGAGGTGCCGGGCGTTGAAGTCCGCGATGAGCGGCAGGTGGTCGTATTCGCAAAAGGAAACATGCGTGAAATCGCGGCCCGCCAGCCACGTCGTGACGCCTGCGAAGACCCCGGTATAGCTCTGAAACTCCCGCTGGTGATCCACGGTGTGCAGCCGGGGATCGTCCACGAAGATCTTCTGCGGGTGCGCGATCGCCTCGAAATCCGCGCGCGTGCCGCCAGCCACGATGAGCACGCCCGCGGGATCCGCAAAACCCCGCCACCACTCCAGCATCCGCGCGACTGCTTCCGCTGGTTGGTGGGTGAGGATGACGTTAAGTACCCGGGCCACGACGCGGAAAATCCGGGGGCTGATGCGTGGTGAAGCCGAGTTCCTGCTTCCAATAGGTGAGCCGCTCCTGCGGGAGAAAGATGGGCCGCACGGCGGTATCCAGCCCGATCACCTTCACCCGCCCGCGCCAGGTGAAGAGGAACGCGCGGCCGAGCGGAGCGCCGGTCTCGGCATCGATGATTGTCGAACCGCACGCACGGAAAATCTTGAGACCGAGATCTCGGACCAGCTTCTTCATCGGGTGCATGGCTCGGTTTCTGGCACCGACACGGGTTGAGATCAACGACTTTGCCGATCCGCGCCTAAATGACCACGAACCAAGAGCAATTTTTCGCCTTGCCGTTTCCACGTTGGATCCGAAGAGTTTAGTCCCTCAAGCGAATATGCCCGAGGACCCCGCCCGACAAAACGAAACTTGGTTCAACGAAAGCTCCCGCTCCCGTCGGTCGTGGAATGAGAGCGTTGAGCACATCGCGATTGATCTGCATTCGCGAGCGATCGAATTGGGACGGCGAAGCAGGCGTGTCCCACGGGTGCTAGATCTCGGGGCCGGAGCGACCGGGCTGAGCACCTATCCCTACCTCTACGCGGGATGCGAGGTGCATGCGGTGGACTCCGCGGGCGAAGCGCTGGATCGTCTTAAGGACGGCGCTGCTGGTCTCCCTGGTACGCTGACTATCCATGCCGAGGACATCGAGCCGTTCCTGACCCGCTCCATCGGCAATGGTGATACGTTCGACATCGTCGTGGCACGCTCGTTCCTGCACCACATTCCCGACTACCTGCAATTGATCCGGACGGTCAGACGGGTGATCTCTCCGCAGGGCGTATTCGTTTCCTACGAAGATCCACCACCCTATAATCGCACCCCCGCCCTTAGTTTATTCTACTCGCGGTTTTCGTATTTCTCGATGCGCCTCGTTCAGGGAAATTATCTCCGCGGACTCAAGACACGCTGGCGCCGACTCACCGGAACGTATCGGGACGACCTTCCGGAAGATGTCGTTGAGTATCACATCGTGCGGAACGGTGTGGACGACGAGCAGATCGCGGCGCTATTCGCCGAATTCGGCTTCAAGTGTGAGGTCAAGAAATACTTCACGACGGACAACCTACTCACGAAGCACCTCGGGCGTCGCCTTGATGTGGTAAACTCGTTTTGCGTGCTGGCCTATCGCCATTAATCAACGCCTTTGGCGCAGCCAGTCCACGGTTTCCTCCACGCCGCGTTCGAGGCTCACCGCCGGGGCGCCGAGCAGGCGGAAGGTGCGGTCCATGTTCACGAGGTAGTCGCTGGTCATGCTGCGGAAGCGAGAGCTGTTGATGTAAAAAGGGCGGCCGGTGACTGCTCCGACCACGTCGCCCACCCGGCCTGCAGCGGCGAGGATAGGCCGCGGGACCACGCGGGCCCGGCGCCCGCGCAGCGCGAGCGAAAAGGCATTCACCCAGCGCGCAATATCCCCCGGCGGATCGCCCACGTAGAAGACCTGCCGGTTCACCTGCTCGGCGGGCAGCTCCATGATCCGCTGCATCTGCCGGATGATATTGCCCACGTATCCGTAGCAGCGCACCACCGGCGCGCCGCCCGGATGCACGTACCATCCCTTCGCCACGATCCGCCAAAACTCGCGCTGATACCGCTGATGCCAGGGCCCCCAGATGTTCGTCGGCCGCACGAGCGTCCAGACGCACGACAGTCCGGCGGCGCGCGTGAGCTGCTCGGTGATCACCTTGCTCTGCCCATAGACGGTCACTGGATGATAATCCTCGTCGTCTTTCGGCTGGTAGCCCGGGCCGCAGACGAACTGGCTCGACGTAATGATCGCGCGCTGGATGGTCGGGGTCGCCTGGATCGCCGCGAGCACGTTGCGCGTGCCGTCAGTGTTCGCGCGGTAGCCGTCCTCGATGGTGGTGTCTTCCACGCACTCGGTGCGCGCGGCGAGGTGGATCACCGCGTCTGGC
>Ga0105048_10013225_pt1 | contig 12907 bp, 11 predicted proteins | sample MAT05_FD_78382 | JGI IMG/M metagenome (GOLD analysis project Ga0105048, IMG submission 78382) | Freshwater microbial communities from Lake Fryxell liftoff mats and glacier meltwater in Antarctica - MAT-05 | ecosystem: Environmental > Aquatic > Freshwater > Ice > Liftoff microbial mat | place...
ATTCTCTTCGTTGGTTTAATACCCGTCTATCAAACATACGTAAAAATCAGCCGGTTAGTGCATCCGGTCGCCCCGCACGGTTAGGGTGGCGAGGATGGCGGCTTCTTCGGCCAGAAACTCCTTCCAGCGTTGGCGGACGCGGTTGGCAGGGAGAAAGGTTTCGGCCAAGTCGATGAAGGTGCGGTAGTGGCCCGCTTCGGAAATCATCAGGTCGTGGTAGAAGCCGCGCAGGCTCTCATCGGCAATGTGCTGCGAGAGGAGTTTGAAGCGTTCGCAGCTACGCGCTTCGATGAGAGCGTTGATAAGTAAATTGTCCAGCATCTGCTCATTCTGATCGGCGGTGGACCGGCGCATACGGCTCCGCACCTGATTGACGTATTCGTCTTTGCGCTGCCGACCCAGCTTGATACCCCGCTTACCGAGTTCGCGCAGCACCTGCCGGAAGTGCCCCCATTCTTCGGCCACGATGGGCGTGAGCACCTCCACAAGTTTAGCTTTGTCGGTGTACATCACGATGAGCGAAATACAGGACGAAGCGGCTTTCTGCTCGCACCAGGCGTGGTCGATGAGGATTTCGCCGATGTTCATTTGGGCAATGTCTGCCCAGCGCGGGTCAGTGGGGAGTTCCAGTCCGAGGGTTGTCATGGTATTTTTTTAGACACAGAGATACACAAAGAGATGCAGAGTTGAAGAGGAGATTCGCGGAGGTATCAACGTAAAGAACTCTGCGTGTCTCTTTTCTTCTCTGCGAATCTCTGTGTAACAACTCTAAAAATCAACTTCGGCAACCAGCAGCCCCTATTCATCGTTACTCATATATGAAACAGACCATTGCTATTTTTCTGCTCGCGCTCACGGGGCTGGCGGGTTGCCAGACCGGAGCCACCAGCGGCAATTCGGCCCAGACCACCAAAGATACCAGCCCGGCCAAACTGCCCGACCTGAAGCCCGGCGAGGCAGTAGCTACGTTCGCGGGCGGTTGCTTCTGGTGTACCGAAGCGCAGTTCGAGTCGCTGCGGGGCGTTCGCGAGGTCGTATCGGGCTATGCCGGGGGCGAAGAAGCCAACCCGACCTACGAACAGGTGGGTTCTGGCCAGACGGGCCACGCTGAAGCCATCCAGATTTACTACGACCCCGCTGTAGTCCCTTACGATACGCTCGTGAAAGCGTTTTTCATTGCCCACGACGGCTCGTCGCTGAACCGGCAGGGACCGGACGTAGGCACGCAGTATCGCTCCGCTACCTTTTACCGGACGCCCCAGGAAAAGGCCAGTATCGAAGCCGCCATTAAACGTGAAGACGGGTCGGGTAAATACAGTCGCCCTATCGTAACGCAGGTGGTGCCGTTCGAGACGTTTTACCCCGCCGAGGTGTACCATCAGGGATACTACTACACGCACGGCAACGAGATGTATGTCAGCAGCGTATCCAAACCCAAAGTCGATAAATTCCGCAAACGCATGAGCAGCTTGCTCAAGGAGGATTTGCAGTAGCATTTTTATTGTTCAGCTCGTTCTACCAATAACTTGCCCCGGTCGTCAGACCGGGGCTTTTGTTCGCCACTGCTACCCATTTCCGAATATCTGTTCACTGAAAAAGACCGTTCGACTTAAATCTATATTGCACGATACGCCAGAACCGTGTAACATTGTTCAGTCATTCGTCGGGCAGATGTTCCCGTGAGTGACCAACGTTATGCCCGAACCAGACCAGTCAATTGGCAAAAAAATTCTGGGGTTCTTCATCAAAGAGGCCGAAGAACCGGCACCAGCAATCGCTACCGGCTCCCCGCCTGCCCAGCGTGCGGTACCACGCCCGCCCACGGCTGATGTATCTACGCCAAATGCAGGCCAGTCAGACAGCGGAACTCGCGGAACAATTGATGACAAGTTTGCGCAGCATTTGGCCGACGTGCTGGCGCAGAACAACCCGCCCGGACCCGATTATTTCGAGTTTCGCGAAACGCTGCGGAGCCTGCAAAACCTCGGCCTAACCGAAGATAAGCAGTATCAGGCGGCCTGGGCCAGCTTTAAAGCCCTGAGCGGTACCACCGATGTTAACCTGCTGACCGGCACCGCTAACCAGTACGTTGCGGCCCTGAACAAAGACCGCGATGGCTTCGGCAAGAGTGTAGAAACGGCCCTGACCGAGCGCGTGGGCGGTTTGCAGAACGAGCAGCAAAAACTCCAGCGCGAAAACGAAGCCCTGGCCGAACAGTTGCTGGAAATTCAGAAACAGATTGATGCCAACAATACCCGGCTAACTACTATTGGTGGGGAAATGACGGAACAAAGCGCGAAAATCGAGCAGAACCGCCAGAACTACGACGCTACGTTCACGCACTTCACCAGCCAGATCAAAGCGGACATTGACAGGATAAAGCAGTACCTTAACTAAAGTTGTAAAGTCGTAGGTGGTCCGCCACCGCGGTTGTAAAGTTACATAGTTGGCTGACGCGAAAATGATACGTGCGCCAGCCAACTCGCGTCAGCTAACTTTACAACTCAATAACTTTACAACTACAGTGGCAGACCACCTATAACTATTTTAAAAATGGCAACACCTGACTTTTCCCAATTGGGCGGCAGTACGGACCCGGAAAAACGGTCGTTCTGGAGCCGCCCAGAAGGTATTCTGGGCCTGATTACGCTGGCTGGACTGGCCGGTTTCGCGCTCGTGAACATCAACACGATCCTCGAATTTCTGATTCGCGCTACGTCCAACGTTCTCGAGCTGGCTTTGCTGCTGGGGGTGCTGGGCGTCGTGATCTTTCTGATTACGAGCCGGGATATACGCACCGCGGTGTTCTTTCTGTTTAAGTCGATGATGCGGTCGCTGACAGGTGCAGTGATTCAACTGAATCCCATCGCGATTATGAAAATCTACGTTGACGATCTCAAGAAAAAGCGTCAGCAAATGCAGGGACAGATCGACACGCTAGCCGGGCAACTGGTGAAGCTCAACAAACGCATCGGCAGCAACAACGAAGGCATCAAGCAGAAATTTGCCGAAGCCAACAAAGCCAACACCATGACCGACCGGCCCGGTATGCGCGAGCAGGCGCAACTGGCCACCATCGAGGGCGCGGGTTTACAGGAAATGAACGAGAAACTGCTGCCCCTCCAGCGGAACATGACTACCGTGCTGGCTTTCATGGAAAAGGTCAATCAGAGTGCCGGTTACATTATCAAGGAAACCGAGATAAAAGTCCGGCTCAAAGAAACCGAGTACCAGATCGTGAAGGAAAGCTCGAACGCGCTCAAAACCGCCGTCAGCATCTTCAAGGGCGACCCCGACAAAAAGTTCTATTTCGATCAGTCGATGGAGTATATTCAGGACGACATGAGCCAGAAACTCGGCGAGATGAAGCGGGCGATGGACCTGTCGATGGACTTCATCAACGGCGTCGATATTCAGAACGGTATGCTCTCCGACAAAGGCACGGCCCTGCTGGAAGCTTACAACAAAGGCGAGTTCAGGGCTATTCAGTTAGAGGCACCCGGTTCGCCAATGCTTAATCCCATTACCGCCCCCCAACCCGGACAAACACCCGCGAAGGACGCGGGATACCGGAATCTCTTAGACTAATTGTCAATTTCGAATGAGTGAATATGCTGGCGCGAGTCAGTTCCTGCGGCAGCTATATTCGCTCATTCCCTCATTCAAAATTAAACACCCATGCAACGTTTAACCCTTGCCGGAAGGCTCATCATCACGGCCCTGATTGTGGCCGCCGTTTTCTTCGGATTCCGCTATTTCGGCGGCAACGACGCACTGCGCAAACTCGCGCCGGAACAAAACACAGAATCGGCCACGATGCCGCGTACCGAAAACCAAACCTCCGATGCATCGAACCCACCTAATGAGTCTGTTGCTTCGGATAATGCGTCTTCATCCGGCGAAGCAACAGCCAACAGCGGTCCCCGCCCGGCGTTTACATTTACGCCCCCCGCGCCCCAAAATGGCAAACTGAAGGGCGTAGTCGAACTGGGTGCCAGCGGATTCAACTCATTTATTGTGAAAATTGACGAGCAGAAACGCTGGAGTCTGGAGAAAGCCGAATTTGGCAACAGTCTGGTCATGGAAAACATGGCGACGGACACCGACATCCGGGCGGGGCTGAAAAGCTACATCGGCAAGATGCTCGACTACGGCGTTAATGGCCGCGATATTCAGTTTGTGGTCAGTTCGGGAGCTGCCAAAGCAGAAGGAACGCAGAAGATTACCCGCGCGCTCAAGTCGCTGAACTACGTAGTAAACGCCGTTACACCGGAGCAGGAAGGGTCGTTGGCTTTGCGGGCGGTGCTACCGGAAGCTTATGTCGACAATTCGTTTGTAGTCGATATTGGCTCGGGGAATACCAAGATTTCGTGGATGGAAAACGGGCAGATCAAAGCCATTGAAACCTACGGCGCGAAGTATTTCCAGAACAACACCAGCGACCAAACCGTGTATGACGAGGTACGCGCCAAAGCCAAACAGATACCCGTTGACCGGCGCAAGACGTGCTTCATCATTGGCGGTGTTCCTTTCGAGATGGCTAAAGAGGTACGTAACGGCAAAGAACGTTACACGGTACTCAACGCGCCCTCGGGCTATAATCTGGAGAATGCCAAATCCAAAGCGGGCCTGAACATCTACAAAGCCATTACCGACGCCACCGGCACCAGTCAATTTGTCTTCGACTGGGACGCCAATTTCACCATCGGCTATTTGCTAACGCTGAAATAGAGTTGTTTTCTTTCGCCACAGAGATGCACCAAGACGCACGGAGTTTCACAGAGAAAAATTGAGAAAAAAACTCTGTGTAACTCCGTGCGTCTTGATGCATCTCTGTGGCGAAAAACATTTTCACCCCACAAATTCGTTATCTTGTCGAGCCAATTCCCCCTTGCAAGATGACTCTTCGCTACGTTACGCTTCTATCCCTCCTCTCGGCTGCCCTGACACTGACCGGCTGCGAAACCGATCTCGCCCCGCAGGCTCTGCCTGAACACGACTATTTTCCGCTGCAATCCGGGCATTTTGTGGTCTATGACGTTGAAGAAACGCGCTACGCCCTGAACGCCACCCCCGTAACGCAGCGCTACCAGCTGAAAGAACTGACTGGCCCGGCTTACCTCGACGCGGCCAAACAAACGGCGTTTCAACTGGTGCGTTCCCGGCGCGGAGCCGACGATCAGCCCTGGCTACCCGACTCGCTCTGGACTGCCCGGCTCAGCAACAACGAAGCCATCCGGGCCGAGAATGGACAGAACATCGTAAAGCTGATTTTCCCCGTCAACGACTTCCTGATCTGGAACGGGAACCGCCACAACGCCCGCGAAGCCGACGGCTACGAACTCCGCAACGCTGGCCAACCGTACCGCGTGGGGCCAACTGAATTTCCCGAAACCGTGACCGTGGTCGCACAGGACGACTCGACGCTGATTGCCCTTGACAAACGACTCGAAGTTTTTGCCCGGCAGGTAGGAATAGTCTATAAAGAAACCGCCCGGCTCAGCTACTGCGCTGAATCGGCCTGTCTGGGCAAAGCGAAAATCGAGTATGGTACCCGGCAAATTTATCGGCTACGCGAACATGGACAGGAATAGACGGGCCTGGGTTAGCAGTTGTCTCACCCTGCTATTTTGGGTTAGTCAATTAAGCGCGTCGGCGCAGCGACCTCAGAAGTATCTTGTACTGCTTAAAGACAAAGCGAACTCGCCGTACAGCGTTTCGCGTCCGCAGCAGTTTCTGTCGCAGCGGTCAATACAGCGTCGGCAAAAGCAGAACATTGCCACGCTGGAGCGCGATTTACCCGTCAATCCAACGTATATAACGCAGCTTCAACAGGCCGGGGCCAAAATCTGGTTTTCCTCGCGCTGGTTCAACGCCGTGCTGATCGAAGCAACCGGCGCTACGCTGGACGGAGTAAAAAAACTGCCGTTTGTTGCGGGTATCGAATTCAACAAATCACTGGCCAATGCCCGCGCTGGTGCGATTAACGAGACAGTGCGGGCGGCTGGCGTGAGTAAGTTTGGCACGACTGGGACCACTGCGGCTCTACCTCTGTACGGCACTTCTGTGGCGCAGGTGCAGCAGCTTGGCGTCGATAAGATGCACGACGCCGGGTATCATGGCGAAGGGATGTTGATTGGCGTACTGGATGCCGGATTTCTGAATGCCAATACGGTCGGGTTTCTGAAACCGCTCTTCGACGAAAAACGCATCCTGGCCACCTACGATTTCGTGCAGAAAGAGACAAGCGTTTACGAAGACGATGCGCACGGCATGCAGTGTCTCTCAACCATTGCCGCCACCGCCGACAATCAACTGTACGGCACGGCCTACAAAGCGCAGTTCATTTTGCTCCGTACCGAAGACGCCCGCACCGAGCAGCGCGTGGAAGAAGCCAACTGGCTGTTCGGTGCCGAATACGCCGACAGCGCGGGTGTCGATGTAATCAGCTCATCGCTGGGCTACACCACATTCGACGATCCCGCATCGAACTACACCTACGCCAATATGAACGGCAAAACCACGCTGTCGGCGCGGGCAGCTCAGATTGCTTCGGAAACGGGCATGGTCATTGTGGTGGCGGCTGGCAATGAGGGTGCTGGTGCCTGGCGATACATCTCTACCCCGTCCGATGCCGCCGGGGTGCTGAGCATTGCCGCCGTAAACCAGGCCGGGCAGCGGGCATCGTTCAGTTCAATCGGCCCCTCGCCCGACGGACGCGTTAAACCCGATCTGGCGGCTCGTGGGCAGGGGACCATCATCGGCAACCCGAACGGACTGATTTCGTCGGGCAACGGTACGTCGTTTGCTACGCCCCTGGTGGCGGGGCTGGCGGCTGGTTTCTGGCAGGCAAACCCCGGTTTGTCGGCGGTTCAGGTCACGGACGCCCTGCGCAAAACCGGCAGTCAGTACGCTACCCCCGACGCACAGCTTGGCTATGGCATTCCGAAGTTTACGCAGTTGCTCGTGCTGGCCAACGCCGAACCCGCTGCCCCACCGGTAGTCTTTCCCAACCCCGTCAGCGACGCCGGGCCGTTATTCATTCGCTGGCCCAACGCCGGGCGAACCATACCGGTCAACGCCACACTCACCGACCTGACGGGGCGCGTTTTCTATCAGAAGCAGTACGCGCCCAGCGGAACCGATACGTTCGCGCTGCCCACAACCGGTTTAGCAACGGGTCTGTATTTCGTGACGCTGACGGCGGGTACACTCAAAGAAACCGTGAAAGTGATTAAGCAGTAACGCGGGTGGGAACCCGCCCTGAGCGTCAGCAATACAGGTTAAAGCATTGCTGACGCTCAGGGCGGGCTTCCTCCCGCGTTACGATATCACATCCAGAATTACGGCGCAAGCTTCGCGGATTTGGGCTTCGGTAATGATTAAGGGCGGGGCGATGCGCATGGAATTGTCGCAGAACAGAAACCAGTCGGTGATGACTCCGCGCGAGATAGCCCGGTCAATGATGGGTTTAAGTACGTCGAAGGAGTCGAACTCGACGGCCAGCAATAGCCCTTTCCCGCGTATTTCCCGGATGGCGGGGTGTACCAGTAACTGCCGGAACAACTGGCCTTTGGCTTCGGCAGTTGCGTATAGTTTCTCGTCTCGAATAACCTGCAAAGTTGCCAGCGAAGCCGCGCAGGACACCGGATGCCCGCCAAACGTGGTGATGTGACCCAGAATCGGGTTGTTTCGAAACACGCTCATAATCTCGGCGGAGCTGATAAACGCGCCGATGGGCATCCCTCCCCCCATGCCTTTGGCACACAGCAGAATATCCGGCACCACCACGCCATCAAACCCCTCGAACCCCCAAAACGTACCAGTACGGCCAAAGCCCGTTTGTATCTCATCGAAAACCAGCAGCGCACCCACCTCCGTACAGCGTTCGCGCACGGTCCGCAAATAGCCCACGTCCGGTACCCGAACGCCTGCTTCGGCCCCTACCACCTCCATCACCACGGCAGCGGTGCGGCAACTGATTTGCTCAATATCAACGAGGTTGTTGTAACGAATATGCCGGATACCGGGCAGCAGCGGGCGGTAGTTGCGCTTAAAATTTTCGTCTCCGGAGAGGGATAACGCGCCCTGCGTGGCTCCGTGATAGGCATTAAAGCAGGAGATGATTTCCTGCCGACCGGTGTAGCGTTTGGCCAGTTTCATGGCCCCTTCCACCGCTTCGGTGCCGGAATTGGTGAAATACACCGTGTCTAAAGGGGCGGGCAGAGTTTGGGCGAGGGCGTGGGCAAGCTGCGTCTGGGGCGTCTGTACGTATTCGCCATAGACCATCAGGTGCAGGTATTTGTCGAGCTGCGCCTGAATGGCAGCCAGCACGCGCGGGTGCCGGTGACCTACGTTACTGACGCCAATACCCGAAATCAGGTCCGTATAGCGTGGCTGCTCCCCATTCTCCCCTGCCATCGCGTAAATATATATGCCTTCGGCCCGGTCAATTTCCAACCCTAAGGGGAAATCTGAGGTCTGGGCTATATGCTGGAAGAATAACTGCCGGTTAGTTACCGTTTGCATGATGAATATATCAACTTTGTTTGCTCCATTTCAACACGCCCAACCGTGAAAACAGTTCTGCTTACCCTCCTTCTGCTCTGCCCGCTGCTAACCTGGGCGCAGGTCTATAAAACCAGCCCCGACGACACCGGGCGCAAAACGTCCTATTTGGTCATGCGCGACGGTACGGTGCTGCGCGGACGGGTGCTGAGGCAGGACAGTATAACTATTGTCGTTCAAAAACGTCGGGGCGAGATGTCGTTCGTAGAAGCCGATCAGGTGGTGCGGATTACCGCGCAGCGGCCCGGCGTGGATTCGCCCGAAGCCACAACGGATGAGGTCGCGCGCACGGGCAAGGCCCAAACCGTTTTCGTGATGCGCGACGGGGCGCGGGTACCGGGTACGTTTGTGAAGCGCGACAGTGTAATGATTACGGTCCGAAAGCCAAACGGCCAACTTACGTTTTTTGAGCCGGAACTACTCAGCCGCGTTGATACGATCTATGGGGGATCATCAGGCAACGGGGTGATTGCGAATCAGTTTTCGCCCTGGCTGCTAACGGGACTTACGGCGTTTAACCCCGAGAAAGGCCGGTTTTACTACCGCAATACGTGGCTGCTGCTGAACGAATTCGACTACGGTATCACGCGCTTCTGGAGCGTGGGCGGCAGTTTCGTAACGCCCTTCCCGTTTCCCGGCGATGATAACGACAACCACTACGCCGTTCGCTACCGGGCCGAACAGGCAAAGCTTTTCACGAAACTCAGCGCGACCGTTACGCCGGGCTTCCGGCTATCGGTAAACGGCATGTATCAACGGCAGCAACGCAACGAACTGTTTGCCACCAACTACGGAACCTGGACATTTCAGGGGCTGGCCTCGTTTGGCAGCAGTCAGCGCAACGTAACGGTTGGCTACGGCATTGCCCTGCCCAGCCGACGCAAAATTTCGTACCCGGCATACCCCGGGTACTCATCCTATTATCCGCCAACATCCCCCACAACCTACACCTTCCGTGTCCCGAACAGGCAGTTTCTAACACTGGGCATCATGCAAAAGATAGGACGTAACCTGACGTTGCTCAGCGATAACGCGATTAACCTCGGCAATGATTACAACGTGTTTACCAGTCAGCGGGCTACTATCTCATTCGCCCTCCGGCTCGACCGTCCGCGCCACGCGTTCGATCTGGGCCTGTACAGTCTGATTAGCGACAATGAACGCAAACTATACGGCGACCCTTCGGTGCGTTTGTATCCGTATCTGGGCTATAATTTGCTGATTGGTAAATAATGTAGCCCGGACGTCCACGTCCGGTAGCCGCAAGACTTGAAAAGTCCACTACATAATCAGCCTTACGGCTACCGGATAAGAGCCGCACCGGTGGACCGGACCAACTTATACAAAACACCCGCATGAAGCACCTTCTCTTATTCCTCTTTCTTCTCCTCCCTGCCTTGACTCAGGCACAGGACGAAGACTATTACCGGAAAAATCCGAACCGGCGGCAGCCTAAACGGGAGTACAGCGTTTTGCTGAAAGACGGTACGTCGCTGCGGGGCGAGGTGGTTAGCCAGGACAGCGTGGAAGCCATTATCCGCACCCGGAATCTCGGCGAGGTGCGCGTTCCTGTCGATCAGATTATGAAAATTGAACTGCGCCCGCAACGGGATGTAAGCGAGCCTGAAACTACCAGTCGGCAGAAAACGGACGAAACGTATATCAACCAGTTTCCGCAGACAATGCGCCTGGCTCCTACGGCCTTGCAGGCTGAAAAAGGAAAGCTGTATTTTCGGAATTACTTCCTGAGCATCAGCCAGTTTGAGTACGGCATCACCGACAACTGGAGTGTTTCAGCCTCCTTTTTAACGTTTTTGCCCACGACAGCATTCAGCCTGAACACAAAGTTTTCGGTACCCGTCGGCGAACGGCTGCGCATAGGTGCGTCGGTGCAGTACGCGGGGGTTCAGGCGGGCGGGATTTTTAACGGGGGCAACCGGCTGTTTGAAGGCATCACTTACGTGCAGGGGCTGGTAACCACCGGCGACCGCCAGAATAATATCACCTACGGCGCGGGCTGGACCATCTCAAACGGCGCGGTGTCGCGCAATTTCGTGGCTACGTTCGGGCTGGTGCGCAAGGTTAGCCCGAAGCTGTCATTCATCACCGAAAACTTCGTTTTACTGGGGTCGGGCGCGAGCCGAAGTGTCGATTTTGCCGGAATGCTGTCGGCAGGCATTCGCTTTGACCGCCGACGCCATGCCTTCGACCTGGCTGCGTACCTACCGGTTGTTTTTGTTGGTACTGCCCGTACCAGCTTCACACCGGGTCCCTTTGCGAGTTATCATCTCCGAATCAGTAAGTGAGCATTTTTCTGGGTTCCCGCTACGTTTAAACCGCTATTTTTGCCGTTAACGTATCAGCAAACCCACCGTTTCATGCCTGATAATCAACCCGATTTACCTCCTTTTGCCCGTTCCTGGTCGCAGCTATACGCCATTATTCTCGGCAGTCTCGCCGTTGAAATTGTGCTATTCTACGTGTTAATGCGCTGGTTATCATGAGTGCATTCGACTGGGGAGTGCTGGCGGTAACGCTGACGGGTATCATTGCCTACGGTATCTGGCGCAGCCGGGGCAGCCGTAGTATGGATGACTACCTGCTGGCCGGGCAAAGTCTGCCGTGGTACCACGTAGGGCTATCGGTGATGGCTACGCAGGCGAGTGCCATCACGTTTTTATCGGCGCCAGGGCAGGGCTTTACCGACGGAATGCGGTTTGTGCAGTTCTATTTCGGTCTGCCTTTAGCGATGGTCGTACTGTCGGTTACGTTCGTACCGATCTTCCACAAACTCCGGGTCTTTACGGCCTACGAATACCTCGAAACCCGTTTCGATGATCGCGTACGTACCCTCACGGCGGGGCTGTTTCTCTTGCAGCGGGGTCTCTCTACGGGCCTGTCTATTTACGCGCCGTCCATTATCCTGTCCACCATTCTGGGCTGGAATATCTACTGGACCAACCTGCTCATGGGCGGTATTGTGCTGGCTTATACCGTAACGGGCGGCACAAAAGCTATCTCGTACACCCACATTCAGCAAATGGCTGTGGTGACGCTGGCGATGGGGCTGGCCGGTTTCCTGACGGTTTCCATGCTGCCCGATGGCGTGGGGTTTGTAGATGCGCTGCACATAGCGGGCGAAGCCGGGCGCATGAACGTAATCGACCTCAATTTCGACGCCAAGAGCCGGTACAACATCTGGTCGGGGCTGATTGGCGGGTTCTTTCTGCAACTGTCGTACTTCGGCACCGATCAGTCGCAGGTGGGGCGGTACCTGACGGGCGCGAGTGTGGGGCAGAGTCGGCTGGGGCTGCTGATGAACGGGCTGCTCAAAGTACCGATGCAGTTTCTGATTTTGCTGGTGGGCGTGCTGGTATTCGTATTTTACCAGTTCAACCCCGGTCCTATTTTCCATAACAAACTGGAGACCGACAAGCTTAAAAACAGCCCCTACGCCCAGCAGTATCAACTGGCCGAAATCCGCCACCAGAATATTGCCGCCCAGCGGCAGCGCGCCGTGCTGGACATGCAGGCCGCTTTAAAGACCGATAACGAAGCCGGACAGACCGAAGCCGCCACCCTCCTCCGCGACACCGATGCCGCCCTGAAAACCGTGCGGGCCGACGTCGTGAAACTCATCGAAAAGAACAACCCGGCGGCAGATACTAACGACGTCAATTATATTTTTCTCAGATTCGTACTGGATTACCTGCCCCACGGGCTGATTGGGTTGCTGATTGCCGTGATCTTTTCGGCCTCGATGGGGTCCATCGCAGCCGCGTACAACTCACTGGCGTCCACCACCATTATCGACGTGTATAAACGACTGATCCGGCCCACAGGCAGCGACCATCATTACCTGCGGGCATCGCAGTGGGCCACGGTGGGCTGGGGCGTGTTCTGCATTGTTGTGGCGCAGTTTGCCAACCGGCTGGGCAGCATGATCGAAGCCGTTAACATTCTCGGCTCCCTGTTTTACGGCGTCATCCTCGGCGTATTTGTCGTGGCTTTCTACCTGAAATCCATCGGCGGGCGGGCCACGTTCTGGGCAGCCATCATCGGCGAAGTCTTCGTGATCCTGAGCTGGTATTTGCAGCTTACGGCCTTCCTGTGGCTCAACCTCATCGGCTGTTTGCTGGTGGTTATGCTGGCGTGGGGGTTGCAGCGGCTGTGGGGTACGGAGCGGACGTAATAGCCAAATACACCGGGATCAATTGGTATCGGAAATTTGAAACGGACGTTCAATTATCCGCTCGAACGTACTCGCGGGGTAGGTCGATAGAGCCACCCCGCGAGTACAGCTTAAACACATCACCTAACGACCCCATGTGGTGATGGC
>Ga0105048_10013226_pt1 | contig 12907 bp, 8 predicted proteins | sample MAT05_FD_78382 | JGI IMG/M metagenome (GOLD analysis project Ga0105048, IMG submission 78382) | Freshwater microbial communities from Lake Fryxell liftoff mats and glacier meltwater in Antarctica - MAT-05 | ecosystem: Environmental > Aquatic > Freshwater > Ice > Liftoff microbial mat | place...
CACGGGGGACACGGGGGACACGGGGGACATCGTGCCTGAAGCCGCCAGGTCCGTCGCGGGGATTCGACCGCCCCCCCGGGCCGGCTCGGGGGGCCAGCCCGATCGGGGGGCCAGTCCGATCGGGGGCCCAGTCCGATCGGGGGGCCAGTCCGATCGGGGGCCAGTCCGATCGGGAGGCCAGCCCGATCGGGGGGCCAGTCCGATCGGGGGCCCGCCCGTTCGGGAGCACGGATGGCGGGCGCGACCCCGGCGGCCGGGGCCTCGCGTCCCTCGCCGTCGGCTCGCGCCGTCACGTCGGCGGTCCGCCCCACTGCACGCAACGACGGGAGATGCTGCCGCCCTCCCAGCCGGTGACGGGGAACGTGGCCTTCGCGCCGTCGGCGGCGCCGGCGACGACGTAGATCGGCAACCAGTGGTCGGGCGTCGGGTGGTTCGTGGCGGCGGCCGGCGCCTTGCGGGTCCAGTCGAGGAGCGCGTCGGTGTCGCCGCGCGTGAGGACGTCGGCGGTCCATGCGTCGAAGTCGGCCGCCCACGACGGCGGGGCGCTGCCGCCGCGACCGACGCGGCCTAGGTTGTGGGTGACGTTGCCGCTGCCGACGATCAGCACCCCTTCGTCGCGCAGCGGCGCGAGGGCGCGGCCCGCCGCGAAGAGGAGCTTCGGGTCGTACGACGGGATCGACATCTGGAGGACCGGCACGTCGGCCTGGGGGTAGAGCCAGACGAGCGGCGCGAACGCGCCGTGGTCGAGCGCGCGTTCGGGTTCGCGGTCGGTGGCGTAGACAGGCTTCACGAGCTTCTCGACCTGATCGGCGAGCGCGGGGGCGCCGGGCGCCGGGTAACGCACCTCGTAGAGTTCGTCGGGGAAGCCGAAGAAGTCGAAGAGGAGCGGGACGGTCGTCGTCGCGCCGAGCGTGAACGGGTGCTGCTCCCAGTGCGCGGAAACGACGAGGACGGCGCGCGGCCGAGGCATCGCCTGGCCCCACTGCGTCCAGGGGCCGCCGGCGGTGGGGTCCACCATCGTCATGGGCGAGCCGTGCCCGACGAAGGCCGTGGGCATCCGCGCCGACGCGGGCGCGGGCGGCGTCGCGACGGTCCCGGAGGCGAGCGGCAGCGATCCCTTCGCGAGGTCGAGGCCGCGCGCGCGGCAGCCGGCGAGGCCCGCGGCGCCGAGCGCGGCCCAGCGCAGGAGGGAGCGGCGGGACGGGTCGTCGGCCATGGGGCCTCCGGGGCGTCGAATCGACGTCGAAGCGTACCCCGCCCGACGGGCGGCGCGCTAACGGCCGGCCCGCCCGACCGTCCCGCGTTCCCTGACGGGAACGGTTCCGGAGGTTTCCATGCCGCACGTACGTCGCTCGATCGCCGCCGCCGCGCTCCTCGTCGTCGTCGGAGGGCCCGCCGGGGCGGGCGACGACCGCCCGGCGCCCTTCGTCGTCCACGAATGGGGCACGTTCACGAGCGTCCAAGGTTCGGACGGCGTCGGCCTCGAAGGACTCGAGCACGAGGAGGAGGCCCTCCCCGGCTTCGTCTACGACCGCCAGAAACTCCGAGACTGCCCGCTGCGCACGAAGGGCTGGAAAGGGCTCGAACTGCCCGCCCACCACGTGACCCAGAAACTCGAGACCCCGGTCCTCTACTTCCACACGACGACGCCGCGCCGCGTGCAGGTGCGCGTCGACTTCGTCGGCGGCCTGAGCTCGCAGTGGTACCCGGTCGTGGACACGCTCGGTCCGCCCGAGGGCCCGTGCGACGCGACCCCCCTCGACGTGCGCACGGTGCCTCGTTCTTTCGTGACGTGGGACGTCGACCTACTCCCCCGGACCGGGCCCGCTCCCGCCGAGATCCCGACCGTCGCCCCCCAGGACCCCTGGGCCTTCGCGCGCGACGTCGATGCCGCCTACGTCCGGACGCGGCCGCGCCAGGGCCCCGACCGAGCGGGCCCCGTCGAGGCCGAACACGACCTCTTCTATCGGGGCCTCGGCGCGTTCACGCTCCCGTTCACCGCGACGCTCGACGACGCCGGCCGGCCCACGTTCGCCAACGGGTCGGCCGAGACGGTCGCACACGTGCTGGCGCTCGAGATCGAGGAGGGCGGCAAGCGCGGGCGCTACGACATCGAGTGCGGCGTCGGACCGGGCGCCGCGACGAAAGACCCGTTCGCCGCGCGCCCCCTCGAGCCCTGGACGCCGGAGGGATCGCCGGGCTTGCGGGCCGACCTCACGAAGCTCCTCGTCGGGAAGGGCCTCGGGGTCGACGAGGCAAAGGCGATGCTCGCGACGTGGTCGCGTTCGTGGTTCGGCGCGCCGGGGCTGCGGCTGCTCTACGTCGTGCCCCGTCCCCTCGTGGACGCGCGGCGCCCGCTGCGCATCGACCCCGCGCCCGACCATCTCGTTCGGGTCCTGATCGGGCGCATCGAGTGCCTCCCCTCCGACCGCGTCGCGGTGATGGAGCAGGCGCTCCGCGAGCTGGCGCGGACGAGCGGCGGCGACGCCCCCCACGCCGCGCGCGCCGGCGACGGCGCCGCGTTCGAGCGCCTCTACCGGCGCTTCGTCGCGGTCGTGCATGGGATCGCACTCGCGCGCGTCGGCCCGTCCGCGGCCGACGACGTCGTGCAGGAGACCTTCCTCGCCCTCCACCGCAGCCTCGAGACCGTGCGTGACCCCGCCGCCCTGCCCGGCTGGGTCTGCGCGGTCGCGCGCAGACCGGCGCGCCTCCGCGCCCGCGGCGGGGCCTGCGTGCGTGGAGGCCCTTCGTCGCCACGGCGGTGGCGATCGTGGTCGCGCTCGGCGCGGGAACGTCGCGCGCCGGCGCACCGAGGATCCGCGCGTCGGACGACGCCGGTCACGCGCTGCCGCGCGGGACGTGGGTCACCGCGGACGCGGCGGAGCGAGAGGTCGTGCTCCGCGGCGTCGGGCGGGTGACCCTGCGACCGGGGGCGCGCGTGCAAGTTCGCGAGCTCGGGACCGAGCTCGCGCGCCTGTACCTCGAGCGCGGCGCGATCGAGGCGCACATCTCCGCCGACGCTCGGCCGCGGCTGTTCCAGGTGGACACGCGCGCGGGAAGGTGCGTGGACCTCGGGTGTCGATACGTCCTGACCGCCACCGACGACGGCGGGGCCCACGTGCGCGTGATCACGGGCCGCGTGTCGTTCGAGGCGGGGGCACAGGACGTCGATGTGCCGGCCGGCGCGGCGGTCACGGCGCGGCCGGGTCGCGGCCCCGGCACGCCGCGCTTCGGCTCGGCGGGCCCATCGCGCGTGGACGCGCTCGACGCCTTCGACGCCCTCCGACCGGGCGAGGCTGGGCGCGTGCAGGCGGCCCGGAGCGCGGCGGCGAACGTCGCGTCGCGCGAGGACCTCCTCCCGCTCTGGCACTGGCTCACGGACGACGACGCCACCGTCGCACGCCTCGCGCTCGCGGCGCTCGAGGGCCAGGCCGGTCGCCCGGTCGGCTGGGTCCCGCCGACGACCCGTCCCGGCCCCGCCGACCGGGCCGCGTTCCTCGCGCACCTCGACGACGCCTGGTGACGCCGTACGCGCGGTGCGCGGCCGCCGACCGGACCTCGCAGAACCGCCTCCGGGCCGACCTGGCGAACCTCCACGCCGGCGTGACGAGGGCCGATCCTTTGCCGACGCGGAACCACGGGTCGCCGTCGGGCGGAGCGAAACACACGCCGATCGTGGCGCCGCGCGCGCCGCCGAACACGACCGCGGCGAGCCTCACGGTGAGGACGGCACGAGGCCTCACGCGTCCGAGCGAGGCCCCGCCGTGGCCCCGCCGTGGCCCCGCCGTGGCCCCGCCGAGGGGCTGGCGCGCGACGTCAGCGCAACTCGCGGACGCAGCGGAAGCCGAGTTCGAAGGCCGGCGGGTCGGTCTGCGACGGGTAGCAGAGCCGCGTGGTCAGCATCTCGCGGAACACGTGCTCGGTCCGCGGACGCGGACGCGGGTCGCTCCCGAAGACGATCCGCGTGTCCTCGACAAGGTCCCGACACCACTCCGCCGGTGGGCTCGCGAGCCCCACGACGCCGAACGGCGAGCGGTCCAGGGTCTCGTCGTCCACGCCCGGCAGGTTCACGGCGTCGTAGTTGAGCCCGACCCTCGTCGGCCCCCACCAGCGGTTGAAGAAGGCCTGTTCGTCGCCCCCGAGTTTGTCGCCCCACGGGAACCGGAAGCTCCGCGCCCCGCGCGCAGCCACCTCCCACTGCGAGGCGGACGGGAGTTCCTTCCCGCACCAGCGCGCGTAGGCCTGCGCGTCGTCCCAGCCGACGGCGTGGACCGGCTTCGACCGCAGCTCGGGCGACAGGGTCGCACCCTGGAGGTAGTAGGGCAGTTTCCGGCCGGTCGCGGCGGCGAACCGCGCGTAGTCGGCGTTGGAGACCTTGCGGCGGTCGATGAGGTACGCCAGCAGCTCCGCCGTGTGTCCACGTTCGTTGCACGCCTGCGCGTAGTGGTCGCCCTGGTAGGTGAGCGTCACGCCGATCCCGCAGTTGCCGGGCCCACCGCCGAGCTCGTAGCGCCCTTGCGGCACGCAGACCATGTCGTCGGGCGGCGGGATGGTCGCCTCGACGGCGCCGCGGATCCGCTCCACCTCGGCGAGCGAGCGCACCTGCGCGCTCTCGCCGCGGCGCACGTCCGCGGCGGACCCGGCCTCGAGCCGCGGGCCGCCGTCCAGTTGCACCGCGCCGTCCTTGACGCCGATGCTGTCGCGGCCGTCGCGCGCACGCAGGACCACGCCGCCCTCGCGCAGACTCAGCAGCGACGTCGGCGTGCGGAGGAAGACGCCACACCCCGCCGGGGGCGCCGTGACGCGCGCGACGAGGTCGCCGGCGCGGAGGTCGACGCTCGCGCCCTCGCCCTTCGCGAGGATCTCGACCTCCGTGTCGGGCGCGAGACGGATCCAGACGTCCTTGTGCGGCATGAAGGCCACCAGGCCGTCCGCGCCGGTGCGCAGCGCGTCGCCGGGACGGAGCTCCGGCCAGGGCGCGCCGGCCAGGGCGTACTCGCCGTCCACGAGCGGCGTCCAGTCGCGCTCGCCCTTCGCGCGCCGCAGCACCCGTCCCTTGAGGTCCACGATGCGGACGCGGCGGAAGGCGAAGGGCTCGTTGCCGCACGGGCCCGCCTCCGGGCCGCGGTCGGCGACGTCGGCCGCGGGGACGAGGATGCGCCCGAAGTCGGTCTCGATCGCAAGCATCGGCGTGTCGCCCACGCGAGTGCGGGCGACGACGCGCCCCTCGAGCACCTTCCCCGAGCGCAGCAGCACCGTGTCGCTCGCGGCCGCGGGCGGCTCGCCCCGCGCGGTGGCCGCCACCCGCAGCAGCACCAGCAGCAGCAGGGCGCCGGCGAACACGCCGCGGAGCGAGAGCCGGCGGCGGGGGCGTGCCGTGCGCATACCCACGGGATCCTATCCAATTCGCGCCCCACCCGCTGCACCGAACGTCGCGGCGGTCAGCTCGGGAGCCCCCACAGGACCCACGCCGCCCAGAAGTAGGGGTGGCGCCAGCGGGGTTGGGCTCGGACGGCGTCCTGCGCGCGACGCAACGCTTCCGCTGTGGGGAGCCCCGGGGCGCCGTCGCGCGGGTTCCAGAGCTGGTAGAAGGTGGTCATCAGCGCCCCGGTCGCCTCGTCGTCGACCTTCCAGAGCGAGCACACGACCCGGGGCGCGCCGGCGAACATGAACGACCGGGTGAGCCCGACGATCCCCTCGCCGGCGACGATGCGGCCCCGCCCCGTCTCGCAGGCCGAAAGCACCACGAGGTCCGCCGACGCGGGGAGGTCGAGGACCTCGAGCGCCGTGAGGTAGCCGTCGTCGGCGCCGGCCGGGGTCAGCGCCAGCGAAGACAGCGTCGGGCGCTCCGGATCGACGATGCCGTGGCAGGCGAGGTGCACGGCGCGCCACCGCGGGCGCCGGGCGAGCGCCTCCCGGAGCCCGGCCTCGGTGGCGTCGCGCCCGAGCAGGAGGACGTCGCCCACCGCCTTCGCCTCGTCGCGCGTGCGCGGCAGCGGAACGAGCCGCGAGCCACGTTCGTAGATCGAGACGGCGCGTTCGTCGCGGGCGACGCCGTAGTCGGGGTCGCCCAGGGCGAGCACCCCGTCGCCGCGCTGCCGCCCCTGCTCGTCGAGGAGAAGGCCGTACGTGGTCGCCGAGGGGACGGTCACGAGCGGGACGTCGGGGAGGAGCGCGGCGAACGGCACGTACGAGAGCGGCCCCTCGGGCGCCACGAGGACGCGTCGCACGCCCGGGTCCGTCAGGCGCAGCGGCGCCACGAGGAGCGTGCGCAGCCGCTCGAGCGCGGCGGTCGGGTCCCGGTCGGGGTCGCTCGCGTCGAGCGCCTCGCACGCCTCACGGACCGCCGACGCCGGGCCGAGCCCGACGAGCTTCGCCTCCGTGGCGGTGACCCGCAGCGCGACCGCGTCGGTCCCCCCGACCGCGTAGGCGGCCAGCACGTCCCCGGGGACCAGCCAGCGGCGGATCTCGTCAAGGGACGCGGCGCGCGGGTACCACACGTTGGCGGCGCGCTTCGAGCCCCGCTGGATCCGCTCGACCACGGAGCGGACCTCGTCGCGTGCCTCGTCGAGCGACTTCGACGCCGCGCGGATCGCGGCCATCTCGCCGCCGTCGAGCGCGCGGTGGTAGCCGCGCAGCGTCGCGACCTCCTTGGCCCGGGCGGCGGCCTGCGCGACGCGCAGTTCGTCGGGCAGCCCGGCCCACCGCATCGACTCGCGCCCCCCGAGGGCCTCGAGCAGGGTCCCCGCCCGACCGCTCTCGAGGAAGAACGCGGCCTCGCCGGCGTCGTCCGCCCGCGCCGCACCCTCGGCGCCGATGGAGAACAGCGCCGCAAATTGCTCGCGCGCCGTCGCCCCCTGCTCCCCGCCGAGCCCGCCGAGCAGCGTCTCGAGCAGCGCGACGCCGCGGTGCGCGTCGGCCACGGCGCCGCGCGCGTCGCCCGCCGCGAGTTTCACGCGCGCAAGGCCGCCGAGCGCCCGCAGCAGGAGGTCGTTGGCCCGGAGCCGCTCCCCCTGGTGGACCGCCTGGCCGAGCGAGGCGACGGCGCCGGCACGGTCGCCGAGGGCCTCCTGGCTCGCGGCGAGCCCCGTCCGCAGTTCCACGGCTCGCGCGCGGTCGCGGAGCGCGTCCGCCTGCGCCAGCGCGCGCTCGAAGGTCTCGATCGCCTTCGCGTGGCTCCCGAGATGTTGGTACACGAGGGCCATGTTGCCCAGGGTCGTCACGACGCCCGCGCGGTCCCCCAGCGCCTCGTGTTCGGCGAGCGCCCACTCGTAGATCTCGAGCGCCTTCGACCAGCTCCCGAGCGACCAATGAACGACGCCGATGTTGCCGAGCGTCGTCGCGGCGCCGGCGCGGTCGCCCATGCTCTCCTGCACGCGCAACGCTCGCTCGTACGTCTCGAGCGCCTTCGCGCGGTCCCCCACGTGTTGCAGCACGACGCCGAGGTTGCAGAGCGTCGTGGCGGCCCCGGCGCGGTCGCCGAGCGCGTCCTGCTCTACGAGCGCGCGCTCGTAGAGCTCGAGCGCCTTCGCCCAACTCCCGAGCGACCAGTGGACGACGCCGAGGGTGCCGAGGGTCGTGGCCACGCCCGCACGGTCGCCGCGCGCCTCGTCGTGGCGCAGGGCCCGCTCCTCGTACTCGAGCGCCTTCGGGTAGTTGCCCAGGTCGAGGTGGACGAGGCCGATCCCCGCGAGCGCCTTCGCCACCAGCGCGAGGTCGCCGCGGGCCTCGCCGTCCTCACGGGCCCGCTCGTGGAGTTCGAGCGCTTCCGCCCAGTCGCCCATGCGACGGCGGACGATCGCGAGGCTCGAGCACGTGTGCCCGGCCCCGACGCGGTCGCCGGCCGCCTCCTGCGCGACGAGCGCCTGCTCGTACCACGACCGCGCGACGGCGAGCGCGCCGAGGTGCTGGTGCGCGAGGCCGAGGTTGGACATCGTGGTCGCCACGACGTCCGCCGCGCCGACGGACCGGGCCGTCGCCAGCGCGCGCTCGTGGAGCTCGACGGCCACCGCCGGTCGGCCCAGCGCGTCGTGGACGCCGCCGAGGTTCGCGAGCGTGGTGGCAGCCCCGCGGCGGTCGCCGAGCGCCTCGAAGAGGTCGAGGGCGCGCTGGTACGCGACGAGCGCCTCCGGATAGCGCGCGAGGGCGTCGTGGAGGAGCCCGAGCCGCACCAGCGCGCGGGCCGCGCGGGCGCGGTCGCCCGCCGCCTCCGCGAGGTCGAGCGCGTGCCGGTACGACGCGAGCGCGGCCGACGGGTCGCCGACGGCTTCGGCGGCGACGCCGAGGTCAAGGTGCGCGTCGGCCGCGCGCGCCTTGCCGCCGCGGAGCCCCTCGACCCGCGCCCGCGCGGCGAGGAACTCGCGGGCCGCCGCGGCGTCGCCGCGCTCGAACGCGAACCCGCCCGCGTCGGCGAGCGCCCGGGCCGCCGCGGCGAGCCAGCCGAGCGCCCCGGCCGAGGTCGCCGCCTCGACGCCGGCCGCGTGCGCATCCGTCACGCGCCCGGCCCGGCGCAGCGCGGCGGCGCGCAGGCCCTTCCAGCGCACGGCGAGGACGCGGTCGGCGGGGACGTCCGGGCCGTCGAGCCGCGCGAGCGCGGCCGCGGCGTCGCCGGCCTCGAGCGACGCCTGCACCTCCGTCAGCGCCGCGCGGGCGGCCCCGTCGCCCGCGGACGGGCGCCACGCCGCGACGAAGGCCGCGAGCTTCGCGGTGGAGGGCCCCGTCACGGCGGCCGCGAACGCGATCGCCGAGGCCCTGTCGTCGGCCGCGAGCAACTCGTGGGCGACGAGCCACGGGTCGGGGTCGTCCTCGGCGGCGAGCGCGCGCACCCCGGCCGCGTCGCCCGCACGACGGGCCGCGGCGACCGCGGCGGCCGCCTCCGACGGGGTGCGCGGCGGCGCGACCGCCGCGGGCGGCGGCTCCTCGGGGGGACGCGAGGGCGCCGGCGAAACGAGCGCCGGAGCCCCGGGGGCCACCGGTACCGCGGCCGGCGGCGCGTCCTGCGCTCGGGCTGTGCGCGCGGCGGCGAGTCCGAGAAGGACCGCGAGCAGCCCCAGCGCCGGGCGGCAGGTACCCACGCGACGAGCGTAGCGCCGCACCCCCGACGGGCGCAACCCCGATCGTCGCGCCGCGGACCGCCGAACGCGACCCGCGAGAGGCCGACGAGAGCGCGACATCGCGGGGCCACCGTCCAATACTGGGCGCTCCCGACCGGGAGCCCCCGTGCCGCTCGTCTCCGTCGTCATCCCCACGTACCAGCGGAAGGCGCTCGTCGTCGAGGCGATCGACAGCGCCCTCGCGCAGACGCGCGGCGACCTCGAGGTCGTCGTCGTGGACGACGGGTCCACCGACGGGACGGTCGAGGCGCTCGCGGCCCGCTACGGCGCCGACCCCCGCGTCCGCGTGCTGCGGCAGGGGAACGGCGGCACCGCGAGCGCGCGCAACACCGGGATCGCCGCCGCCACCGGGACGTTCGTCGCGCTGCTCGACAGCGACGACCTCTTCCTGCCAGACCACCTCGAATTCCTGCTGCCGCCGCTCGAGGCCGACCCCACGGCGGACCTCGCCATCGGCAACGCGCTCTACGAGGGGCGCTGGAAACACGGGCGCCACTCGATCTTCCACCGCACGCGCTACCGGCCGCCGGTGTGCCTCGAGGACATGTGCGAGGGGCTCTGGGTCCTCCCGAGCGCCACGGTCTGGCGGGCCTCGCGTCTCCAAGCCCTCCGCTTCGACGCCGCGCTGCGCTGGGCCGAAGACACGGAGATCCTGTTCCGCTTCTTCGCGGCGAACGGCAAGGCCCTGGCGGTGGACCGCATCGTCACGCGCTACCGCCACCACGACGGCGGGGGCGGCGCCGCGAACAAGCAGTCGCGCGCCGATCTCATCCAGCGCTCGCGCCTCGCGATGCAGGAGAAGTACGCCGACCGCACCTCCGACCCCCGCGGGCACCGGCTGCGGCTGCACCGCCGCTGGATCCGCCAGCACCGCAAGACCGGCGACCTCGAGGCCGCCTGGCCCCACGTCGTCGCGTGGGCGAAGGCCCAGCCCTGGTCGCCGCGCCCCTGGATCGAGTGGTGGAAGACCCGCTGGAAGGCACGCCGCACCCCATGAGCCCCGCCGAGCGCCTGCGCGTCCAGTACGTCGTCGACGACTTCCCCCAGCTGTCGCAGACGTACCTCCGCACCGAACTCGCGTCGATCCGACGCGACCACGACGTCGCCGTGATCGGGATGAAGCCGGCCGACCGGGTCTACCGCGACCATGCGCCGTTCGTCGCCGAGACCGACGAGGACCGCATCGTCGCCCACGTGAAGGCGTTCCGCCCCCACGTGCTCCACACGCACTACCTCCACGGCGCCGAGCTCGTCGAGCGCGTCGCGCGCCGGACGGGCGTGCCCTTCACCGTCCGCACGCACTCCTTCGACGTGGTGCCCCTGATGCTCGACCCCGCCGGCTCGACGAAGCGCCGCCGCGCGGGCCTCGACGCCACGCGGTCGTCGTTCTGCCTCGGCGTGCTCGCGTTCCCGTTCCTGCGCCCCGCGCTCGAGCGCGCGGGCATCCCCGCCGCGACCCTGGTCGACGCGTGGCCCGTGATCGACTACGCGGCCTTCCACGACCGCGGGCCCCGCGGCGGCGACGTGATGAACGTGGGCGCGTGCATCCCGAAGAAACGGATGGAGGACTTCGTCGACCTCGCGGCGAGGGTGCGCGACCGCCACTTCCGCCTCTACGCGATCGGCTACCGCTCCGCCGAGCTCGACGCCTACGTGCAGCGCACCGGCAGCCCGGTGGAGATGGTGGACGCGCGCGAGCCCTCCGTGATGCCGGCCGAGTACCGCCGCCACGGCTGGCTCGTCTACACCGGTTGCGCCGAGCGGAAGACCATCGGCTGGCCCATGGCCGTCGCCGAGGCCCAGGCCGCCGGGCTCGGCGTCGTCCTGGCACGCGTGCGCCCCGACCTCGCCGACTACATCGGCCCCGCCGGCTTCCTCTACGACCGGATCGACGACGTGCCCGCGATCCTGGCGCGCGGCTACCCCGCCGAGATGCGCGAGGCGGGCTTCGAGCACGCGCGGAAGAGCGATATCGAGGGGCACCGCCACCTCCTCACGGACCGGTGGCGGGCGGCCGCGGTCGCCGGCCCCCGGGCCCCCGAGGCGGTGCCGCCCGCGCACAAGGGCTTGCTGGCCCGCATCTTCGGTCGCGGCTGACCCCTCCCCTCCGGCGGGGGTACCCTTCGGGATTGCCCCCGGAGCCCGTCCGCATGTCCCGTCGCCTGCCCCGCCTGCTCGCCGTCGCCGTGCTCGCCCTCGCCCTCCCCGCGATCGCCGTCGTCGCCGCGCCGACGGACAGCAAGGTGGGCGACGTCCGCGTCGCGTTCGCGAAGGCCGGCACGCCGATCCGCGCCGAGGCAAACGCGCTCGCCGCGCCCGTGCGCGCGCCGCTCCCCGCCGGCACGTCGGTGACGCTCCTCGAGGTGAAGCTGCCGTGGATCAAGGTCCGCACCTCCACGACACCGCCCGCCGAGGGCTGGCTGCGCGCCTACGAGACGGTCGAGCCCTCCGCCCTGACCGCCACGCCGCCCCCGCCCCACCTCACGGGCGTGCCGCCGAACACCGTCACGCAGCAGCAGGTCTCCGCCGCCGGGCGCCAGTTCAGCGAGAACACCGAGCGCGGCTACCGCGTGTCGCGGCCCGACCTCATGCGCGCCTACCAGGACGTGGACCGGATGGAGGCCCAGACGGCCGCGCTCGACACGTTCGAGATGATCTCGTTCGTCGTCGACGGCAACCTCGGCCGCCGCGGCCGCGCCTACGACCGCCCGAACCGCCTGCCGCCCGTGCCCGAGGAGTCGCGCGAGCCGTTCGACCTCGGCAAGGTCGCCGACGTGCTCGACAAGGTCGACGACCTGCCGGGGCCGCTCGGCAAGCTCTTCGGGGGCAAGACGCCGAAGGTGCCGGGCAACGCCAAGAAGGCGCTGCGCCTCGCCGGCGCCGCCGCCCAGGCCCACCGCGCCCTCCAGAAGATGAACGAGGGCTTCAACACGACGCAGGAGTACTACATCGGCCGCGCCGTGGCCGCCCAGGCGATCGCCAAGTTCGGCATCGACCCGGACGAGAACCGCCGCCGCTACGTCCGGTTCGTCGGCGACGCGGTCGTCCGCCTGTCCGACCGCGTGCCCGCCAACCACGGCGGCTACCACTTCGACGTGCTGAACTCGATGGAGGTCAACGCGGTCAGCGGCCCCGGCGGCTACGTCCTCGTGACGCGCGGCGCGGTGGAGGCCTGCCGCGACGAGGAGGAGCTCGCGGGCATCCTTGCCCACGAGCTCGCCCACGTGACCCTGAGCCACGGCACGAAGATCCTTCGCCAGGGCCCCAAGTTCCAGCAGGGTCGGCAGGAGTTCATCGACGCTCTCGCCAAGGGCCTCGACGAGACCGGCGTCGCGCCGCGCATGGTCGGCTTCTTCGGCGACTCCGTCGGCGAACTCTCGGGCCGCGCCGTCGCCCACGACTACGGCCAGGCATTCGAGTTCGAGGCCGACCTCGAGGGCACCTACCTCCTCTACGACGTGCTGTACCGCGCGTCGGCGATCCGCGACGAGCTTCGCCACCTCGGCGAGACGGGCCAGGCCCACGGCGGCGCGTCCCACGCCTCGCCGCAGGTCCGCGCGCAGACGCTCGAGCGCGCGCTCGCCCAACTCCAGGTGCCGCCGAACATGACGGCCATCGAGCAGCCGCGGGCCGAGCGGTTCGCCGCGACGATGCGCCGCACGCCGCCCGCGCCGCGGACCCCGCCGACCCCGCCGACCCCGCGCCCGCCGGCCCCCACCGCGCCCGGCGGACCGCCGGCGCCGCCGCCGCCGATCCCGCTCCCGCCGCGCTGAACCTGGCTGGCCGCCAGCACG
>Ga0105048_10013227_pt1 | contig 12906 bp, 6 predicted proteins | sample MAT05_FD_78382 | JGI IMG/M metagenome (GOLD analysis project Ga0105048, IMG submission 78382) | Freshwater microbial communities from Lake Fryxell liftoff mats and glacier meltwater in Antarctica - MAT-05 | ecosystem: Environmental > Aquatic > Freshwater > Ice > Liftoff microbial mat | place...
AGGGGCAACGCTGGTCATTAACTATAACAGTGATCGCGCCAAGGCAGCAATGGTGCTGCAATCGCTAGCCCCAGGCAACCATGTGCTCATCCAAGCCTCGGTGACGGATAGTGCAGCGCTGACTCACATGGCGGCGCAAGTCGCCGACCGCTATGGCGCGCTGGATATCCTAGTGAACAATGCCGGTATCACGCGCCCGGTGCCCCATGTTGATCTAGATGGCTTGGACGATGGCTTGATCGACCGCATCTTCCAGACCAATGTGCGGGGGGCCTTTGCCGCGGTGCGCGCCTTCAAAGATCTGTTGCTGGTCGGTGACGGGGGGACGGTGATTAACATCTCGTCCATCGCTGCGCTCACCGGTGTTGGCAGCAATGTGGCCTATTGTGCCTCCAAAGCGGCCATGGATTCGCTGACGCGCTCATTGGCACGGGCGCTGGCACCCAAGATTCGCGTGGTCTCCGTCGCGCCCGGCTGGGTCTGGGGCGACTATGCCAGCCGCATGGAGCCAGCCTATATCCAAGAACAGATCGACAAAACGCCCTTGAATCGTATTGCACAACCAGAAGATGTAGCCGAAGCTGTCTTCGCCGTTGCCACCCAGTTGATCTTTTCTACCGGCTGTATTATCCCCGTCGATGGTGGCAGACCGCTGCTCTAGTCGCAACTAGAATTCAGGCAGAGCAAACATGCAAGGTTATTTCAACTTTACCAAATCCTCCTGATAACGCACCAGCACCCGGTAGCCGCCATTCCACGGTGATGTGCGGGCGAATTGGCTGACAATGCCAGTGACTTGCCAGCGCTGACCGAGCAGGACATACGGTCGTTGCCAGGGTAGACTACTGCGCACGGTGACGCGCACAGGTTCGGCATTGGGCTGGGCAGGATCGATCAAGAGGATACTGTCGCCCTGCCAGCCGCTGACACTGCCGGTAAAGGTCACCAAGCGGCCTTCAATCGATTCGCCAATCTCGCCAATCGCAACGGGCAATGGTTGCAATAGCGCACCGGTTGATAGAAGTCCAATCTGATCCGGCGCGGCCAATTGCAGTTCCATCTCGCCGCGGAAAGAGCGTAACAGCCCGCGCACAACCACCCGATCCCCCTCGGCCAACGGTGGGAATTCACCGTTACGCAAATAGACATTGATCCCAATTCCAGCAATGGGCCCCGTAGTGTGATCCGGCACAGGGTCGGCCACGTAGATCGTGGCGTTAAAGAGGCCGGGTGGCGCGGTCACTACAGCGCGGAATTCTACCCACATCTCCAATCCGGCCAGCTTGGCGTGGGCAATCGAGCCGATTGGCCCGTCGGCTTGACCATGCGTTGGCGAAAGGCGTACTGGTGGTGGCTCATAAACCACGTTGTCATCGTCTTCGTCGTTGTTTTCATTCGGCGCAGGCCCATTGGATTGACCGGGTGTCGGCTCGCGCTCGCGCCACCTGCCACCATCGGATAGACGGCTCAGGGAAAGTCCTTTGCGCGGACTCTGGCCCCACGCAATGCGATCGTGCTCTGCGCCAGTAGGTGTGAGCAGACGCACGTGGTCGTCAGCATTGTTGAGATTGATACGCGTTTCGATCCGGCGCAACAGAAGCCAACTACGGCCACCAATGTAACGACCAGGGCCAAAAGTAAAGCGACGGCTGGGCGAGGCATCGCCGGTAACGTCGCTCAACTGCCAGCCGACCAGAGAGAGTGGCTGATCGCTAGGATTGTACAGCTCAATATATTCGTCGTCGCTATCAATCGCGCCGTCGCCGTTATGGTCATCGCCTGGCGCGGGCAACACTTCGTTGATCACAACCCGCGCCGCGCCGGTCGCGGGCAGCACATAGATCGGCGCAGTCACAGCAAAGTCGCCATCGGCCTGGGTAGCTACGGCATAGAGAAAGGTGTTGGGAATCGCAGCTAAGGTCACCCGCCACTGGCCGCCGGCCAGCGGTGTCGCCAATTGCTGGATCGGTTTGTCGTCTTGCCAAATCGCCACACCGGCCACCTCCCCACCATTGTCGCCATAATCAACAAGCAAAGTCACTTGATTGCCCGCAGCCAGCGTTTCGCCCATCCAACGCCGGGTATTGTCGGGCAGTTCAGCACGCAGCGTCAACCAGAGACCCGGTCGGCTCGTCAGCCAACCACGTCGGGCTGCCAACGCGCCTTGGATACCAGCAAGATCGGGGGAGGCTACTGCCAATCCCGTATAGCGCGGCGCGGGATCAACAACGCCTGCCACAGGCGGGCTTGCATTGCCCACCGGCAACAGGGGCGCGCCCGCCGTAGACCAGGCTTTATAAAGCGCAGCCAACGCGCCAGGAGCGGTCACGGCATCCGCCGCAATGGCCGTGATCGCACTGTGACTTGGTGGATTTTTTGTCTGCCACTGGGCAATAGTTCCGGTTGCACCCAGGTGAGCTAGCAGGGATGGCGGATCGACAAGAGTTTGAGGATGTGCGTCATAGATAATCGCGTGCGCTTCATCGCCGTCAGACCACTGCCAAGCAGGGACAGCGACGATTGAATTGAAAGCCGGCCACGGTTCGACATAGAATGGATCGACGATGGCCAGAAAGTTGAGCCCTTGTGCAGCCGCGGCCGCCAATAGATAGTGGGGTGGGGCCGCACCATTGTCGCTGAAAATACTGGGCGCACCCAGCGATCCCCAAACTGTCCAAAAATCACCGTCTACCGCAACTGCCATAGAGGGTGATGGCACGGGCAGGGGAACAGTGGCAAAGGGATCGGCTGGGGCATAGAGAAAACGTTGCCGCACCTCCCGCACCGTGGGGAAACGCGCATCAGGCACACGGTGCAAAGCATAACCGCTGGGTGCATCCAAGACGCCAGTTAAGCCAAGCGTGGTATAGTTACCCGCGTCAAAAGCGACAGCATCGGCCACTGTACCAGCAGGATTGAAGAGCAACACCTCGTCGCCGTTATCATTCAACGCCAGTTGACCGCTGGCCAGATCACGCCGGCGAACGAGATCTGCTGTTTCGGCATCTGTTCCCGCAAATTCGGCATGGGCAGCACGTCCCCATCGCGTACGAAAGGCCAGGCCATCACGCGCCAACACCAACTGTTCACCGCTAGCGAGCCAAGTGCCCGTTGGTAATTCATAGATGCCCTCGCCCTTGCCTTGGGTCTCGGCATCCCCAATCAGCCAGCCGGTAAGATCCAGCGCAGTTGAGCCAGTGTTGTGCAACACAATTAATTCTTCATCACTGCCACGATAGAGCACTTCATCAATTTGCAGATCGCTGGGCGCGGCGGCCAGGGGCCAGGGCAGACCTGGGGTAGCAACAGGCGAGGGTGTGGTGGTGGGCAAAAGTGGCTGCGACTGGTAAGCAGCGCCCGGTGTGCCGCTATCACCCGCCGAGCCAAGCCAGGGTTCTTGGCTGGTTTCCCACAGGGCACCATCGGCCAGTGTTGTGCGTTGGGTCGAAGCACCGGCCTTGGCATCACGCCAGATCACGCGATCCGCTTCCGCGCCATCGGGTGCAAACAAGAGCAGTTCATCCGCACTATTGGCAAGCGCAAGGCTCTCATAGACATAGGAAACGAGCACACCGCCATTCAGCGACGCGTCACTGTTGCGCGCCAACACCAAATATTGCCCTGGCTCGATCACCACATCCAAGGCAATGGTGTGGCGATCACTGTCCAGATCGGCCAGGCTCCAGCCGCGCAGGTTCACAGCCACGCTGTCCGCGTTATACAGTTCAATCCATTCGCCCAGCTCATCTGCGACAGCCTGGGGATCGGCGAGAAATTCAGTGAGCAGTAGGCGCGGGGAGGCAGCAGCCAGCGGCAGGACAGATGACGTGGCTGTCGGGGAAATCGGGGTTGGGGCAATCAGTGTCGGCACTGGTGTATCGGTTGGCAGAGAAATCTCCGTTGGCAAGGGCGTATCGAGCGAGACCGGTGTGACAAGCGTCATCAACGTATCTGTAACAACGGGTGTTGGGGTTGGCTCTGCGGGTAGTGGTATGTTTGTGGGGGTAGTGGTCGCCGTGATCACTTCTGTAATCACCCCATTTGTGAGGGTAACGGTTGGTGTATCAATGAGGGGAAATGGCGTGCTGATAGGTTGTGTGTTCGTTATGGCGAGTGTCTCTGTCACCAGTTGTGGTTCAATCAATGGCACGCTAGATGTTTCCGTGGGCACGTCGGCAGGGACTTCCGTAGATATTGTCGCGGCGGGCGCTACACAGGGATTGACAGGGGCTGCTCGATTGCGCGGGGCGGGTGGCGATTCGGCAAAGTCAGCAGCATTGTGATTGGTATCGGTACAGCCGCCGCTGCCACGCTGTGCGGCTGTCGTGTTCGCAAGGTTTGCTGCAGGTGCCAGCTCAGCTTCAGTGGCATTGCCATAGCCGACAAAGTCTACCACCGCCGGATCGCCCAAACCCAGGATCGATGCCGTGCCCGCCACCAGCGCCACCTCGCCATCTGTCGCGCTCAGGTTACTTTCGCCGAACACATCGGGCATTTCTAGCGGCGTGGCGGCATCACTACCGCCTTCGCCAGCCGCCTGCCGAATGAGCAAATAGCTGAAGCCAGCAATGGTCACGTCGCCCAGCGGCGTTACAACCCAGTTGGTTCCGTCTTGCGCGGCATATTGCACCGACCAACCGTTGAGATATACCGGCTCAGGCGCGGCATTGAAAAGCTCAACAAAATCGGAATGCAGTGTGGCCTCATTGTTACCACCACCGCCATAGATCTGGCTGATACGCACGGATGGTGGCGCCAGCGGTTGCGCATAGAGGGGGCGCGCCCGATGCGTATCCTCAAAGGCCAGCGCCGCGAGCAGTAGCGCACAAGCTATGCCGATGTAGGGTAAGCAGAGAAGCGGTCGCCAAGGGATGGAGCAACGAAATACCCGCACGGGGAACCTCCGGGTTTAGGTGGTGAGCGTTGGGTTTAAAGCATACGTAGGATTATTCCTACGCGTGAATATGGGGAAATCGTAATGCGAGAACTGTAAATTGTCATCCGCGTTTTGGCGGATTTTGTATAGCCGATTTAGGTCATTGCCTCAGTTATCCAGACGATATCTGGCATGGCGACAATGCAGAACGCTGCCAGCCTATTTGGCATGTTTCTGGAAAAGCACGGGCAGGAATAAGCATAACCAGAGCAGCAAGCCTGCGCTACTCACCCCCACCCCCCAACGCCAGCTAGCCGGTTGATAGGTGAAGCGCACAACATGTTCGCCCGCGGGCACAAGTACGCCGCGGAAGAGCACATTCGTCGTGTAGATCGCCGCGGGCGTGCCATCCACGGTTGCCTGCCAGCCAGGGTAAGCGGTGTCGCTCAGTACGAGCAAGGCTTGTTGCTGGCTACGCGTGCGCACCACCACCTCTTCTGCACGATAGCTGACCAGTTCCGCCGTATCGCTCACCGTTGCGGTCGTGTGCAATGTCAGATCGCCTTGCACTACTGCGGCCCGACCAGCACGCACAGTTGCATCCTCGCGCACACGCGCCAACGCATCGGCAGATTGAGCCGCCGGGTAGACCTGATGCACCAGAGAAGCGCGCGGTCGCACAGCTTGATTTTCATAGATTTTCACATCGCCGCTGTGTACCAGCTGAAAGCGCCCCCGGTCGCTGGGCAGCAAAGAGACAAACATCTTGGTGCGTGCATCATACAGGGTGACAGCTTGAATGACTACATCCAACCGCGTGTCTAGCTGTTGCAGTTGCATTGCTGTAGGCGTCAACGGAGTTGTCAGAGGCATCCGCACGCGATATTCCTGGCGGGCCTGGTCCACATCGCGCAAGGCAACAACGGCGCCACTCTGTTGGGCGGCCAGACTGTCTAACGCGGGATCGGCCCAATTCGCACCAGGTTGATCGCCTGCGGTGACTGGGGCCAGGGGAATTGGGCCTTGATCTGTGATCAAGTCCACGGCCAGCACGGGTAACTGCGCATCCTGCAGCGCTGCGAGGTCGCCTTCTACGTAGCCGATCAAGTCGATGTGCGTGGCTGCAAACGGGCGCGGCACAGCAACGTCCAGGGTCGATTGGTCAGCCGTCAAGCGCGCGCCGATCTGACGATCATAGAAGACATCTTCGAACCAGAGATCGCGCACTTTGTCGGTGATCACATATTGCACATTGAGCAATCCCAGCAGATCAGCCGGCGGCATGGTCTTGATCTGTTCGCGCAGTCGACCATCGGGCACCAACTCAGCTGGCGGGACAAAGAGGGTGAGAAATTGATTGTAGCGCTGTAGGGGCAAGACGCCACCATCAAAGCCATCCACCGCGGGAATACGCCAAAAGAGCGACAGATTGGGCACCACCAATTCCTGGATTTTGAGGCCAACGATGAATTGATCAAAGGCGCGCTGATCAAGTTGCGGGGGGGCACTTTCCAACAAGACGCGCCGCCAATCGGCCATGTCACCCGGATCATAGGTGATGGTGCTCATGCCCAGGAAGCGCCCCATGGCTGCTGGCCCCAACGTGCTGCGCACAGGGTCGGTCAGTAAATGGGCAGGGGCAGTGCGTGCTTCATAGACAGCTTGGGGCGCGGTCGGCTGGCGGTGGGGTAACGATTGCGCAGCGAACAGGAGATCGACAGCAAGCAGGATAAGGATAAACAGTGGATAGGGTGACCAAACAACAAAGCGCCACGCGCCTAACCTGCGCACAGTCCAATCGAGACCCAGGCCAGCCAAGACCGCCATGCCAAAGCTGTAGAGCATCATCCAGCGCGCCGGAACACGGAAGAGATCAAAGCCGGGGACGAGCCAGTAGAGTAGATAATAGAGCGGATTCCAACGCCCCAGCGCAAGCAAGAGACCAATGCCAACAAAAAAGAGACCCAGTTGACGGGCCGATCCTCTGCCTTGCCATGCCCCTATCAGCGCCAACAGCAGACCAAGCAACCCGACATAGCCTACAAACTCGGTATAGCCCACGCCAAAGATCGTCCCCAGGTCGATCAAGCCATAGCTGGGAAGCAACGACCATGGCAAGCGCAGCGGATGCAAACTAAAGCTGGTCGCTTCCCCATAGCCCAATCCACCCTCACGCAACCCTAGCCCATTAAGCTCTATTGTTGGCAACAGTTGGGCTGCACAAATCACAGCGCCCAGCGCGCCCCCTATCCCATAGACGAACAGAGATGGCGCAAAATTGGCGACAAACAAACGGAGCGTCGCCATTGATAACCGCCAGGCAGGCAATTGCAGGATCGCCGTCCACACCAGCCACAGCCCCACACCAAACAGGTTAATATAGGCCGTCTGCGTATGCCCGGCCAGCAGCATCAGCGCCACCACCAGCGCGTACCACGCCATCGGGACGAGCAAGGTTGCCAGCTTGGCGCGCAGACGGGCTGAAGCAGCGATTGACCAGCGATCTCCAACCATCTCAAACACCAACACGGTCCACGGCAACCAAGCCGCCGCATTCATCTGGTTGATATGGCCGAGCATCCCACCATAAAAGCCGCAGCCCGCCAGAACCAAGCCTCCCGCCAAGCTTGCCCCAGCGCTCAATTGATAGCGGCGCAGCAAGAGCAGCACGCCAAAGCCCAACAGCCAGGTGTGAATCGCGGCGCTCCAATAGATCTGCTGCGTCACCGGTAGCCAGAGGAATGGCCAGTGTAGCGGATAGAGCACAGCCGCCTGTGGATTAGCGAGAAAAGGCACGCCCATAAAAATATAGGGATTCCACAACGGGATCGCGCCGCCACGCAAGACAGACGCTGCGTAATCGCGATAGGGATAGAAATAGAGCAGAATATCACCACCCGCGAGCACGCGATTGGTAAAAAGCAACGGGAAATAGAGCAACCCGACAAAGCCAGCCAAACCGATTCCGGCAAGCAGGCGCGTGTGGCGCGTAAGAAATCGTTGCATCAGGGCTGCCCACGCTCTAGGTATAGTGCCTGGCGATCCATGATACGCCACGGCAGATTGGGTTGACAGAGACACCAGTCGCAGGGAGCCTGGGCTTTATTTTGCACGCGATAGATAGTGATCCCGCCAAAGCGCGCAGCAGGGGCAAGCTCAAGTTGGCGCACGGCCAAGTGCAACGCCAGATTCGGTTGTGGCACCCAATCGGGCTGGACCAACCAACGCGTGCGAGAGGGTACTTTGGCCGCGTTATCGGCGAGAGAAACCGCATTGGGAAACCAGCGCCGTTCATATGCGCCACTGGCAAATTGATCGTAAAGATAAAATTGATATTGCCAGCCCAACTGTTGATCGTAGAGAATGGCGTTGGCCGGAGCTTGCGCCTTCAGCCAAGTGATTGCCTCGGATAGGCCACGCGACGCACCATGATCGGCCCCAATCGGGATGCCACCGACAGAGGCCAACAAGGCTGGGGGCAGCAGCAAAAGCAAGCCCACCAACGCGCCCATCCACTGCCAGCGTGGAAACCACGACCACAAAAAGCCGTTGCTCGCTTGCGCGCTTGCCCAGGCCACCAAGAGACACATCATCGGCACCAGTGGCAAAAGATAGCGGTCCCACACTTGAACGCTCGTTGTGATATGCAGCAATAAAAACCCACCACTCCACAATGCCAACCAGCAAGCAACTGACTTGCCTAGCGGCAGCAGACGGTGCAATGGAACGGACCAACTGGCGCTGAGCACTAGCGCGCCGATCAGGCACCACAGTGGCCAGCTGGCGGTGAAATACCAGAGCAAACCCGCCCAGGCCCGGCCACGCGCCAGCCATTCACCCGGGGCAAGCAGTTGCAATGCGCCATAGTTGCGCACACTCAAGTCCCAAGGCGACGGGGCAACCGACCAGCGTAGGCTATCCCAATAGAAAATCGGGGCGATCACCAGCAGGAGTCCACACAGAAACCACAGCCCGCGCGACCCCATAGGGCCAATGCGGCGCGCGTCGACAGGGTGAGCGCGCCACAGCACAACGCTAATCAGCGGCACATAGAGCAGACCCTGTTGCTTGGTCATGATCGCCACTGCCAGCCAAAAACCCGCGCCCAAACTGCGCCCTGTCAGCGCCAGCCAAAGCGCCAATTGACCCGCCAAGACCAACATGGGATCAGTGTAAATGGTGGGTGCGAAGCTCATGGCAAAAGGATTGAGGAGATACAGTAGACAGGCAATCAAAGCACTGCGGTTGCCCCACAGTCGCCGCGCCGTGGCACCAATCACCAGCGCAGTGAGCAGGGTGAGCATCGTGTTGAGCAAGCGGCCAGCTGCCGGACTAGCCCCCCACCCCTCAAAGGCCAACGCCAGCAGCCACAAAAAGAGGGGTGGTTTATCGGGCCAAACCGAGAGAAAAAAAGGATCTTGCCGCCAGAAGTGCAACGCCCAAAAGCTGTAAATCGCCTCATCTTCGCGCAGCGGAAAGCGGTCGATCAGGCGTAGATATAGAGCGAACCCCACGCAGAGCGCAATGCAAAGCGCCAGTGTATAGGGCCGATGAGTGGCAAGCTTTGCTCGCCACGGAAGAGCCATCCACCCCATTTTCAGCCAACCATCACGATGCGATGCGGTTTGCGGATTAATCAACAAAGCGATATTTGATCAAGGCACTCACCGCCGTAAAGCCATCCTGCCAGCTAATTTTTTTGCCTTCGTGAAAGGCACGGCCATTATAGCTGATGGGCACTTCGTAGATTGTATAGCCGCGCTTGAGAATTTTGGCGGTCAATTCAGGCTCGATCTCGAAGCGCCGGCTGCGCAATGGCATATTCGCGATCACGTCGCGGCGAAAACATTTGTAGCAGGTTTCCATGTCACTGAGCGCCGTACCAAAGAAGAGATTGGTAAGCACTGTCAAAAATTTATTGCCCAGCGTATGGCTTAAACTCATGGCCGAACGCGGACCGCCCATAAAGCGGCTGCCATAAATGACTGGCGAACGCCCTTCCAAGAGCGGTTCCAACAATTTCACAAAATCGCGCGGGTCATATTCCAGATCAGCATCTTGGATCACGATAATGTCGCCGGTCGATTGCTCGAAGCCAGTGCGCAGGGCCGCGCCCTTGCCGCCATTCTTTTCGTGATAGATGATACGCAGATCTGGGGCATCTTCGGTGCGCCAGCGATTCAAAATCTCGCGTGTGCCGTCGGTCGAGCCATCATCGACGATCACAATTTCGCGCTCCAGGACAATCGGGCCTTGCAACAGTTGGTTGGTCCCCTCGCGATCCACAGTCAGATCGACCGTGCGCACCCGGTTGACAATCTCGGCCAAGGTTGCCTGTTCATTATACACAGGCATAATAATCGACAATTTCATAGGTTGCGCGCTACTGTTCACTGACCTGATGGGCGAGAATAATGGCATCGGCCACGGCTCGCATAGGTTTGCGGTTATTCATGCTCATTTTTTGAATGCGACGGAAGGCTTCGCTCTCGTTCAGCCCCTGGGTATCCATCAAAATGCCTTTGGCGCGCTCGACCAATTTGCGCGTTTCCAGGGCATCTTGCAAGCTATTGACCTCGCGCTCAATCGCGCGGAATTCGCTAAACCGGGCCATGGCAATTTCAATCGCCGGGGCCAAATCGCTTTCGCGAAAGGGCTTGACCAGATAGCCTGCGACACCTGCTTGCCGCGCACGTTGGACCAACTCTTGTTGACTGTACGCACTTAACAGAAGTACTGGTGCGACACGCTCTGCCGTTAAAATTGCTGCTGCCTCAATCCCGTCCATATCAGGCATCTTAATATCCATGATCACAATGTCCGGGCGAAGTTCGCGCGCTAAATTGACTGTGCTGCGGCCGTCACCGGCTTCGCCCACCACAAGATAACCGAGATTCGTCAGCATTTCACGTAGATCCATGCGAATCAGCGATTCATCGTCGGCGATGATGACGCGGGTCCGTTCCACGTTTTATACTCCTTTGACATTGGGATTGAGTGGTTCATTGATCGATCTGTTTATAGACGAACCATGTAAAAGTCAAGCAAATAAGCCCGGTAATACATCAGAGCGTATGTATGACTTTTACGGGTTTTATCTAGTAGGCACGCGTTTCGTCGCTGCGCCTAGCCAACTGCCCACGTGCAACCCGTAGCACGAATCAATGATCAAACCATCTATCGAAATCTATAAGCCCTTAGTCTACTCCCAAAGAGCGTTTCGGGAAAATTACAGTTACGCGCGTACCAAGTTTACCCGGTGCCGCAGGGGCGTCACCCGCAGTCGGCGCGGCGATAGCAGCTGGCGCTGGTTCGATTGTCTCCAGCCGCAGCTTGCCTTTGAGATCGTCAGTCACCAAGGTGTGCACAATTTGCAAGCCCAGACTGCTCCTGGGTTTATCCTCAAAATCCGCTGGCAAGCCAATACCATCATCCTCGACAACCAATTCAACCGCATCGCCCAGATCTGTGAGCTTGATTTTGATGGAGCCTTGGCGGCGGTCGCGCAGACCATGTTCGACGGCATTGAGCAACAATTCATTGACAGCCATCGTTGCCGGGGTTGCCTGGCTGGCGGGCAACCGAATATTGGGCCCACTCACCTGGATGTGGATCTCCTGCTCCGGGTTGCTGGAAACTTGGGCAACCTGGTTGGCAATACGCTGGCAGACATCGCGAAAATTAATGGGGCGATGTTCATCCTGGCTGAGAAATTCATGGATAACCGACATGCTGAGCACGCGATTCACGGCATCAGTCAGATGCTGTTTGGCCTCTTCACTCTCACAGCGCCGCGCCTGGATGCGCAAAATGGCCGCAATGTTTTGCAGATTATTCTTGACGCGGTGGTGCACCTCTTGAATGATCGCCGATTTGACATTCAATTCGCGCTGCTTTTGCACATTCTCTGTAGCATTATGCACCAGAATTAGCACAGCATCAATGTCATTTTGCTTGTGCCGAAAGGGACCATACCACGGCATCATTGGCAAACTAGCCCAGAGTTGAAACCAATCTGCTGGCGAGAGGTGCAGCGGCACCGCTTTACGCACCCAGATCCGGCCATCCGGCGCTTCGTGGCGCACTTCCAAACAGTGTTGGGTGCGAAATGCTTCTTCGGCCAGTTCAGCGTCGGCCTCTTCCAACATGGAAATTTGCGCGCCTTCAGGATCAGCGAGGATACCAGCGGTGCGAAACAGATTGTTGGCATTGCCGCTCATGTAGCGGATGCGCCGATCGTGATCCACCAGATAAATACCGTCATAGAGACCAAAGCGGCTCAACGGCTCGGCGTCGCGGATCTCGCCGCGCAGACACATCTCTTGCAACCCGGGCACCGCCCGCTGAAAGTGGCGATTGCGTCGCCGCTGCCGTTCGTAGGCCAGCATATTCGTTTCCACAACAAAAGCGGCAATCGTAACTTGCTCTTCGTTGAGGATCGGATAAACATCCTGAATAATTGGCGCGCCGTTGCGCAAAACTTCGCGCTGCTGCCGCCCACCACTGCCACTGGTCAGGGTGCGCAAAATCAGCGGGTGTTCCTCGGCGCTTAGGGTGCGCCCTTCGGCACTTTCTTGGTAAAGCGAAGAGATCGAGCATGGCGTAGCATGGCTGACGACCAACGCGCGCTGGTCCGACAAACGGCAACAGACCAAAATATCGGCGCGACTAATATCAGCGGTAATGGGTAGACCATGTTCCACCCGTTCCAGCAGGACAATATCATTTGCCGTCAGACCGGGACAGCTATTAACCTGTTTGTTCATACAACAGCGTGCTCACCCAGCAACAGCCAATCGGTTACTGGCACGATCGCTGGCCGATTTTGACCAGCATAGAAAAAGGCTCCCATATTCTGTCAAGCACACATTTGTTATCCATGTGTGCTTGACAGAATATGGGAGCCCTTGTAGTCGGGGCGAGAGGATTTGAACCTCCGGCCTCTTCAACCCCATTGAAGCACGCTACCAAGCTGCGCTACGCCCCGACGTCCGAAACTTCCTACTGCCACAACGATGCCATGTTTTTAC
>Ga0105048_10013230_pt1 | contig 12905 bp, 13 predicted proteins | sample MAT05_FD_78382 | JGI IMG/M metagenome (GOLD analysis project Ga0105048, IMG submission 78382) | Freshwater microbial communities from Lake Fryxell liftoff mats and glacier meltwater in Antarctica - MAT-05 | ecosystem: Environmental > Aquatic > Freshwater > Ice > Liftoff microbial mat | place...
CCGTCGAAGCCGACGTAAAGGAACAGGCCAATGGGGAGAACGGGCAGGTCGTAGGTCCGCCGCAAGTAGGCGTAGTACTGGAGCATTCGATTGCGGAGCCGGGTCGCCGATTCCGCGGATTCGACCTCAACGTGGATGAGCAGCAAGCAGTCATCCGGCCGCTCGCCCGTGGGCACCGTTGTCGGCACCTTCGCGACGAGGTCGAGGACTTTCCGTTCCCTCTCGGGCGGGTCGAGGAACGCTTCGACGTTGGGCCATTCGGTGCGGGTAAAATCGAAGCGGTCAACCCAGTGAGGGAAGAAGAGGGCCATGAATTCCGGCAGGAACTCTTGCAGGAGTGTTTTGAATCGTTGGTCGTAGTCGTCCATTGGAAGATCGTAATCGAAAGGAACGATCGATGCACCTCCGGGAGGGAGAGCGTTCCTCACGCCCCCTTCCGGGCCTCCCACTCTTCGGCGGAGAGCATCACGTCGCGGGCGTTGGAGCCGTTGAAGCCGCCGACGATTCCGTCTTCGGCCATGAAGTCGATGAGCCGGCTGGCGCGGCCGTAGCCGATGCCGAGGGCTCGCTGCAACAGCGACGTGCTGCCGCGCTGCTCGCGGATGACGATGTCGATGGCTTGTTCGTACATGGCGTCGCGATCCCGGAGTTTCTCGCCGAAGTCGCCGTCGATTCCGCCCGCGTCTTTGGCTTTCAGGTTCAGCAGTTCGGCCTCGAAGTGCGGCTCGTGGATTTCCAAAGCGGAGACCACGCCCGCGATCTCTTGGTCGTCTACGTAAGCGCCTTGAGCGCGAATGATCGAACTCGTGCCGGGTTGCAGGAAGAGCATGTCTCCCATGCCGAGGAGCTTTTCGGCCCCCTTTTCGTCGAGCACCACGGCGCTGTCCGAACGGCTCGCGACCTGGAAGCAGATGCGCGCCGGGAGGTTCGATTTGATCAACCCGGTAATCACGTCCACCGTCGGCTTCTGCGTGGCGAGGATCAGGTGAATCCCCGCGGCCCGCGACTTCTGCGCCAATCGAATGATGTGGGTTTCGACTTCCTTCTTCATGCTCATCAGCAAGTCGCCGACTTCGTCCACGATGATGACGATGTACGGCATGTGCCGCGGCAGCGCTTGCCGTTCTTCCTCGCTTTGCGGATCGACCCGGCGAATGATCTCGTCCCAGCCGAGTTCGTTGTACGTGGCGATGTTCCGCACCCGCGCCCGCCGCAAGAGGTCGTAGCGCTCTTCCATCTTGTCCACGGCCCAGCCGAGGATCGCTTCGGCCTTCTTGTCGTCGGTCACCACGGGGTGCATCAGGTGCGGCACTTTGCCGTACTCGCTCAGTTCGACCTTCTTGGGGTCGATCATGATCATCCGGCATTCGTCCGGCCGGCGCGTGAACAAGAGGCTCAAGATGATCGAGTTCAAGCAGACCGATTTGCCCGTCCCCGTGCGGCCCGCGATGAGCAAGTGCGGCATCGTCGCCATGTCGTAGACGAGCGGCCGGCCCTCCACGTCCTTGCCGATGAAGATGGGGAGCTTCGCTTTTGCGCTCTTCGTAGTCGTCGCCAGGATCAGTTCCTTCAACCGCACCGATTGCCGGTGTTCGTTCGGCACTTCGACGCCGACGGTATTGCGACCGGGCAGCGGCGCGACGATGCGGACCGCGGAGACGCCGAGGTTCAAAGCGAGGTCGTCCGAGAGCGTCGTGACCTTGTTGAGCCTCAAGCCCACGTCGAGGGCGATTTCGTACTGCGTAATCACCGGCCCGGTGTGGATGCCGACGACTTTGACCGTGAGCCCGAAGTCCGTGAAGGTCTTTTCCAAAAGGGCCGCCCGCTCGCGGAGCTTTTGCTCGTGGTCCGCGACCGGGAATGCTTCGGGGTCCGCCAGGATGCTCAGCGGCGGCAGTTCGTAAGCCTCGGGCGAGGTCGGGTCCGCTTCGAGCGGTTCGGTATCGCCGAGGATCCGCAGCGGCGGCGGCGTTTGCGTGAGGTCGCACGGCCGCGTGATCGGCACGGGGCCGTCATCCTTTTCCGCCTCGGGCTCTTCCGCCAACAACTTCAACGGTTCGACTTGCTTCAAATCTGGTGCCGATGAATCCGGAGCAGGCATCAGAGGAACGACTTCGACCGCGGGGCGACGCAGTTTCCCGGCGAGCCCCATGAGGCCCCGCAACAGCCGGTCGCCGACGCGGCCGACGAGCGTGTTGCCGTGAACGAGCCAGGCTCCGGCTTTGCGGACGAAGAACCAAATGGAGTTGAATGCGAGCTTGACGAGCCCGTCCGCGGCGAGGCAAAGCCCGAGCAGCGTCGCAGCGATCAAGCCGACCGCGGGAAGCGGAGCTTTCATCGAACTATCGAGGGTGATGCGGACGTACGCCCCCACGGCCCCGCCCTTGCCGAAGACCGAGACGGGGGTGGGAATCCATTCCGTCAGATGGTCGGCGACCGTCGTGCCGACGCCGACGAGCACGACCCACCCCGCGGCTCGCGCGGCCACGCGCGGCCAAGTGCGCCGGGCGACGTAGAGGCCCACGACCGCGAACCAGCCCGCGACCAGCACGTACGAGCCGAGGCCCAGTGCGTTCACCAGCCACGCCGCGGCTTGGTCCCCCGCGGGGCCGAGGAGGTTGTTCTGCCCCGAAAGCGGTGAGTACGAACCGACGCTTGCCGCCAGGATCGCCCCGGCCGCGAGCAGCGTCAGCGCCACGGCGTCCAGGCGCCAGCGGGGAGGCGCGGGAATCTCCGGCATCGTCGGTCGCCTCCGAACGGCGGGCCGGGCGGCCCGTCCAATCGTTCTAGTTTCACTCACGAAACGCCCGGAACGTAGCCGAGTGCGCGGGGGATCGACGGGATGTGGGCCGTCCAGCTCGGCTCGTGCGCCATAATCCGCTCGCACGGTTCAACTGTCAGAGCCCGAACGCAAGTTTCGTTCGCAGGCTCGGAGTTCGAGAACGAGTCGCAGGGGGTCTACGCGTCTCCAGCAATCGGCGCATCCACCATCGGCAACGGCAACCCGAAGTCTTTCGCGACTTGCCGGCTCGGGCCGATGCGGCAGACGGGGCCGTAGGGGCACGTCGCGGTGCAGTCGTCCGACCGCGGGGCGAGCGAGAAGTCGCCGGCGCGGATTCGCGTTGCGAGCGCGATCACCCAGCTTTCGAGCGCTTCGCGAAAGGCTTCCCAAACTTTTCGGTCTTGGTACCAAGCCGTGGGTTGCTTGTACGAGGGGAGCATGACCTTGGGGCCGACATCGGTGATGAGCCAGTACGCGACGCCGAGCGGGCGGGCGGGGCGGCCCTCGAAGAGCACCCGTTCCACGGCCAGGGCGTAGAGGGGCAGTTGCAGCTTCTTCAAGCTCTGAACGTCCGTGCCGGTGTAGTAGCCGCCCTTGCCGGTCTTGTAGTCGATGACCCAGAAGCCGACTTCGCCGTCGAGTTCCACGGCGTCCACGCGGTCGATGCGGCCGCCGATTTTCACCCGGATGCCGTCGCGCTCGAGCACCAAATCGGGCCACTGCTTCGCGCCTTCTTCCGCTTGCACGCCGAGGGCCGGTTCCAAAAAACAGGGTTTCGGCGCGACGTTGAGTTTGACCCAAGGCTTGTCGAACTTGTCGCACTGCTTGGCGTACCGCTTCGCGATCCGGGCGAGGCGGCGACCTTCGAGTTCCCAGAGCTTGCGTTCGACCGGCCCCGCGGCCTTGTCCTGCGATTCCGCGACCACGTCGTTGAGGTGCTTCGCGAGATCGTCCGGGAACGTGGTCGCGTCGCCATCGTCGCGGTGCAAGCGGGCCATGGCGCGGTGGACGGCCGAGCCCCTGCGGGTGATTTCGACCTCTTCGACGGGGTCTTCGTGCGGTTCGAAGTTAAGGAACTTTTCGAGCAGGAAGCGGAACGGGCAGGCCACGTAGGTTTCGAGCGCGGTGGGGCTGATGCGCTGTTCGGCGTGGAACCGCTTGGTGACTTCCTTGAGGGCCTCGGGGTGCGAGAGGCGGCCATCGTAAGCGCCGAAGGCGGGCGAGCGGAACCGGGCGCGGGCGGCAGTGCGGGCCGCGAGCAGGTTCGCGAGCACGGCCTGCGGAAGGCGCTTGGCCGGGGCCGTCCCGTCGTCCGCGAGCACGGCCGCGGCTTGCACCCGGACTTCCGCGGCCGAAATTGGCGGGTCGGTCGTGTAGCCGTCGATCGGCATCGACCGCGACGTTGTCCGCGTGACTTTCGCTTCGACCGTCCGCAGTAGCGACGCGGGGAGCAATTTCTCGCCCTTCGGATCGACCGCGGGGTAGCTCAGGTGCAATTCGGTTCGCGGCCGGGCGATCAACTCGGCGAAGAGTTCCCGCTCGGCCGCGAGGTCTTGCTGCGGGTCCGGGAAACTCCCTTCGCCGAGGTCGATGAGGAAGAGGTGCTCGCAATCCGCGGTGCGAGCGATGTCGGGTTCGAGGAACCGCACTCCGTCGCACCGCGGCTCGGTCGGGCCGGGCGTTTTCGCAGCCAGGGCCGTCGTCGCGCGGGCGAACTCGATCGGTGACATTGGGGTGTCATCGGCCCATTTCAACAAAGCGGTCCGCAACCGTTCCCAGGCGGGTTCGTTCCCCGGCAGCCCGCAAGCGTCTGCGAACGGGATCAAGCGATTGACGAATTCCGCCGTCGTGGTCCGTTCGGGAATCTGATCCCAGAGCGCGAAGAAGCGTTCGAGGAACGGCCGGCAGCGGCCCGCGAGCACGTGCAGTTTGTTCCACCGCCGACGCTCGCCCGCCTCGTCTTCGAGCGGCAGCGGAAGTTCCGTCGCCCACTTGGCCACGGCCGCGAGGTACGCCGTGCGGCCCCGCGGGATCGCCAGCGCCCGCAGCAGCGTTTCCGCCCGCAGCGGCAGGTCGGGATCGCTCACCACTTCCGACCATCGCGGTTGAAACCAACTGTTGCGCAGCATCGCGGTGACTGCGGCGAACGGGAATTCCGCAGCCGGAACGGACCACGCTGCGAGCAGGAACGCGACCGCGGGGTGGCGGTTCAGCATCGTCGGCGTCGGGTCGTCGAGCGGCACGTCGTACTCGGCGAAGACCTCGCGGACGATCGTCCGCAGCCGCGACGGGTGCCGGCACGTCAGCACGATGTCTTTGGGTGAAGTCCGGTTGCCGACGAGCGTGCGAATCTCCCGAGCCACGAGGCGGAGCTCCCCCACTGAGCCGGGGGCTCGGATGAGGTGGACGGTTGGAGGGGCGGTCAGGGAATCGAAGAGTGTTTTACATGCGGGAATAATGGGTTTAGCCCCCCGTGAATACACGGGGGGCGACCCGCCGTGCGGAGAATCCCGGCTCATCGACCCGGACGACTGCGTCTCGTGGGGCCGCCCCCGGTGTATTCACCGGGGGCTAAGTGCTTACTCTTTCCACTTCACGAACGCTTCCAACGCATAGTACTCCGGAAGGCCCAGGCGGTCGTAGGTCCGTGCGGTGTCGAGGTTGCGGTCTTCGGCGCGCTGCCAGAATTCGCGGCGGTCGGTGCCGCCGGGGAACATCGCGTTGTCCTTCTGCGATTGGTGGCGGAAGATCGCCTGCTTCTTGCGCTCGAGCGTCTCGGGGCTCACGGGCACGGCCATTTCGATTTCGTGCGGTTCCCACTCTTCCCAGGCCCCGCGGTAGAGCCACACGTCGAAGTGCTGGCCCTTCGCCCGCACTCGCCGGACCGCTTCGAACACGGCTTCCGCGCAGAGGCGGTGCGTGCCGTGCGGGTCGGACATTTCCCCGGCCACGTAGATTTGAGCGGGCTTCAACCGCGTGAACAGTTCGACGATGTCGTCGATGTCCTGCGGCTGCACGGGGTTCTTCGACACCATGCCGGTCTGATAGAACCGCAGGTTCATGAACTCGAGTTGTTCCGGCGGTATGCCGCACGCCAGCGCCGCGGCGCGGGCCTCGGTCGCGCGGATCATGCCCTTGATCTGCAAGGTCTCGGGGCTGTCCGGTTGCCCCGGTTTCTTGGCATTCAAGAACTGGACCACGCGGTCCTTGATGGTGCCCGCGCTCGACTTCTCGGAGGCGTCCGAGAACGCGGAGACGAACTCGTCCACGAAGTCCACGAACCGGCGGGCGTCGTGGTCGAAGACCGCGATGTTGCCGCTGGTCATGTACGCGACGTGGACCTTGTGCTTCTGCTCCACGAGCCGGATGATCGTACCGCCCATGCTGATGACGTCGTCGTCCGGGTGGGGGCTGAACACGAGGATCGGCTTGCCGCCCCCCTTGCCCGCGGGGTAAAGCTGGATCGTGTCCATGCGGTCGTGGAACACCTCTTCGCCGATCTTCTCGGCGGGGCCTTTTTCGCGGAGCAGCTCGAAGAGGTGGTGGTCGCGGAAGTCGTCGTCGCTCAGCTTTTGCAAACCCTTCTTGCTGGAGAGCGAGAGGTGAACGACGGCCCGGCGCACGGTTTCGGGTTCCCACTCGCACGGCCCGACTTCCCAGGGTCGCTTGATCGCTGTAAGCTCCGCGGCCGCGGCGGGCTCCACGATGAACGCCGCCTCGGGGTGCTCTTGAAGGAAGCTCGCGGAGACGGCTTCCGTCGGGGCCTGTTCCACGGCCTTGTAGACCATGCCCGCTTTGTGTTCGCCAAACGCGATCAGGTAGACCTTGCGGGCGTCCAAGATGCTGGCCACGCCCATCGTGATCGCTTGATTGGGTACGTTCTCTTCGCCGAAGAACCCGCCCGCGGCATCGCGGCGGGTGATGCCGTCGAGCGTGATCATCCGCGTCCGGCTGTTCTTCGGGCTGCCCGGTTCGTTGAACCCGATGTGCCCCGTGCGGCCGATGCCGAGGATCTGGATGTCGATGCCGCCCGCTTCTTTAATGCGCCGTTCGTAGGCGGCGCAGAACCCGTCCGCGTCGTCCACCGGCAGCGTGCCGTCCGGGATGTGGATGTTCTCCCACTTGATGTTGACGTGGTTGAAGAATGTCTCGTGCATCCAGCGGAAGTACGAGTGCGGGTCTTCCTTCGGGATCGGGTAGTATTCGTCCAGGTTGAACGTGACCACCCGCGAGAGATCGAGCGCTTCGTCCTTGTGCAGCCGGATGAGTTCGCGGTAGAGCCCGACCGGGGTGCTGCCCGTGGCGAGGCCGAGCACGGTCGGCTTGCCCGCGGCATTGCGGGCGCGCACGAGCTCGGCGATCTTCTTGGCCACGAACTTCGACGCCCCGAGGGCCGTCGGGAACAAGAGCGTGGGCACGCGGGTATGCGGCAGCGTGTGCGGGGAACTCATGGTCGTTCGGCCGGAGGAGTGGGAGGGGTCCGTGAGGCTGTTCTAGCGGGCGGGTGGGGAAAGCCTAGCGGGGGGCGGTAGGCAAGCACGCCGCGTACCCCGATGCGACCGACTTCCGTCGACGCCCTCGACGGGATAACCTAAAACTGTCATACTCCGGTGCTCCGATGCGAGGGCAACGATGGAGTTCGAGTGGGACGACGCCAAAGCAGCGACGAATCTCCGCAAGCACGGAGTGTCGTTCCCCGAAGCGGCAACCGCCTTCGCCGATTCCCTCGCGGCGATCTTTCCGGAACTGGACCATTCGGATCAGGAAGAGCGAGAGATTCTCGTCGGGCACTCGGAGCGAAATCGACTGCTGGTGGTCAGCATCGCGGAGCGGGGCGGCAACCTCCGGATTATAGGTGCAAGAATCGCGAGCCCGACGGAGCGACGGAACCACGAAGAAAATCCAATGGGAGGACTCAGCCGTGAGTGACGAACTTCGAGCGGATTATCAATTCGACTATCGCCAAGCCGAGCCGAATCGCTTCGCCGCGGCCCTGAAAAAAGGGGGGCGATTGGTCGTGCTCGATCCGGAAGTCGCTGCGGCGTTCCCGGCGTCGGCCTCGGTGAACGCGGTGCTGAAAGCTCTGCTGCAGACGATGCCGGGTCATCAGCCGGGACAAGCTAGCGGGCCGACCCCCGCCGCATCAGACGCGACTGGCGCTACATCGTCTGCACCGGTGCTGTAGTAGAGTTGCTACGACCTGCTTGACTGCGGTAGGTGTAACAATGCGCTCGCAGGCGTGGTACTTTCGCGGCTTAATCCTGCTGGCCGTCTGCGGCCCCTGGAGCCTTTTCGCCATCGCTCCGGCGAAACTTCCCACCACCCCACAAGTTCGATTAACTGCTCCCCGCGAGACGAACTTGGAGTCGGTGTACGAGCAACTCCCGAAGCAGCAGGACTTCGAACGCCTCGACCGCTGGTGTGCGCTGAAGGCATCGCGCATCGCGCCCAGTGAAGCCGTTCAACTCCAGGAACGAGTAGCGGCCAATCCCGAGGTTTACTGGTGCGGTATGTTTGTCAGAGTCGAGAAAGAAGAAGAGATAGTATGGGCGAAAAGGATCTACCGATCCGAGTATTTGCGATGGGAGAAAGTGCAGGATTCGATCGATTCGACCCGCTGGATCGGTCTCGGAGTATACAAGCAATATAATACTGGAGGTTATAAGCATTGGATCACGTATCGCGTACCGGTCGGTTTTTCTCCGCGAGTAGGTCCATTGGCGGGACAGTTGCCTGTCGTACCTTGATGTTCTGTTTGCGCGAATCGCATCTCCCTTCCCTTCCGGATCTCCCCATGCGTACCCCGTTCGCCCTCCTCCTGGCCGCTCTCGTCGGCGGAACGCTCCTTGCCGCGGAGCCAAAGCCCTCGCCCACCTTGATGACCAAACCCGGCAAATTGCTCTATTCCGAGGACTTCGCCAAGCCGCTCGATGCGTCGTGGAAGGTCGGCAAGGGGAAGTGGGACTCGGCGAGCGAAGCGCTTCGCGGGGCGGAACTCAAGGCGGACATGCACGGGGCGGTGATCCGCCGCAACCTCGAGATGACCGACGCGATCGTTCAGTATTCGTTCAAGCTCGAAGGTGCGAAAGTCAGCACGTTGAGCCTGAACGACTCGAAGGGCCACGTTTGCCGCGTGCAACTGCGGGCGAACGGTTTCACGGTTCAAAAGGACGACCACGACGGCAAAGACGGGGCGGACAAGGCAGTCGTTTTGGAGACGGTCGAGACGCCGATCAAGACCGGCGAATGGCACGCTTTGTCCGTGGAATTCCGCGGAACGGAGATGCTCGCACGCCTGGATGGAAAGCACGTCGCCTATGGGCAGCACGAGCAGGTCAAACTGCCGAAGACGAACTTCGGGCTCACCGTCGCCGGCGAGACCGCTTCGTTCAAGGAACTGCGAGTGTGGGCTGCGGAAGCCGATCCGACGTGGGATCCGAAGTCGCTGAAAAAGGCGAAGTGAGAGGCCGTTCACGACGGCTCGATCAATCCCAACTCCGCGAGCGAACTCGCATCGAGGAGTGCGAGTAGGAGATCGTCGAGCTGTTCGGGCGTGAGCGATTCCAGCTTGGCGATTGCTGCATCCGGCAGGAGGCCGAATTTCTTCATTAAGAGTTTCACGAGCGATTCGCGCTTGGCGTTCAGGCGGCCGAGTTGGAGGCCGCGTGCTTCTCCGCGTCGTTCTCCGCGGAGTTCTCGAAGTTCCATACCGTTCATAATCCCTCTTCCTTTGGCCAATCGTTCGGCCGCAAGCCTTTCGTATTCCGCGCGATCTGCAGGAGCGAGTGGGTAGTAATTATCGTAGCACTCCGCGAGCAGGTGCTTCCGCAGGTCATTCTCGCCGGAAACCTCGATGCCGGAAGCCCCCATCGCTCCGCTACCGCGTCGCGGCTACGCATCGATCCCGCGAAACTCGAACATTATTCCGCGCGTTCGCGCGAAGTTTGCTTGACCCTCCTGGGGCAGCGCCATAGCTTCATTCTTTCCACCCGATTGCATCACGGGTTGGGATACAGGCGTCGGACGATGATCGAGGGAGGTCGGCGTGGCTGGGTTTGCCAACGAACGCATTCGCATCCGCATGGAAGGGTACGACCACGAAGTTCTGGACCGCACCGCCCAGGAAATCGTGGAAACGGCGCAGCGGACCGGGGCCGAAGTCCACGGGCCGATTCCGCTGCCGACGCGCATCGAACGGTACACGGTGCTGCGCAGCCCGCACATCGACCGCAAGAGCCGCGAGCAGTTCGAGATCCGCACGCACAAGCGGCTGATCGACATCTTGCAGCCGACCGGCAAGACGATCGAAGCCCTGAACAAGGGCCTCAGCCTGCCGCCGGGCGTGGATATTAAGATTCGAGTGATCGCCGCCGCGACTTGATTCTCGAACTGCAATCCCTAACGTAAGCGCCCGAGTTGCCACGGCGTAGGAAACCGCCGCGGCAATTTTGTTTTGACTGAGTCGAACACAGCGACCGGATACCGAGACCATGACCGCGACCGCCACATACCGCCAGCGCCGCGACGAACGCCTCGCCGGAGGGAAGAAGGCGAAGGCCCGCCGAGACGAAGCCAAGGAGAAGATCCGCGAAGAGCGGATCGTCGAAGTGACGGGTACGTTCGCGATTCCCGTGGTCGATGCGGCCGGCGTGCAAACCGGGACCATCGACGTGGACGCGGCGGAGTTCGGCGGCAAGATCAGCAAGCAGTTGCTGCACGAAGTGGTGCTGATGTACCTCGCCAACCAGCGAGCGGGCACGCACCACACGCTCCGCCGGGGCGAAGTGGCCGGTAGCTCCAAGAAGCTGTTCCGCCAAAAGGGCACGGGCAACGCCCGGGCCGGGACGAAGCGGACGAACAAGCGCAAGGGGGGCGGCACGGCGAAGGGCCCGAAGCCCCGCGATTACGAATACCACTTGCCCAAGAAGGCCGTCCGCGCAGCGACCCGCATGGCGCTCTTGAGCAAGTTCCGCGACGGCGAGGCCGTCATCGTTGAGGGGTTGGAGCAAACTGCTCCGAAGACCCAAGCGATGACCAAGATCCTCAAGGCCGTGAAGATCGGCAAGAAGACGATCAAGAAGGTCGAAGGCGAAGTCGAAACGTCGATCGAAAAGGACGTGAGCCTGTTCGACACGACCGTGCTGATCGGCACCGGGGCGTACGACGAAAACACGTACAAGTCGAGCCGGAACATCGAAGGCGTGAAGATCCTCCCCGCGGCGGAATTCAACGCTTACACGGTGCTCCAGCAGCGGCGGTTGGTCCTCACGAAGGCGGCCCTCGAAGTCCTGCGAAAGCCCGCGACTTCGGAAGCGGACGCCGCCGAGTAAACGAATCCATCGAGACCGGCCGGTAAGACCGCCGGAGTTGCAAGGACGATGCCATGGCCCGCACGCGACCAAGACCGAAAAAGTACGTTCGCAAGCTCGAAGCCCGCAAGCCGTGCAAGCACGGCAAGACCGGCGTCGTGCTCGAACCGTACCAAGTGATCCTCCGGCCGCTCGTGACCGAAAAGGGCACGCACCAGAGCACGCGGTACAACAGCTACACCTTCATGGTGAATCCGCTCGCGAACAAGACGCAGATTCAATCCGCGATCGAAGAGCTGTTCGACAAGAAGGTCATCGGCGTCCGCACGCAGAACTACCGCGGCAAGAAAACTCGCTTCCGCCAAGCGGAAGGCAAGCAGTCGGCCTGGAAAAAAGCGATCGTCACGCTGCACGAAGACGATCGGATCGAATTCTTTTAAACGAGTACGAAAGCCCAGGGACAGCCGTCCTTGGGCGTTGAGTCGAGGATTTGAGTCATGGGCATTCGCCAATACAAACCGACCTCCGCCGGCCGTCGCGGCGGGAGCGTTTCGGACTTCGCGGACTGTACGTATCCGCGCGAAAACAAGCCCGAGAAGTCGCTGCTCACCCGGCGCAAGAAGACGGGCGGCCGGAACAATCAGGGCATCACCACCACCCGCTTTCGGGGTGGCGGCCACAAGCAGATGCTGCGCAAGATCGACTTCAAGCGGAAGAAGGACGGCGTCGAAGCGCTGGTGCTCCAGGTCGAATACGATCCCTGCCGCAGCGCCCGCATCGCTCTCGTGCAGTACCCGGACGGCGAAAAGCGGTACATCCTCGCTCCGGACGGCCTGAAGAAAGACGACAAGGTTCAGAGCGGCGAAGACTGCGAACCGCGGCTCGGCGTCTGCATGCCACTCTCGCGGATCCCGCTGGGCATGTCGATCCACTGCATCGAACTCACCCCCGGCCGCGGCGGTCAGATTTGCCGCTCCGCCGGTTGCTCGGGAACGCTGACGAACCGCGAAAAAGACTGGGCCCAGATCACGATGCCCAGCGGCGAAGTCCGCCGCGTTTCGTCCAAGTGCCGGGCCACGATCGGCAGCGTGTCCAACCCGGACCACATGAACGAAAGCATGGGCAAGGCCGGCCGGAACCGCTGGAAGGGCCGCAAGCCCCACAACCGCGGCACCAGTATGAACCCCACCGACCACCCGATGGGCGGCGGCGAAGGGCGGACCGCCGGTGGCCGGCACCCGACCTCCAAGAGCAGCGTGCTCTCCAAGGGCGGCAAGACTCGCAAGAAGCGGAAGCCGGGCAACTCGTCGATCGTTCGACGCCGTCCTTCCGGGCCGTTCCAGAAATCGACGTAAGCGGTTTGTTCCTCGTTTCGCTTGATTGCCACTGGTCGCTCGGGGCCAGCGGCGCATTTATAACAGTCCCGGCTTTTCTCGGGACGTTTAAGGGAGTGGGACGGCATGGGCCGCTCGATGAAAAAAGGCCCGTACGTCGATCTCCGCCTCCTGGCGAAGGTCGAAAAGCAGGGGCCGCAGCCGGAACCGATCAAGACCTGGGCGCGGGATTGCACGATCGTGCCCGAGTTCGTGGGTGCGACGTTCCTGGTCCACAATGGCAAGACTTTTATCAAGGTCTACGCGACCGAAGAAATGGTCGGCCACAAGCTGGGCGAATTCAGCCTGACGCGAACGTTCAAGGGGCACTCCGGCGGTAAAGCCAAAGCCCCCGCCAAATAACGCGACCGACACGGTCCGAACGCAGACGAGTAGAACATGATTTACAAAGCGAAGCACCGATTCGCCGACGTGTCGGCC
>Ga0105048_10013232_pt1 | contig 12904 bp, 12 predicted proteins | sample MAT05_FD_78382 | JGI IMG/M metagenome (GOLD analysis project Ga0105048, IMG submission 78382) | Freshwater microbial communities from Lake Fryxell liftoff mats and glacier meltwater in Antarctica - MAT-05 | ecosystem: Environmental > Aquatic > Freshwater > Ice > Liftoff microbial mat | place...
ATCTTTTCAATTTTTGCGAATCAGGTACGAATGAGAGATGAATACACCGAGGTGAGTCATGCGTTTCTTCTTCCAATGCGTCGTCGAAGCGTTCCTGGAGAATGGCATCAAGGGCGTAGCCCAAATGGTGCCGGGAGGGACGTTCGTCTATGCCGTCGGCGAATCGGCGTGCCAGAAATACCGCGCCGGTCGGCGGCATGAAAAATCCGCGACGATATCCGCGAGCAGGCGGAATCGACCTTCGAAAGCGCTATGGCGCTCGGCATCGAAGTCATTCAGGAATGCGTGAAGGCAAAGGGGCTCGACCTGGCCGAGGAAGAGTTGGTGCCTTTGCAGCAGATCATGGCGTCCATCCCCGAGGCCACGCGGCAGTCTTTGAAACGCAAGGACGATCCCACCGGCCGCACGGTGCCGCTGAACTTCAATATTGCCACCGCCGAGGATGTGGTGAAGTTGCTGCCGCCGCGGTCGCCGCGATTCCGGGCCGGGCAGGAACTGCCCCATCGTAAAGGCTGGCAGCTCGAAAAGCTCCTGGGCATCGGCGGCTTTGGCGAAGTCTGGCTGGCCCGCAACAAGACCGTCGTACGCAAAGTCGGCGCGGTCAAGTTCGCCTTCGACAGCCTGGCCCGCGATCTCATTCACGAAAGCGCCCTCATTACCCGCCTCACCAACGCGGCGCCGCACGAGAACATCGTCAACCTCGAAGATGCCTGCGTCGAGGCAGGCGTCGATTGCCCCTGGCTAATGTTCGAATACGTCGCCGGTGGCACCATGACCGATTGGATTCACAAACTGCAAGCGCTGCCCGCTTCCGAGCGGTTGAATCAAGTCTATTCTGGCCTGAAGCAGATCGGTGCCGGGCTTGCTTATTGCCACGAGCAATCGCCGCCGATCGTGCACCGCGATCTGAAGCCGTCCAACGTCCTGCTCGATTCGCAATCAAAATTGCTTCGTATCACGGATTTCGGGATCGGCGGCATCGCCTCGAAAGAAGCGATCAAACAGGAGCAGCAAGGTACCATGACCCGCGGCGGCCGCCTGCTCACCCATCTTCGCGGCTCGTACACCGGCGATTTCGCCAGCCCTCAGCAGAAGCGCGGCGAGGATCCCGACCCGCGCGACGACGTGCACGCCCTCGGCGTGATCGGTTATCAGATGATGACCGGCCACTTGCAGCAAGGTGCCGGCACCGATTTCGATGAAGATCTTCGCGAGGCCGGTGCCAACGAGGAATTGATCGGGCTGCTCAAAGACTGCCTCGCCAGTAAAGTGGAGCGGCGGATTGCGAGTGGCACAGTCTTCGTCAGCCGATTGGCGGGCAGCCGAAGCCCGATCGCCAAGGCGGCACCCGAGCCGAAGGCCAAGCCTGCGGCGGAGCCGTTGGTGCCGGCCATGCCAAAGCCTGCGCCGCTGGTGGCCGGCACGATTGCCGAAGGCCCGCACGGCATCAAGTTCGCCTATATCCCCGCAGGCAAGTTCCTGATGGGCTCGCCGGAAAATATTGGGTATGGCGATGAACACCCGCAGCATGAGGTGACGATTTCGCAGCCGTTTTGGATGGGCGTCACACCGATCACGAACGCGCAGTGGCAGGCGGTGATGGAGAGCAAGCCGCCGAGCAATTGGCAGGAGCCGAATCGACCGGTGGAGCACTCGACAAGTTGGAATTCATCAAGTCTCTTGTGCGTTCCAAGTTGCTCCGCTGCGTTTCGCTTCGCTTGAGCAACACGTTCTCCATCCACTCGCTATGGATCGTTTCCGTCCAGATCGGACGACACGCCCTCTCGATTCCCAGCCAAACGAGGAAATCACGCAGCGAGGCTGAGAACAGCATGTTCGCGTCGTAGACGGCGACTGGCGCACTCATGGGTTCGGCTCATCGTCGTACAGGCCAAGCTCCTCATTCAATGCTGTGAGTTCGGCCATGCCGGTGAGTTGCTTCGCGTAGAGTTCCTCTTTGTATTTCAAGACATCGCCGAGGAGCATCCGGCGTTGTACGCCAACCTTTCGACTTGGGATCACGCCTTTATCGATGAGTTTGACGAGATAGGGGCGGGAGACGTTCAGAAGATCGGCCGCTTGTTGTGTCGTGAGTTCCGACTGAATCGCCGTCACCGCGAAGGCGTTTCCTCGACCGAGTTGTGTGAGAATCTGCAGTAGTCCGCGATACGCCGAAGGGGGAAGCGTGAGCGTCTCGCCCGTCGCGCGAACTTGGAATTCAAGAGAGCGATCGGATGCGAGTTGTTCGTGTATCGACTTCGCGACAGCACTCTCGCCCTTCTCGGGAGAAATGACTTCGTTGCCGTTGAGTGTGGTTTGCATGTCGTAACTCCTTTTCACCATTATACTACAACAGGCGAAACAAATGCAATAGTCGAAATACGCGAAAATTGCCTTGCATGCAAGCGTTTCCACTGATAACAAAGTGGGTGAGTTAAATCGCCGACCAGCCAACCCTGATGGATTCTTATTCGCAGAAACTCCGTGCTTCGAGGTGCGGTACCGTTACTAGCCACATTTGGGACCAAGACAGCGGAAAAATGGAGAGACTTGCGAAAGTGTCTGCTACCCGTATTGCCCCATCATGCTGAGCGCCTTCGACGGAGCGAACGCAAACTTGAGAAATGTCACACACCGTCTGGCATATTCCCCAGTTGTATCATCATTTCCTACAAGGAAACAGGATACCACAAATCGACACCGTTCGGCTTATCGATTCATGGCCGATAGTGCTTCCCATCGGTTCAAGAAGCGGGGTCAGCGAAAGCGACCCAGTGACTATCGGACGATTCGCGCTTATGTCGCGAAACTCACTTTGCGCGACATAAGAAACGTGTTACAAAGTCACTTCAAATGGCTTCCACTTCGACACACGACACCCTTCCGACCACATTCATCGATTCCGCTCCCGCGTTCCAGGCAAACGTCGTTCCCGAGAATGGGCTCGAACTTCGACGTCTACTCGGCGAAGCGTTTCAGGCATGGTTGACTCGCTCGCCATCACTCGAAACGCGTGACGGCTACACTCGCGATTTCTTCCAGTTCCTGGAGTTTGCCAAGGTGCCATCCGAAGCGTGGGAAAAGCTCGCGGAGATTCGCCCCGCGACCGTGGCGGCCTTTCGCGATCACCTCCTCGGTGCCGGCCTCACAAATACGACGATCAGTCGAAAGCTTTCGGTAATCCGCAGCTTGTATTCGTTTCTTCGCACGTACGGCTACACCGGCGCAAACCCGGCGGACACGGCGTTCGTGGCGGCCCCTTCGGTTCCGCGTGACGGCAAGACCGTCGCACTCACACCGGCAGACTGCCGAAGGCTCATCGATTTTCCATCTATCGAAACTCCAGAAGGTATCCGGGATCGCGCCATCCTTGCGGTGCTGGCGTTCACCGGTTGCCGCGTTGGTGAGATCAGTCGATTACGAATCGGCGATTGCAGACAAAGCGGCGGACACCACGTCCTCGAAGTTCGCGGGAAAGGCGGAAAAGAACGTCGGATGCCGCTCCACCCCGAAGCCGTCGAACGCCTCGAACAGTGGTTATCGCTACTGACCGAAAAAGAGCCGCATCAAGCCTTGTTTCGACCACTCCGAACCGCACGCGGTCGCGGCAAGGACGGGTTTCTTTTGGCGTCCCTCGCCCGTCGTGGAATTCAGTATTTAGTCCGACGATACGTGAAACGACTCGGTCTCGATCCGAATGTGACGGTACACTCGTTTCGAGTGACAGCCCTGACGACCGCCCGCGAACGTGGTGCCGACATCGTGGACCTTCAAGACTTCGCTGGCCACGCCGACCCGAGAACGACGCTCACATATATTCGTTATCGGGACCGGCTGAGCCGAAGCCCGGCATATGTGCTGAAGTATTGAGAGCAAAACCAGAGTTTTGTTCGATGCGACATTACTCAATTAAACGTGGTTAGCGATTGTCTTGACGATTTAGCTCGTCGATCCGCTTTTTGCGATATTCCTTCAGTGCTTCGCTTGAGTGCTTTCTCATTGCAGGGGTGAGTTGATCGCTAACATTTGTTAGCCACGTTGGCGGCGAGTTACTATCTCCTGGATCGGCAAGAGAGATTAGCGAGTCGAGAAGAACCCATCGGTGCGTGATATCGCATTCGTGGACGAATGCTTTTTCGAGCTCTTTCACGATTGTCGCTTTGCGGAGTGCGGTGTGACGGCGATGGTTTACGATGGCAAGGGGTTGCTGACTTCGCTGACCGATCCGCTGCATAACGTCACGTCGTTCGCGTACGACGGTGCGGGGACCGAAGTCCAATCAGGATCGTGCACATCAGCTGTGCGCTTTCCATTACATTCTAAATCACGTTCGCGAAGGCGCATGGCGTTAAATGCGTCAAAAGCCCAGGGACAGTCGTCCCTGGGCTTTTGGTGCGCTTTCGTAAGATAAACATCAAGGAGGAATCACAATGTCGCGAACAATTCGCACGGCAGGGATGGCGATGATCGTCGGCGCGCTCGTTACGGGGGCGTTCGTGTGGCGACCGTGGACGGATGCGAGCGCGTTCGACCCGGACAAGCCGGCCAAACGAGATGGCTTTGCGGCGGGGCGTAACGACAAGCCGAACGAGGTGGCTGTGAAACCGATTCCCTTCGATGCCAAACGATCGATGCAGTACCTCAAGCAACTCTGCGACATCGGCCCGCGCGTCAGCGGATCCGAAGGGATGGCGAAACAACAAGAGATCGTCATCAAGCATTTCGAGGAGCACGGCGCAAAGGTCGTGAAACAGGAATTCTCCGCGAAGCAATATAGCCGCAAAGACCGCGTGGCGATGGTCAATCTCATCGCGTCGTGGTTCCCCGAGCGGGAAAAGCGGGTGATGCTTTGCAGCCATTACGACACGCGGCCGATGGCGCACGAGGAACCGAACCGCCAGAACTGGGGGAAGCCGTTCCTCAGCGCGAACGATGGCACCTCCGGCGTCGCGATGTTCATGGAACTCGCACACCAGATGAAAGAATTCCCTACCGGGGTCGGCATCGATTTCGTGCTGTTCGATGGTGAAGAGTACGTCTTTGAAACGACCGGCACGTTCGGCGGCGGCGACAAGTTCTTCTTCGGCTCCGAGCATTTTGCCGAAACGTACACCAAAACCCGCGCGACGCGCAAATACCGGTACGAAGCCGCCGTGCTGTTCGACCTGTTCGCCCACCCCGGGGCGAAGTTCTCCGTCGAGATGAACTCGTGGCAGGCCGCCCCCGAACTCGCGACGCAGTTCTGGGATATAGCCAAGAAGGTCGGCGCGAAATCGTTCGTCTTCGAGCGCGGCATCGAAGTGCAAGACGACCACCTCGCCCTCAACCGTGCGGGTATCCCCGCAATCGATGTCATCGACTTCGAGGGTTATCGGAAACATTGGCACAAATTATCCGACTTGCCCGAACAATGCTCCGGCGAACAGATCGCCGAAGTTGCGGGTGCGACCACGGCATGGCTACAATTGCTGAAGTGATGTCCGTCGAATCGGCCGTGGAGTGCATTATGTCAGCCAGTGCGGTACTCGAACCTTCGCCGCAACTGGACGCCGATGCTCCTGCACAACTCCACGACGATCGCCCACCGCTACTTCTCTTCGAACAAGTTTCGAAATGGTACGGTACCGTCCTCAGTCTAAATCAGGTGACACTCGAACTGCGCGGTGGCATCACGGGCCTCGTCGGCGCGAATGGCGCGGGCAAATCGACGCTGATGAAACTGGCGACGGGCCAGATCCGCCCGACGCTCGGCCAGGTGACGATTCGCGGCGTCGATGCGTGGGACTGGCGCGCGAGAAGGCTCGTCGGTTACTGCCCAGATATCGACTCCTTTTACGAAGACATGACGGGCCGCGAGTTCGTACTCGCGATGGCGAAGCTCTGCGGCTTCCCGCACCGCGTCGCGGTCGCACGCACAGCGGATGTCTTGCACCTCGTCGGCATGACCGACCGGGCCGGCCGCAAGCTCCGCGGCTATTCGAAGGGGATGCGGCAACGGATCAAGCTCGCGCAGGCGTTGCTCAACGACCCGGAACTATTGGTTCTCGACGAGCCGCTTTCGGGCATCGACCCGATCGGCCGGCAGGAGTTACTCGAACTGTTTCGCGCCCTCGCCGCGAAGGGAAAGTGCCTGCTGATTTCGAGCCACGAACTCGAAGAACTTGAGAAGTTGACGAACCACGTCGCGATCATGGCACGCGGGCGAGTGGCGGCGGTCGGCACGCTTTCGCGCATCCGGGATCGGCTCGACAATTTCCCGCTCGCGGTACGCATTGAAGTCGAGGATGCGAAAAGCGTGGCGACCCGGTTACTCCGCCTCATCGACGTGACCGGCGTCGATGTGATCGACGAGCGTTCGCTGGTAGTGCGTGCGAAAAATCCGCCGCGATTCTACCGCGAGTTCGGTCAGTTCGTCGTTCGCGAAGGGTTGAATCTCAGCCGCATGGAACCGCTCGACGACTCCGCACACGCGATCCTCGGCTACTTGCTCGGCGGCAGCGGCAAAACCTGATCCCATTCCCGCACGATGGCTTCGCGTTCTTCGGCGGTGTCGATCGTGAATGTCACGTGTCCGATTTTGCGGCGGGGTCGTGGCTCTTTCCCGTACCAGTGCAGTTTCGCGCGGTGCATTTTCAGGATGTCTGCGAACGGCGGGTGATCGCCTATCAGGTTAAACATCACCGAATGGCCGAGTAAATCGGTGGCTCCGAGCGGCAGCCCCATCACGGCGCGCATGTGGTTTTCGAACTGGCTGGTGACCGCACCTTCGATGGTCCAGTGGCCCGAGTTGTGAACACGCGGGGCCATCTCGTTCGCAATCAAATGCCCGCCGACATCGAACCACTCGATGGCCAGAACGCCGACGTAATCTAAAGCCTCGAGAACCCGATGAGCGTACGTTTCTGCTTCATTTTGCAGTTCGTGCGTGAGGTTCGGTGCGGGTGCGAGCGACTTGTGCAACATGCCGTCGCGGTGCTCGTTCTCGACGAGCGGATAAAATTTGGACTCGCCCGTTTGCGAGCGCACCGCAAGGATCGACAGTTCGCGAACGAACGGCACGAAGCCTTCGAGGATCAGCGGTCGGCCGTTGAGCGACGCCCACGCAGCCTCGGCATCGGCGGGTGTACGAATGACGGCCTGACCCTTACCGTCGTAGCCGAAGCGTCGCGTTTTCATCACCGCTGGCAACCCGATCCGCTGAATCGCGGCTTCGAAATCGGCACGGGTATCGACCGCAGCAAACGGCGGCGTCGGGATGTGCAGACTTTGAAAGAACGTCTTTTCGACGATGCGATCTTGCGAGACTTCGAGCGCCCGCGGTGGCGGATAGACGGCGACCCGTTCGGCTAGCCACCGGGCGGTTTCGATCGGCACATTCTCGAACTCGTACGTGATCGCGTCCGAGACTTGAGACAGAGCATAGAGCGCCTGAAGATCTTCGAATTCGCCGCGAATATGCTCGCACAACGGGGCCGCACACGGGTTCGCGGCGGGGTCCAGCACGGTCGTCTGAATGCCGAGCGGATGTGCCGCCCATGCCATCATCTGGCCGAGTTGGCCGCCACCGAGGATGCCGACCTTCACGACGAAACCCTCGGGTCGGAGCCATCGAGAACATCTTGCGTTTGTTGCTGGCGGAAGCGACGCAGTCGGTCGCGAATCGCGGGGTGCTTCGCACCGAGAATCGCAGCGGCGAGCAAGGCCGCATTCTTCGCACCCGCCTTGCCGATGGCGAGCGTACCGACGGGGATACCACCCGGCATTTGCACGATCGCCAACAGCGAATCGAGGCCGCGGAGCATCGCCGATTCCACGGGCACGCCGAGCACGGGGAGGATCGTTTTCGATGCGCACATCCCCGGCAAATGCGCTGCCCCACCCGCCCCTGCGATAATCACTTCGAGGCCGCGTGGCTCGGCCCCTTCGGCATAATCGAACAGCTTGTCCGGCGTGCGGTGCGCCGACACGACCTCGACTTCGTGAGGAATTTCCAAGGCAATTAGCATTGCGGCAGTGTGACGCATGGTGTCCCAGTCCGATCGGGAACCCATGATCAACCCGACGAGAACCTGTTCGGGCGAAACTACTGAATCGGTTGCCATTTTCGACCTTCCGCACCGAGGAGTTCATCGGCACAGGTTGGCCCCTGCGAACCGATCGGGTAGCTTTCCGGAATCGGCGCACTCGCGCTGGTCATCGCTGCGATCAGCGGATCCATCAGTTCCCAGGCGCGTTCGATTTCGTCGCTGCGTAGGAACAACGAGGCATCGCCCTGAATCGCGTCGAGCAACATCCGCTCGTACGCCTCGGGGAGTGCCTTGTCGTCGTACGCCTGGCGATAGTTGAACGACAGGTCGCGCGGCTGCAAGTGCGTGCCTTCCACGTCGGGCACTTTCGTCTGAAAATTCAGTGTAATCCCCTCGTTCGGTTGCAGAACGAGCGTCATGCGGTTGCACTGGAGAATCTCGCCGGGCGGCAACGGGAACATCAGGTGCGGCGGACAGCGGAACTGGATCATGATCTCGCTGTAGCGGCTCTTCATGCCCTTTCCGGAGCGGATGTAAAACGGCACATGCTTCCATCGCCCGTTCTCGACGGTCAGCCGAACGGCCGCATACGTCGGCGTCTTCGATTCGGGGTTGATCGCGTCGGCTTCGGCTTGCTTGCCTTCGTTCATGAGCTTGTCTTTGAGGGCAATCAACTCCTCGCGATAGCCCGCGTACTGGCCGACCGCGACGACTTTCGATGCCACTTCGAGTGGCGAAACGGGAATGCTGTCGAGAACCTTCATCTTCTCGTTGCGGAGGTTGTCGGCGTTGTAGCGGTTCGGGCTTTCCATCGCGACGAGCGTCATCACTTGCAACAAGTGGCTCTGGATCATGTCGCGGATCACGCCGCTCGTGTCGTAGTACGCGAGGCGATCCTTCACGGTGACCGTCTCGGCAACGGTAATCTGCACGTGGTCGATGTACTGGTAGTTCCAGAGCGGTTCGAACAGCGTGTTCGCGAACCGGAAGATCATGATGTTCTGGACGGTTTCCTTGCCGAGGTAGTGGTCGATCCGGTACAGCTGATCTTCGCGGAAATTCTCGTGGAGAATCGCGTTGAGTTCCTTGCCGCTCTCCATGTCGTGGCCGAACGGCTTCTCGACGATCAGGCGGCGATAGCCACCGATTTCCTTGTTGTACCCGATGGCACCGAGGCCGCGGCTCAGGCTCGGATAAAGCTCCGGTTTCACGGACAGATAATACAATCGTCGGCCACCGCTCGCGCCTTCATGCTCGTTGAACCACGCCTGAATCGGGGCCGCATTCTCGCCGACATCTCCGGCCACATAATGCAGCCGTGCCTCGAAACGTTCCCACACGTTCGGGTCGAACTGATCCTTGTGGTACTCGATGAATTTCGCCTTCATCTTCTCGCGGAACTGATCCGTCGTGAAGCCGCTGCGCGCGACGCCGAGAATCTTGGCCTCAGCGGGGAGGCGATTCTTGCGGTCCGAGTTGTACAGTGCGGGGATCAGTTTCCGCGACGTAAGGTCGCCAGATGCCCCGAAAATGACCACAGTCAGTGGCGAAGCCATTAGATATCCTGAGTGAGGGTCCAACGGGCGAAGGAGCGAATTCCATCGGTACCGAGCTATCCTATCTGCACGACGCAGAAGAACAAGAAATCAGCCCGCCTCATGGAATCGATTGCCTCCCGAATCGGTTCCGCACTCGCGAAAAGACGCGAGCGATGGTAGATTAAAAGCACTTGTTCATCTGGAGTATCCGCCATGCCGATTCACGATTGGACGAGGGTATACGAAGGGTTATTCCACGATTTTCATCAGAGTTGGTCGATCCGCTAAGTTGCCACAAGGCCTGAGTGCATTGGTCGAGCGTAGCACCCCCAAAAAAGAACCCGAAGTGCCGGCCATCCTGTTGGGTGGGACGTTGCTGCTCGAACCGCCCAAGGCGCATATCGTCCGCAAATCCACGAAGGAAAGCTACGCGGACAAAGCGAATCGTATCGTTATCAAGCACAAAATCGGGCGAACAGTCGCAGTCATTGAGATCGTCTCGCCGGGCAACAAATCTGGCAAACACGCCTTTCAGGAATTTCTCGAAAAGAGCGTCGCGTTCATACGCGAAGGGATCCATTTGCTCGTGATCGATCTGTTTCCGCCCACGAAACGCGACCCGTTCGGCGTGCATCGGGCCATCTGGGAAGATTTTGAAGAGGAAGACGACGAATTTGTATTTCCAGCGGGTAAAAACCTCATCCTCGCGTCGTACAACGCGAGTCGCTCGAAGGAAGCCTACGTCGAACCGGTTGCCGTCGGAGATTCGCTACCGGATATGCCACTTTTCCTGTTCGAAGGCTATCACGTGAGCGTTCCACTTGAGTCGACGTACCAAACGACTTGGGACGTCATGCCGACAGACATGCAAGACTACGTCGTAACCGGCGTGTTGCCGAGCATCGCAGACGACTCCGACGATTAATTCCCGGGTGCGCCGAGGCGAACCCGGGCGAACGGACTCAGTGCGGGGCGGCACTCGTGCCGGCTTCGGCCGCGACCTGTTTCGGCGGGTGGAAAAACAAGAATAACAACACCGAACCGACGAGCGCGGCCCCCATCGGCCACATGAAGTACGAGGCATAGTCGAGCTTGCCATCGACCTTGTATTTCGGAATCAGTTGCTTGAACACCACGTAGTTCGCGAACATGTAACCGAACCCGAGGATCGCCGAGTTGAACAGCGTTTGCGCACTGGTACGGATGTCGCTTGGAAAGTACGCATCGATGAAAATGTACACGGTGGCGAAGAAGAAGGCGTAGCAGACGCCGTGCAGCACGTTCACCAAAATTGCGGGTATCACATCTGGGAAGTAGGCAAATACCGCAAATCGCACGGCGTGGCCGAGGATGCCGATAATCATCGTCGTCCGCCAACCGGCTCGCTTCAGGAACCAGCCGAGCATGAGCATCGTGAAGATTTCCGCGATCTGACAGAGGCTCGTCACCGGTACCACTAACCCGGCGGCTAGCCCGACTTTTTCGGTGAGGTAGCTTTCGATCGTCAAGAAGTACGATTGGTGAACGGCGGCATCGATGAACGTGACGAGGAACAGCACGAGGATGAACGGCTTCTTCAATAGCGCAAACGCTTTCAACACGGGTACACCCGTTGCGGAAGTCTTGGGCGGCGTGTGAGGCAGTGTCAGGCTGAACACCGACAACACGAGCGAAGCCACGCCACCCATGATGTACGCCATCGTGACGCCGTTCCGCCACGCATCGTCGGCCTTGCCGTACTTCGGGTCGAGGAATGCGAGCGTATCGGAACCGGCGGGGATACGCGCCCAATCGGTCAGGATGATTAAGAACGGCCAGTTTGCGGCGATCCAACCGATGGTGCCCCAGAGCCGGACTTTGCCGAATTGCGACGAGTCTTTGAGGTTCGCGAACGTGATCGAGTTCGCCACCGAGACCGTCGGCACATACGCGATGCAATGCAGCCACATCAGCGCTGCGAACGAAGGAAAGTCCGTCACGAACGCCAAGCCGATCATCGACAAGCCACCGACCAAGTGCGCCCCCGCCATGTATTTCTCAGCTGCGAATTTTCGATCGACTAACGACGACAGTCCGAAGAGCGCGATCAGCGATGCGACCGGAAAACCACATGTGATGATGAACTGCTGGTCTTCACTGAAGTTGAGGCCCCGCGCTCCGATGTAGGGAAACGTCAGGATGAACCACGCTCCCCAAATGAAAATTTGCAGGAACATCATCGCAGAGAGTTTGAATAGCATCGGGACCATCCGGGAAGGAAGTCAGAACGTGCAGTGGAAGGGCAAGTGTACGAAAGGTGCGAGCGGAGTTGTAGTGATAAATGCAATCGGCCCGCGAGGTTTACCTCGCGGGCCGATGGTTGTGCGTGTTTCGCGATCTTAACGCCAGCGGACGACGAACTTGTCGTTGCCGAGGATTTCGACTTCCTTGTGGCGGATGTTGTGAATTTCCAAGTTGTCGAGCAAGTCTTCGACGTGCGTGAGGTTCGAGAGTTCGACCATCTGCCAATCGCCTGCGAGCGTGTTGTCCATACTGGAGATCGCCATCGTCTCGGAGGTTGGATCGGTAATCGTTGGCGTGCAGAACGGGTTGACCATTGCCGGGCTAAGAACCGAATCGCGAGTCGCAACGACGCACAAGATCGCGAGCGAAGCGAGGGTCAGTGCGATTGTCAGGGAAAGTATCGTCAAGCTGAGCATCGTTGTGCTCCGTGCGGTGGTGACAAGCTAAGTGGTGAACTCTGCCCAACGATAGAACGAAGTCCAGGAACTGTGCAAGGAAATTATGAAAATAACCCGACAGTTTCGCGTCGGTATTCCGGCCTGCAATGAATCGTTTGATGCCACCCAAATGCGCGATTGTGGGTTTTGCGCCGGTCAGACAAATTGAAGGCACAACACTATATACCACAATATTCCCAGCACGCTTACAAACTGAAAACCAATCTGCTGCGGAAATTCTCCACTAACAGATTGGCAGGAGTTTTCAGTGCGGGCGGTAACGCCTGTATCAGTTTTTCGCTTGTGCCGCAATCAAGTCGTTGATCCGCCTCGCGAAACCGACGGGATCCAGGATCTTCGAGCCTTCGGCAATCACGGCCTGATCGAGCAACAACCGTGCGAACGATTCGACTCTTGGGTCATCGGGGTTCGCGGTATGAATATCCCGTAGCGATTTCACGGCGGCGTGATCGGGGTTCAATTCCAGTATGCGCTTGTTCTCGGCCGGTTGCTCGCCGTATTTTCGCATTAGCCGCTCCATGTTCGCGGTCATTCCACCCGCTTGCGCCACGAGGCACGCCGCACTCTCGGTCAGCCGTTTCGTCAGGCGCACATCGGA
>Ga0105048_10013234_pt1 | contig 12903 bp, 7 predicted proteins | sample MAT05_FD_78382 | JGI IMG/M metagenome (GOLD analysis project Ga0105048, IMG submission 78382) | Freshwater microbial communities from Lake Fryxell liftoff mats and glacier meltwater in Antarctica - MAT-05 | ecosystem: Environmental > Aquatic > Freshwater > Ice > Liftoff microbial mat | place...
CCTGATGCTCGTGCAAAATATGTCGAGGCGATGCAGCGTTCATCAATGGAAGGGATGTTGAACTATTACAAAGCGAACTATCCTCGCGAACCGTACACCATTCCCGCAGACGTCGGTCCTAAAGTTCAGTGTTCCGTCTTGATGATTCACGGACTCAAGGACAAGGCCCTGCTGCCTGGTGCGCTGAACGACACATGGAAGTGGCTGGAGAAAGATTTGACGCTGGTGACGGTCCCAGAATCTGAGCACTTTGTTCAGCAGGATGCATCGGAAACAGTGACACGCACGATCGTGAATTGGCTCAATCGATAAATGGCGAAGGTACGTGGTCGAGCGAGGCCCTTGGCTCGTTTGGGTTTTTGACGCTTGCGCATTCCAGTCTGAGCGAAGGGCCGTAGCGAAAGTCGCCAAGACTTTCGGATCTGTGGGCAGCCGAAACTCTTGGCGAGTTTCGCTACGACAATAATGGATCGAGCAGTCCTAAGCAGCGGCAGATCGGCTCGTAAGTTCGGCGTTGGCGGTCTCAATCGTTTGTCCGTCTATCTTGGATTTGTCCTGTGCGTAGGCAACCATCAGAGCCAAGTCGCACAGACGGTTGATGCGTCGCGGTGCCCCAAGCGTCAAATCCTGAATCAAGTTCACCGCTTCCTCGTCAAACATCAGCGGCTTGTTCCAGCCGGCTGTTCGCAATCGATGTCGTATATAGGCTTCCGTTTCCTCTCGACCGAATCGCTCGAGCACACAACGAACAGCAATGCGGTCTTCGAGAGCCGTATGTCGTGCCAGATGCGATAGCAACGTCGGAGATCCTGACAAAACCAACGTCATTGCGGATTCCGCTTCGGTCAGTTCGGTCGCCAAATTCAAAAGCAAACGGAGTGGTTCAAGTGAACCAAAACTCTCCAGCAGATGGGCTTCATCGATGGCAATCACGGAATGTTGCTTGTCCCCTACGTTGTGACGAAGGAGGCGTTCGATGGTTTCAATCGATTGCCCAATTCCGCCGAATGTGTCGGATCCTTCGTGAGGCGCGATTTGCCTAGCGATGTACCGAAGCAGTTGATCGGGCGGCATAGCAGGATAAACAACACGGACCGTCGGAGCAACGAACTCTGGCAGTTGTGAAAAAACAGCATCGAGCAACATCGACTTCCCAAGTCCCGGCTCTCCACATAGAACGGCAACGGATCGTCGCGTTTCAATTGCGTAATGCAATTTTAGCAATGCCGCTTCGTGTAAATTCGATGGATAGTAAAAGCTAGATTCTAGCCCGCTATCGAATGGTCGGCCTTGAAGGCCCCAATGTGCTTGGTACATAGGATCGAACCTACCGTTCGTTTTTAGGGAGGGTTAACTCTGAAAGTTTTCGACAAGTCCGATCGACGAAATCCCCATGCCTCGAAGAATACTTACGGCCGAATCCACTTTTTCCTTGATGCTCAATTCCGTGTCGACAACGACTATCGCCGCATCCACAATGGTCTCTTGGGCTACTCCCACGAGGTCGCGTTGCTCCAGGTTGAGTCGATTGCCATCGATAAAGACCATGTCAAACGCATTGGAAATTCGGCGGATCAACTTGGCCATGCGATGCAAATTGGCATGCATTTGCTGTTGTGATATGACGCAAGTCAATGGAAAGAGTGTGATCCGATCCGCGATGGAATGGATCGCGATTTCATGCAACGGAACATTCTCAAACAAGCAGTCTTGCCAGCCCTGCTGCATGTCGAGTCTGAGTTGGTCGATAAGGCTGGGACAGAATGTATCTCCGTCGAGCAGTGCGACTCGCAAACCAGCGCTGGCAGCGCATCGAGCCATGTGCATGGCTACGGTGCTGCGTCCGACACCCCGTTCTCCACTGGTGATGGCCATGACCTTGAGCCCATCGCGATTGGCGAGGCTTAGATGCTTGCCAATCTGGCGAAAGGCGTCTGCATGCGACAATTCAATTTGCTTGACAACTTCGGGCCAGTAGAAAAGGTCGACTTCCCAACTGGGACTGAATGCGACGGGCAACGGAAGGCCGGTATTCAGCGGACTGGCCGCGGTGGTCTTGGAGACGGAAGGAGTGGTTGTCCCACTCTCGACCCTGTTTGATAAGTGGGATGGATCCATCCGGCGCGTGACGCTGGCATCGGTTGGTTTTGGAGGAACCTGTTGCCCAGAGGTTGGACCGAACGGAGCCGTTTGCTTGGCGTGCGGCAGTGTAGGAAGTGTCGGCAGTGTAGGCAGTGTAGAATGGGACGGCGAGCCTGTCCCAAACGCGATTGGTTCTGTGATTTCTGCGAGTCTCTGTTCCGTAGGTCTTGAATTTGGCACGCGTTGAGGAGCTGCGTGGCCGACTAGACCGTCTACGTACATGACTTGATCGTAGGAAACTCTTGACGAGATCTCGTTGAAATAGACAGGTGGAGCTTTTGGAGCTGGTTGGGCGACTGATGCTGGTTGCGCGATAGGGGCCATTTGAGGAGTCGGAACTTTCGTCGGAACCGTCGTCGGCTTTCGAAATTGGGCGGCTTCGCGTGTTACCGCGGTGACTCCATTTCGTACGACCGCAGGGAGTGACGTTGACTCGAGGGCTTTCATGCCTCGTTCCGCACCCAGCGGCGACCAAAACCCTTGCGTCGGACTGACACCAGCTTGCGCGGGGTGAGCGTGGGACGCAGGTTCCACAAACGAAGGCAGTGGTGGCTGAGGCTGAGTTAGAGGGTTTGTGTTGGTGTGGTCTGGATCGAAACGAAGTTTCATTCCCGAAGGCAAAGACTGTGAAGGTTGAATCGGAGGCGAGGAGGGATTGCGAGGTGCGTTGGCTGTCGGTCTCGCTACGTTCGGCTCTTGCGGAGTCCGAACATCCGTGGAGACCGGAGTAGCATGTGTCGATGTCGCTTGCGAGGCACGATTCTTTAGATAAGCCCTCAAAAATGCCTGATTCACTTCGCTCATGATCAATCAATTCCATTCAATCAAACGTGGTGCGTTTATCTCTAGTTTCCGGGAGGATATCCAATCGAATTGCCACTTTGGGAAGGTGCTATCGGCGTGTACGGAATAGGAGCCGTCGATGTTTGTGGGCTGATACTCTGATATCGGTTCGAACCGTTTGCAGGTTGCCGAATCAACTGTGTCGTTGGATTTGGATTGGACGACCCTTGCCGACCGCTGAGTGCGTTTTGCTCGTAGGCAGGAATGGTCAATGCTGGATATTCTTTAGGTAGCGGGGGATAAGGCCTGCCTGACATCATTCGACCATCAGTCACGTTGTTGGTCTGGAAAGCGCTGGTGGGGGATGTCGGATAGTTTTCGGAAACAGATGAAACACTCGAAATGGGACTCGCTGGAACGCCTTGAGCGATACTTCCAGGGAGTGAAGGGACATTCCAAGAGTTTGGTGGGATGTTCTGTTTGCCACGTTCATGCAAATCGATCAACTCGCGTGTGGTCATCGAAGGTGAAGAGGTATCAACTATGACTGAGCTCGTTGCAATCGCGTTACCGCTACCGCCTGCTGATAGGTTGGTATCGCCCGAAGGAAAGCCTTCTGCAACAGGCTGAGTAGGCTCCGTAAAGGCCGAATTGGTTTGACGCGAGTTCGCATTGGCTGCAAGTCGCGGTTCGGGGAAACGGATGCCAGATTGGGCCATGTGATTCGCTGAATCCTTATTTTCTGAGGCAGAGTCGGTTTCACAAGTATGCAATGGTTTTGTGCTAGGAAGCAACAGCATGGGTGGCTTAGCTTTAACGAGCAACTGTTCGTCATCCGAAGTGACTGTTGGAGCGTTTCCTATCGGCTCGTTAGCGTCTTGACTGGCTACCGAGTCGGGGGAAAGATCCAACCCGTTCGATGGTTTAGCTAGTTCGGGCAAGGCTGCTATGCTGTTTGTGTTGGACGAATCCGGAAGGCTGGCGAGCGACGGTCCCAAGTCTATCGGCTTAAGCACAATCGAATTCGGCATCGGGGGTAGAATCATTTCCGCTTTGGATTCCGCGACTGGCTTGTGTGAGCTCGGACTTGACTGTGGGCTACTTGAAGCGATGGTATCTTTCGCATTCGTCTTCGTCTCCTGAGTATTTCGGAGCACCAGCAGACAAAGGGCCAGGATCAACAAGCCAACGGCAATATTGTACGGCCGATTGCTCTTGGTAATGGACTTTATCGGCGCAGGACTGGTGGCGGAGATTTCCGCAGGAACGAATGCAACACTCGAGGTCGTCTCTTGTTTATTTGGTTGTGACTCGTTGGTCTTGAATTTGCCCATTCCGCCAACGATGCTCGGTTGAACATTTCTTAATGAGAACAGTACTGGTACTGATCCAGTTCCAAGTCCTTGCGGATTTTTCTGTTGCCTGATGGATTCGGACATTGGGACGATTCCTTTCGAACCAAGCAGCCCTTTCAGGGGCCCATTAAATGAGTTCATTTCGAGCCAATCGCATCCGAGGATCGGATACGCAAGGGCAGACTATTATCGGATATCGGTTGGATGAATTCGATTCTTGAGTTTTTAACGATCAGAGAGTCTCGGCAAAATGCGAAAACTTTTCTGCCATTCCTTGTTCCGGTCAAAGGCACGATCGCCTCGTGGAGGCTAGAAATGCAGTCTTCCTAGGGGAAGACCAATTTCAAAAAACTGCGACTGGCAATGGAGCGGATCGAGTTCATTTGAAGTTGCATTCGTAAAAACTCAGCTTATTTCTGAATTCTCAGAGTCCAGCTAAGAATGGAGGTCGAGATTGAACCCACCCATTAGGGGTGCTTCTTAGCCATGAGTCAGTTTCATTTCTGTCCCTCAAACGCCCAACAATCGTCATAGTTCTCATTGGATACCTGGCTTACGCGGCAAGAAAAGTTGAAAATTGCGAAGCGAAGTGGGGGAATCTTTCCTACAAAGTATCATCCAAAGAGGCAGTGGATTGCGACTTCCAAGCGAGAGAACGAATGACCGGCAAAAAAAAGAGAAAAGTACGAAAACTAGCAATGGAGTCGCTAGAGTCTCGGCGCGTCATGGCCACCCTCCCGTACGGAGCAGAAGCTGACGACACCGGGGAATTTATGCTTGGGCGGGTCGCCGTAACGCCAGTTTTCCTTGAAAGCGATGGAAGCATTGATGCGAGTACGGAAAATTGGACGCCAAGTCATATCAATCAAGTCCTGAACAATATTCAGACTGGATTGAACTGGTGGACTCAGCTTTTAGCCACGAAAAGCTCCGTGCACACCCTGGAATGGGTGATCGATACGACGTTTACCTCCAACCTAACTCCCACGCCTTACGAACCGATAGCCAGGAACTCGAACGCCTACTCCATGTGGGTCTCGAAATTTCTGAGCGATGTTGGATTTGCTAGCAGTTCGAATCTCGACGACAACGTTCGAGCTTTTAATAACTCACAACGGGAGAAACTGGACACGGATTGGGCGTTTACCATTTTCGTAGTGAACTCCCAAAACGATGGGGATGGTAGTTTTGCTCCTGGCGGCTCCTTCACTAGAGCCTTCGCGTTTGCGGGAGGACTTTTCGAGGTTGTACCGTCGACTCGTCCTGCATCGACTTTCACCCATGAAACTGGCCACATGTTTTGGGCCAGGGACGAGTACATCGGAGGTGGCAACTACAATCAACGGCGAGGTTATTACAACGCTCAGAACACCAACGCAATCGACCTCAATCCGACCCCGAACTTCCAGCAGGACTTGAGCATTATGTCTGCTGGCTCAAACCTCCAGTCGGCTTATAGCTTGCTCGTAACATCGGACGCAACACTCGCGCAGCTCGGTTGGAAGGACAGCGATCAAGATGGCATTTTTGATGTATTGGATGTTCCGCTGAAGCTGGAGGGGACCGGTCGATGGAATAGCGCAACGAACTCGTACCGTTTCGTAGGCCGGTCCGTCGTCCAGACATTAGCCAATCGAAATACTTCGGGCACTCAAAACGATATTACGCTCAACAAAGTAGGCAGGATTGAATATCGTATCGGCAACGGTGCGTGGACGACTTATTCTACGCCGAACCAATATACGGTAGACCTCGATCTCAATATTCCGTTGGGGGGAGTGACTACTGGACGAATTGAAATCCGAGCGATCGACCCTCGAATTGGAATCACGAGCAACATCTTCAGCGGTCAAATTGGGCCAGCCCCTGATACGACTACGAATCCAGGCATCCAAGGATTTGTTTGGAACGACGCTAATCGAAGCAACTCTTGGGGGACCGACGAGACTGGATTGGCAGGCATGTCAGTTACTCTTGTAAACGCAAGCAACCAACCGGTCGTACTCCAGACCATTGTTGAGCCAGATAATTTCCAGACAGGGATTTTTAACAATACGATCAGCGGTGTTCGGCTGGATGCGATTGGGGAAGATACCTCCGGAACCATCGGTATCTTTGACGATCCGAACGCCTCGACCGGAATCAAGATTTTCAAACCGTTCTCTTTTTCCGCAAACAACTACGTCGACGCGTTTCGCGGCAATAGCCAACAGTTGCGAGTTCGCTTCGACAACCTAACATCCTACGTTTCGATCGACGCAATAGCGGTCGCGGACAATACGGATGTGCGGATCGATGCCTTCGCAGCGGATGGTTCGTTGATAAAACGAACAGACAAGAAAGGATTGATCAATGGACAAAAAGCAACCCTGGATGTGGGAACCGATATTGCGCTGATCGCTTCGGTCGTCGTTCGCGGCTTTAATAACTCCTACGTAAAGCTCGACAACCTGCGTTTCGGCCCAAAGGCTACTGTCAAGACGGCTAGCGACGGAAGCTATTCGCTTCCGTACTTGCCTGCCGGCACCTACAACTTGTTGGTGCAACCGAGTGACCCTGGTTTCGCTTTTACCAGCCCGGCAACGGGTCTTCAAACCGTGGTCTTGGCGAGCAATGGCATTCAATCGCATATCGACTTCGGACTGACCCGTGTGCCGAGTCCTTGGCAGAATCAAACCCTAAATGAAGATGTCGACAACCTTGGAACGGTCGATCCCCTTGATGTCTTAATCCTGATCAACGAAATCAATCGAAATGGCTCTCGTCCCCTTGATGGTTCAGGCTTGAATTCAACCCCCTATGTCGATGTCAACGGTGATCGCGTTCTCGGGCCGCTCGATGTCCTTCAAGTCATCAACTACATCAACCGAACGTCTACTGGCGGCGCAGGCGAGGGAGAAACTGTTTCGCTCGCCATGATACCAATAACGAGTTCTCCGTCTCCCTTTGCCTCCTTTGTTTTGGATGCGAAGGCCGAGCAGCCTACGACCTGGATCGTTTCGAGTTCGAATGCGCGTGGCCGACGCGTTTCGAGTGGTCCGGAACAGTGCGGCTGTCCTGGGTGCACCTCTTTTGCTCCAAGCGGTGAATCCAGCCCCGCCATCATCGACATCGCCACGGCTAGCAATTCCGAACAACCAACCGTTAAACAAGCAACGAAACTTGACGATTCACTGACGAGCACGGCCTTTGAAAGCCTGGATGACTTTCTTAAAAGCTGGGTTGGGTAAGGAGTGACGGAGTAAAGGAGTGACGGAGTAAAGGAGTGACGGAGTAAAGGAGTGACGGAGTAAAGGAGTAAAGGAGAGTGGGAGAGTGGGAGTGATGGAGAGTGGGAGTTTCTTGACACTTCTCGTCTAACGCCACCAGTAAAGTTTCTCGTTCCCGGGCTCTGCCTGGGAACGCACTGCTCCGGAGGCTCTGCCTCGCTTCGCAATGCAAGCGAAACACGTATTCTTGACGATTCGGCAGGCAGAGCCTGCAAGTCAGTGGGTTCCAAGGCAGAGCCCTGGAACCAGTCGGTGGCGATAGGGGAGTGGGGGAGTTTCTTTCCCTTTATCTCGCTGCGGCTTTTAATTCAGCGAACCGCTTGCGCATCTCTTCCAAAACAGGCTTTTGTTTTGGATCCGCGACAAGGTCATTCTCTTCGAGCGGATCGGTTCGCAGATCGAATAGCTGTTCCTGTTTGAAATCGGGCCAGTAAAAGTACTTCCAGTCTTTGCGGACCAACGCTTCCGACGAAGGAATGAAATTGATATCCTTGATCGTGGCGTGCTCATAAAAATATTCGTTTCGCCAGACTGGCTGCTCTTTGGCTCGGTACAAAGGTGCAAAATCTTGGCCCTGCATTCTCGGCAGAGCGGCAATGTTGGCGGCCCCAAGAATCGTTGGCGCGAGGTCTGCATTCAACGTTATTTGATCGTTCGTCTGTCCGGATCGGTCCTTTGGCATTCGTGGGTCATGCACGATGAGCGGTACCCGAATACTCTCCTGATGCGGATACCACTTGTCCGCCAAGCCATGCTCCGCGTGAAAGTATCCGTTGTCCGTGGTGAAGATAACGAGGGTGTTTTCATACAGCCCTTGCGACTTCAACTCAGCGATCACCTTACCGCAGGTCGCATCGACCTCCGATGCTAGACGGTAGTAATTCTTCATGTACTCTTGATAGCGTTCTGGGGTATCAAAACGCCAGTGCCAGCGGTTTCGTCCTTCGTTTTTCTCATTCGCAATGAATGGCGGTAGCCTCTTGAAGTATTCGTCGGTCGACGTCTTGGGAACAGGTATCGTTACACCTTCGTAAAGCGACATGCTTTGCGACTGCGGCAGATACTGTTTCGGATTGCCATCTTCGGCATGCGTCGCAAAAAATGCCAGTGTCAAACAAAAGGGTTTATCGGAAGGCCTTGATCGCAGGAACTCCATTGCATCGTTTTCGTTCCGTTGAGTTACGTGGATTTCCGTTCCATCTTTTTGCTTCATCCAGTGGGTGCCGGCATACGATCGACCAAAGTCAAAATTTTCAAGTGGGAATTTTCCATTGTGCCACTTTCCAACATGCCCCACAAAATAACCGTTGGCCCTCAAGAGTCCCGGATAAGTCTCTGACCACGGAGTATCGAACGCTCCGAACGCTTTGTTTCCATGTCGAGACATCCATTGACCAGTGAACAGTGTTGCGCGACTGACGCCGCAGATCGAGGTTGTGACATAATTGTGCGTGAAGCGAATTCCCTCTTTTGCAAGCTGATCCAGGTTAGGTGTTTTTACCACTGGATTTCCGGCGCACCCAAGCGTGTCATGCCGCCAATCATCCGCGAACAAAACCACAATATTCATGGGCTTTGTCTCGGCCGAGACACATTGTCCAATCCAATGAAACAGGACAAAGGCAAGGGTAAGTACGATCTTCATGGAAGGCAATTCTTTCTGTGCTTTATGCACGCTGTATTTCAAAGTTAGCCGAATTCGGTATCAAAAGATCATGAAAATTGAACTCTGTAGAGATTTAGAATCGTACCACGCTTGGGCGATGGACAATGCCCCCGAGTTTCTCTCGAGGGATCTTTACCTTCTCTCTAGAACAGATGGTCAAAACCCATGGCGTGAAGCCAAGCGGATGGCTACTGCCTAGACAGTGGGGTGACCTTAAGTCGCAGCGTTTCGCTTCCACGTTGGACAACGATTTCCGTTTCTTGGCCGACCTTTAGCGCCTCGATGGCGTACGTGTAGTCGTAGATGTTCTCAACTTTCCGACCTGCCAACTCGATGATGATGTCCTTACCTTGCACACCCGCTTTGGAGGCTGGACCGTCTTTGGCCACGCCAGACAACATGAGGCCCTTGATGTCCCCTTGAGAGTAGTCTGGAACTGTACCGAGATAAGCGGTCATCATGGCTCGAGCCCCCTGCCCTTCAGGAGCTTTCTGGTCGTGAAATTCGGGGATCTCCTTCGAACTCGCAAGCGATCGGGCTACCAACCCCATCAGCTTGGCCGTCTTGGCAGCCCCTTCGTAGTTCAATAACTCTGGGGTATCGCGCGGCGTGTGGTACTCGGAGTGCGATCCGGTGAATGCAGAAAGAATTGGAACTCCCTTCAAAAAGAAGGTCGAGGCATCGGTAGGCAACGCACAGTCGTTTTGCAATGTCAAAGGCAAGCCGACCACGGCGTTCCGCTTTTCGATTTCTTGAGTCCACAGTGGTGAAGATCCAATCCCTTGCAAAACAAGATTGTCCCGCAATCGCCCAACCATATCGAGATTCAAACAGGCGACCACCGTAGGATAGAGACTGTTGGCTTTTTCCGTCTTAGGCAAGTTGGGGTAAAGCTCAAAAAAATGATCGGCAAAATAGGCGGAACCGAGCAATCCAAGTTCCTCGCCAGACCAGGCCGCAAACAAGATGTCGTGTTCCATCGTTGACTTGCCCAAGCGCTTTAGCTGCGACATCGATTGCGCAATTTCAAGCATAGCTGCAACGCCCGATGCATTGTCGTCCGCCCCCCGATGCATACCTTGCTTTTCCTCTTCCTTAGCCATACTACTTCCACTTCCGCCAGTGCCCAAATGGTCGATATGCGCACCGATGATGATCACTGACTTGGCGGGTTTATCGCCCGCTTGAAGGAGTCCAATCGCGTTCACCCCTTCTCGCATGATTTTCTTGACGTCAATCGTTGCACTGACTCGCACCCCCGGCAATTCGAATCCCATCATCATTTCGCCGCGATCAAGGTCCTTTTGAAGATCCGCTAATTTCTCTTTACTATCGGCAAACCAAGCTTCTGCAACAGCATCCGTTACGCTGATCGCCGCGATACTGGAACCCGATAGACCGCCATCCATTTGGAGAGGTACCAACTGCTGGCGAACCATGCTCGTTGGACCGCTGACAACGATGATCCCCTTTGCCCCCCGGTCGCGGGCCGCCATGGCCTTGTATCGCAGAGAACTGAATCTGGCAAATTGCTGCCGGCGTTCTGGGCTCACTTCGGACGGCATTTGCCTTAACATCATAACCCATTTGTTTTCCACATCCAAATGGACGTACGAATCGTATTCTGGTTGCCCTTGGTCGGCGGGTGCAACAATACCATATCCCGCGAAGACAACTTCAGTGGGTGCCACCGTTCCCGAATTCGAAAAAACCAAGGGCCGCCAATCGGTGTTGACGGCCCAGGATTTGCCCCCCGAAGTCATCGCATTGCTATCGAGCAGTTCGACTCCGGCAGTAAAAGGGAAATTGTAAAAGTAGGTACCGTTGCTGCCCGCAGGCTCGAGTCCCAACGAGGCCATGTAACTTGCAACATACGAAGTGGCTAGCTTTTCGCCAGCGGTCCCTGTAAGCCTTCCACCCAATTCGGGGCGGCAAAGATAATCCACATGGCGACCGATGTCGCTGGCGCGGTAGTCCACATCGTTTGCCTTGACTGATGCAATTGCCTCAGCCTTTGCAGATTCGATTTGACTGGTGGTCGGAGGCTTAACTGCGCTACCATCCACTTTTTCATTCGGCGCTCCCAGTTCAAGTACCTCGCGGGCCGCCTTGTCATTCCAATCTGCAATGAAGATTTGAGATTTTTTGTTCGGAGTTCGGTTCGACGTCCAAGCCAGTTCTTTGCCATCCGGGGTAAAGACCGGCAAACTATCAAAACCATCCGTGGTCGTGACCCGCACTGGCGCATGTACTCCCTGGGCATCCACCAGATACAACTCGAAGTTCGCAAAGCCATGCACGTTGGTACCGAAGATCAGATAGTCTCCACTTGGATGAAAATAGGGAGCCCAACTCATCGCGCCAAGCGACGTCAAGCGTTTGACGTCGGTGCCATCGAGATTGGCCGTGTAGATTTCAGCCGTTGCACCGTCTTCTGAAAACCGTCGCCAGCAAATTCGTTTGCCATCGGGCGAAAAGAAGGGACCGCCGTCGTAACCGAACTGATCCGTGATGCGTTTCACGTCGGTGCCATCGCTCTTCATAATGTATAGATCAAGGGCAGTCGCTGGATCGTTTTCAAAGAGCGTCTTCTCGCGTTCGTTCAGTTTGGATTGATAGGCGAGTCGATTGGACGAAAACGCGATATACTGGCCGTCGGGCGAATAAGAAGCCTCTGCATCGTAGCCTTGGATATTCGTGATTTTCTTGTACTGATGCGTCTTGCGATTCCATTCCACGAGATCGAAGTTTTCGTCGTAATCCCATGCATAGCGTTTTTGTTTGCCCGAGGCTCGCTCCTCAAACTCTGCTTTCTGTTTCTTAATCGATTCCGGATCGAACTGCGTGGAAGCGAACAGAACGCGGTCGCCATCTGGGTGAATCCACGCGCAAGTTGTCTTGCCATATCCCGGCGAGACTCTTTCCACGTCTCCGGTCTCCCGATCCATGAGATAAATTTGGTAAAACGGATTTTCTTTATCGCGTTCACTTTGGAAGACCATCCATTTGCCGTCGCGACTGAAATAACCTTCGCCAGCACGAACGCCATCGAAGGTCAGTTGCCTCGTCTTATTGAGAAAGGTAGCTTCGGTTGGGCCCGCTTCGGTAGTGGTCTCGCTCTTGGCCTTGACTGGCGAGTCCTGAGCCAATGCCGGGCAGACTAAAAACCAATGGAGGGCACATCCGACGGCCATGGCGCAGATCGGGGTATTCCAGCAAAGGAACAACATTCGTAGGTTCATTTGAATCGTTTTTTAAGGGACGGAAGTTAGCTGCCGTCATTGTAGCCTTGGTGCCAGACTATTCCCAGCGAGGAGTCCGTAGAACAAACCACTGGTGTTTCTTCCATGCTAAATTTGGACGTAGCCGAACTCGCCAAGAGTTTGGACGTAGCCGAACTCGGCAAGAGTTTGGTTGCGTTGGACGAATCCACTGGGATTTACCTCTTGAAGTCGCCGAAAGCCAACGCGGCTTCCACTACGCAACAACCCCAACTCTTAGGCTGCATAGAGCACTAAGGCGATCGGCAGACAGAAGACTACCAGGCCAGACCACCGTGTGGCACGCCCAAAGCGATGGGCGTGTGGACCGTGTGGCACGCCCATAGCGATTAGCGCGATTAGCGATGGGCGTGTGGACCGTGTGGCACGCCCATAGCGATTAGCGATGGGCGTGGGAAGTGTGGCAA
>Ga0105048_10013236_pt1 | contig 12902 bp, 12 predicted proteins | sample MAT05_FD_78382 | JGI IMG/M metagenome (GOLD analysis project Ga0105048, IMG submission 78382) | Freshwater microbial communities from Lake Fryxell liftoff mats and glacier meltwater in Antarctica - MAT-05 | ecosystem: Environmental > Aquatic > Freshwater > Ice > Liftoff microbial mat | place...
CGCGTGTTCCAGCGCCTGATGGACGCGTTGGGCGGCGTCGCCCAGCAGCGCAGCGGGCTGTCGTGACCGGCATTCGCAACGCGCTCACTGTCGACGTGGAGGACTACTTTCAGGTCGAAGCCTTTGCCGGCACCATACGGCGCGACGCGTGGGAAACCTTCCCGCGCCGGGTTGAGGCGAATACCGACCGCATCCTCGACCTGTTCGCCCGCGCCGGCGTGCGCGGCACGTTCTTCACCCTGGGCTGGGTCGCCGAGCGCCACCCTGCCTTGGTGCGCCGCATTGTCGCCGCCGGCCACGAGCTGGCCAGCCACGGCCACGGCCATGCCCGTGTTACCACCCTCACGGCCGACGAATTTCGCCAGGATATCACCCGCGCCCGGCATCTGCTGGAAGACATCGGCGGCGTGCCGATCGCCGGCTATCGCGCCCCCACCTTCTCGATCGGGCCGGCCACGCCCTGGGCCTACCCGATCCTGGCCGAAACCGGGCACCGCTACAGTTCCAGCGTCTACCCGGTGCACCACGACCTCTATGGCGCGCCCGATGCGCCGCGCTTCATCCACAAGGTCGCCGATGGCGCGCTGTGGGAGGTGCCGATGACCACCCTGCGCCTGCGTGGCCACAACCTGCCCTGCGCCGGCGGCGGCTATTTCCGCCTGCTGCCCTATGCCGTGTTCCGCCGCATGCTGGCCGCCTTCAACCGCGCCGAAGCAACCGGCGGCATGTTCTACACCCACCCGTGGGAGGTCGATCCCGGCCAGCCGCGCATTGCCGGCGCCTCCCGCCTGTCGCGTCTGCGCCACTACCTCAATCTCGGCCGTACCGCGCCGCGGCTCGAACTGCTGCTGCGCGATTTCGCCTGGGGACGCATGGATCAGGTGTTTCCCGAACTCGTCACCGCACCCCTGGCCCGCGCGTCCCTGGCCTCGGCCGCCTGACGCTCCGGCACAAGCGATGACCCTCGTCCTGCGCGCCCTCGCCGCTGCCCCCGGCCCAGACGAAGCCGCCCTGGAGGCCGCCTGGGACAGCTTCGTGCTCGCCCATCCCCAGGGCACCTTCTTCCACCGCGCCGCCTGGCGCCGGGTGATCGCCCGCGCCTTCGGCCACGCCACCCACTACGTGCTGGCCGAGCGCGACGGCGCGGTCGTCGGCGTGCTGCCTCTCGCCCGCGTGCGCACGATGCTGTTCGGCGATGCCCTCATCTCCGTGCCCTTCTGCGTGAACGGCGGGCCACTGGCCGCCGACGGGGAAGCCTTCGCCGCCCTGGTCGCCCATGCCGAAACCCTCATGCGCGATGCCGGCGTGCCGGTGCTGGAGTTCCGCTTCCTGCACCCCCCGCCCGAAGCTTGGCTCGACCCCGCCGCCTGGCCGGCCAAATCCGACCTCTACGTGATCTTCCGCAAGCCGATCACCGCCGACCACGAGGCCAACCTCAAGGCGATCCCGCGCAAGCAGCGCGCCATGGTGCGCAAGGGCATCGGCCTCGGCCACACCTCCGAGATCGACCGCGACCCCGCCCGCCTGCACGCCATCTACGCCGAGAGCGTGCGCAACCTCGGCACCCCGGTGTTTTCCAAACGCTACTTCGACATCCTCATGCAAGAATTCGGCGACGCCGCCGATATCGTCACCATTCTCGACGGCACCACCGCCATCGCCTCAGTGATGAACTTCTATTTCCGCGACGAGGTGCTGCCATACTATGGCGGCGGCATCCGCGCCGCGCGCGACCGCTACGGCAACGATTTCATGTACTGGGAGGTGATGCGCCGCGCCGCCGCCCGCGGCTTTCGCCTGTTCGATTTCGGCCGGAGCAAAACCGGCACCGGCGCCTATGCCTTCAAGAAGAACTGGGGCTTCGAACCGGCGCCGCTGGCCTACCGCTTCCGCCTCGCCCCCGGCGCCGCGATCCCCGACATCAACCCGCTGAACCCGAAATACCGCCTGTTCATCGCCGCCTGGAAGCGCCTGCCGATTCCCGTGGCCAACCTGATCGGCCCCCATATCGTGCGCGGCCTGGGTTGATGTCTGGTGGCCTGCTTATCCCCTCCGCACGTCGTGAAAAACGACGCGCTCCGTGGGCAGGACACTAGCATGCGCGAGATGCTGTTCCTCGCCCACCGCTTCCCCTACCCGCCGGACAAGGGGGAAAAAATCCGCAGCTGGAACCTGATCCGCCATTTCGCCCAAACCTGGCGCGTCCATCTCGGCTGCCTCTCCGACAACCCCGATGATGCCAAATACCTCCCCATAATCCGCGAAATCTGCGGCGAGGTCGCCAGCTTCCCGATCACCCCCCGCCTGCAGAAGCTTCGCGCGCTGGCCCGCCTGCGCCCCGGCCGCCCGCTGATGGTCGACTATTACCGCCATCCCGGCCTGCAAGCCTGGGTCGCCCGCATGCTGCGCGAGCGGCCGATCGCGCTGGCCTTCGCCTACTCCACGCCGATGGCCGCCTATCTGCTGCACCCCGGCCGGCCGAAGCTGGTACTCGACATGGTCGATGTCGATTCCGAAAAATTTGCCGCTTACGCCGCCGAGGCGCGCTGGCCGATGCGCCACGTCTGGGCGCGCGAGGCCGGCACCCTGCTGGCCTATGAAACCCAGGCCGCGCTACAGGCCGACCTCGCCTTGCTGGTCAGCGACGCCGAATGCGCCCGCTTCACCGCCCTCGCCCCGGCCACGCGCGGGCGCGTCGTCGCGGTGCAGAACGGCGTCGACCTCGCCTATTTCCACCCCGCCCTTGGCTTCGCGAACCCCTACCCAGATGTGGCGCCGCGCGTCGTCTTCACCGGCCACATGGACTATCCGCCCAATGCCGAGGCGGCGATCTGGTTCGCCACCGAGGTGTTGCCGCTGCTGCGCGCGCGCGACCCCGCCTGGTGCTTCGTCATCGTCGGCGCCAACCCCACGCACGCAATCCAGGCCCTGACCGCCCAGCCCGGCATCCAGGTTACCGGCCGCGTGCCCGACATCCGCCCCTGGGTCGCCCACGCCACCGTCGCCGCCGCCCCCCTGCGCATCGCCCGCGGCATCCAGAACAAAGTGTTGGAGGCAATGGCGATGGGCCGCCCCGTGGTCGCATCGCCCCAGGCCTTCGAGGGTGTCGCCGCCACCCCCGATCGCGACCTGCTGGTGGCCGAAGGGGCACCGGCCATGGCGGCCGCCATCGCGGCGGTGCGCAACGGGCTGCACCCCGGCCTGCCGGCCGCCGCACGCGCGGCCATGGAACGCGGCTACGCCTGGGCGGCAACACTGCGCCGGCTCGACGATCTGCTGGACAGCCGGCTGGCGCTGCGAGACAACCCGGCGGCCGCCCCGCGCGGCCAGGAGACCACCGCATGAGCGCTCGCTCGCTGCCCGCCGACCTGTCGCCCGATTTCAGCCGCATCGCCCTGGGTGCGCTGCCGGCACTCGCGGTCGGCATCGTAGTGCTCGGCCTGCTGTTCCGCGTCGAGGCGCTCGCCGCCTATCAGGTGTGGAACGACTCCACCGCCTATTCGCACTGCTTCTTCGTGCTGCCAATCGCGCTCTACCTAGCGTGGGATCGGCGGCAGAACCTGCATGGCCTGCACGTCGACCCGCTGCCCTGGCTCGGCCTGTTCGCCATCCCCGGCGTCATCGCCTGGATGGCGGCCGAGCGGATGGGCATCATGGAAGGCCGCCAGCTCGTCGCCATGAGCTTCGTGCAGCTGCTCTTCCTCGCCGTGCTCGGCTGGCGCGTCTGGTGGGCCATGTCGGCCCCGCTGCTGTATCTTTATTTCATGGTGCCGTTCGGCGCCTTCCTCACCCCGGTGCTGCAGAAGATCACGCTGGAATTCAGCCTGGTCGGCCTGACCGTGCTGGGCATCCCGTTCTACGCCGACGAGTTCCTGATCGACACCTCCTCCGGCCGCTATTTGGTGGCCGAGGCCTGTGCCGGGCTGCGTTTCCTCATCGCAGCGGTGGCCTTCGGCGTGCTGTACTCCTTTCTGATCTACCGCAGCGTGCACAAGCGCGTGCTGTTCATGCTCGCCTCCATCGCCATCCCGATCATCGCCAACGGCTTCCGCGCGCTGGGTATCATCCTGCTCGGCGAGGCACTCGGCAGCGCCGAGGCGGCGGCCGCCGACCATGTGCTGTACGGCTGGGTGTTCTTCTCCATCGTCATCCTGCTGCTGATCATCGCCGGCATGCCGTTCCGCGAAGACCAGGCCGACCGCCCCAACGCCACCCCATCCAGCGCCACCCCACCCGCCGATGCCCCGCCCGCCGCGACCACCCCCGGCGGCACAAGCTGGGCCATCCAGCTGCGCGCGGGCCTCGCCTGCCTGCTGGTGGCCGGCTTCGCCGCCAGCGCCGCCGCCACCTCGAACTGGCTCGACGCCCGCGCCGCGCCGGTCGCCTCCACCGCGCCGCTGGCGCTGAACAACGCCATCGGCTGCAACGCCACCGGCCCCGCGACGATACAGCCGCCGGGCAGCCCGGGCGCGCGCCACCCCCAGGGCAGCCGCAGCGTGCAGACCTTCGACTGCGGACAGGTGCAACTGGTGATCACCACCCAGACCTTCTCCACCCGCGCCAACCCCGCCGCGATCGGTCAGGCGCGTCGCGAACTGACCCGCGAGGATGCGTCCGACGAAATGGAGTTTGGCACGCTCGCCGTCCCCGGCGGCGACCCGGCAAGCTGGCGCCTGACCATCGGCACCAACCCGGCGGTGGTCACCGCCACCACCACTTGGCTCGACGGCGCCCCCAGCCGCGGCGGTCTGGCCGAACGCATCCATCAGGCCCGCAGCAGCATCGAAGGGGTGCCGTTCGCCCCGGTGCTGGTCGCCGTGTCGATGGACCTGCCCCGCAACGCGCTGAACTCGGCCACCCGCGAACGGGTGCAACAACTGCTGCGCCTGTTCCTGGCCGGTCAGCCCACTCTCGGCGCCCAGGTCACCGCCATGGCCCGAACGGCCGCCGGCAAGTAACCTCGTTAGGCAAGGCCAGGGCTTTGCCCTGGACCCACCAGGGGCCAAGCCCCTGGACCTTAAATATCTGATAATAAATGGGTTTCCAAAGGCCACCGGCCTTTGGTGGGTCCAGGGCAAAGCCAGCTGGGTCCGCTTCAAGCTGGTCTACGACGCCATCCTGATCGCCGCGGTGCTGCTGTATCTCGCTCTCTACCAGCTCATCGGCGCCCGCTTTGCCGCCGCCACCCTGCCGGTCGACGCGCCCACCCTGGCGATGAAGGCCTTCGGCAACTGCACCTTTCTGCTGCTCACCATCGTGCTGTGCATCGGCCCACTGGCACGGCTCGACCCGCGCTTCCTGCCGCTGCTCTCCAACCGCCGCCATTTCGGCGTGATCACCTGTGCCGTGGCGGCTGGCCACGCCTTGCAGGTGCTGGACTGGTATTTCGCGTTCAGCCCCACCCCGGCCCTGGTTGCCCTGCTGGCCGCCGATGCCGGCTTCGGCCAACTTGCCGGATTCCCCTTCATCCCCTTCGGCATCGCCGCCTTCTTCATCCTGCTGGTGCTGGCGGCCACCAGCCACGATTTTTGGCTCGCCTTCCTCACCCCGGCGCTGTGGAAGGCGCTGCACCTGGCCATCTATGCCGCCTATGCGCTGGCCGTGCTGCACGTCGCCATGGGGCCGCTGCAAGACGACGGCAACACCCTGCTCGGCATGGTCGTGGCCGCCAGCGTCGTGCTGGTGGCCGGGCTCCACTGCGCCGCCGCCGCCCTGCAACGCCGGCGCGACGCCGCCACCGCACCACCGGCCACCGAGCCCCCCTGGCTGGTCGCCGGTCCCATCGCCGCCTTTGCCGAGGGGCGCGGCGTGGTGGTCCCGCTGGCCGACGCCGAGGCGGTGGCGATCTTCCGCCACCAGGGCCACCTCTCGGCGGTCAGCAACCTGTGCGCTCACCAGAACGGCCCGCTCGGCGAAGGCCGCGTGATCGATGGCTGCATCACCTGCCCGTGGCATGGCTTCCAGTACCAACTCGCCGATGGCTGCGCCCCGCCGCCCTACACCGAAAAACTCGCCACCTACCGCCTGCGCCTGCACCACGGCCAGGTGCTGCTCGACCCGCGCCCCAACCCGCCCGGCACCTACGTTCCCCCGCTGGCGCTGACATGAACGATAGCTGACATGCCCTGGCGCCAGGATTTCTTCGTCGGCTGGGCCGGCCACCTGCCCACCGCCCAGGCCGCCGCCATCCGCGCCGTCGTCGCCTCCGCCGTGACCATCTTCCTCCTGCTCGGCCTGGCGCTGGCCCGCTCTGGCCCCGACCCCGGCGGCGGCGACGGCATCGGCGACGAAGTAACCCTGCGCGGCGTGCTCACCGCGCGGCCCTACCCCACGCTCACGCTGCCGCCCGCCCCGGGCGCCACCGTCGGGCGCACCATCATGCTCGCCGGCGGCGGCAAGACCGCCCCGCCCTTCGACCCGGCGCTGGATGGGCAGCCGGTCGCCGCAACCGGCTACATGCTGCGCCGCGGCGTGCTCGACATGCTCCAGGTCGGCGACCCCTCATATGGCGCATCACCGGCGAGATCTGCGACGGCAAGTGCTACGCCGGCGCAATGCGGCCGGGCGCCGGCATCGCCCACCGCGCCTGCGCCAATCTCTGCGTCACCGGTGGCGAGGCCGCCTGGAACGCCGCGGCGATCTGCTGGTCTTCTTCCCCGACCTCAGCCGCGCCGTGGTGCGTTGACGGGTCGCCCTGCGTTAGGCAAGGCCAGGGCTTTGCCCTGGACCCACCAGGGGCCAAGCCCCTGGACCTTAAATATATGATAATAAATGGGTTTCCAAAGGCCGCCGGCCTTTGGCGGGTCCAGGGCAGAGCCCTGGCCTTGCCTTGCTATTCTAGGCCCTGATCACCGACCCTTAGTACTACCCAATCTCGATCCGTCGCTTCGCGACCTCATCATCCAGCAATGTCACCCCCAGCCCCGGCGTCGCCGGCAGGTGAAACGTCCCGTCCACCGGCGTGGGCGCATCGGCGAACACCACATGCCGTCGTGCCGACGGATCGTCCAGCTCCACCGGCTTGGTCGCGTGCAACTGCGCCGCCACCACCTGCATGCTCGCCATATGCCCGATCGTCGGTTGGGTCTGGTGCGGCACCAGCTCCACACCATGCGCCTGGCACAGCGCCGCACAGCGCAGCAGTCCGGTGATCCCGCCCATCTTCACGATATCCGGTTGCACCATCGTCACCCCCGCCTCGATCAGGTCGCGCACGCCGGCCAGCGTATAGGTCTGCTCGCCGGCCGACACGGTGATGTCCAGCCGCCGCGCCACCTCGCCCATTTCACGGATGTGATAGTGCTGCACCGGCTCCTCGAACCACCAGAACCCCAGTTCCTCTAGCACCCGCCCCAGCCGAATTGCGCCGCCGATCGACAGCCCGTTATTGGCATCGTAGGCCAGCGGAAAATCGGGGCCGACCAGCTTGCGCACCGCCCGCGCCTTGGCGATGTCGCCGGGAATATCGGCATCCAAATTCACCCGGTTGTTGTCAAATCGGATCTTGATCGCCGCCGGCTTGTCGCGCAGCCGCTCCTCCACCACCCGGCATACCTCGGCCACGCTGCGCACGCTGTTGTTGCCGATCGAGGCATAGAACGGCAGCGCCGTCCGCCAGGCCCCACCCAGCAGCTTGTATATCGGCTGCCCCAGCATCTTCCCCTTCAAGTCCCACAGCGCGATATCCAGCGCCGCCAGCGCCCCGCCCAACGCCCCTTCCGGCCCAAGCTTCACCAGCCTGTGCAGCAGCCGGTCATGGATCACCGCGTGGTCCAGCGGATCGGCGCCGATGATCGCCGGCGCGATGTGGTGCTTCAGAATCACCAGCGAGGCCAAACCGCCCTGCATCGGCGAGGCCTCGCCAATTCCCACACTGCCGTCATCGGCCAGCACGCGCAGGAACGCGCCTCGCTGCTCCGCTGCGCTGCCTGCTTCCCATGCCAGCTGAAAGCAGTCGATCCCGGTGATCTTCATTCGATCATTTCCCCGTGTTGCGGCAATTCCGACCCTTGTTTGAACGCGCCGCCGCCGCCGCGTCCAGATGCGGCGGTGACAGTTCACCCACCGCCGTGCAAAGCTTCCGCCAGGGAAACCACTGCGTCCAGGAACGAGACCCAAAATCATGCCGCTGCCGCCCGTGGCCGACGCGCCGACGCCCACCAGCGGGGTGCAATTGCGCGGCGTGTTCAAGGCCTATGGCGACACCCGCGTGGTGCATGGCGTCGACCTCGACATCGCCGACCGCGAGTTCGTGGTTTTCGTCGGCCCCTCGGGCTGCGGCAAAAGCACACTGCTGCGCATGATCGCCGGGCTGGAGGAAATCACTGGCGGCCAGATCAGCATCGACGGCCGGGTGGTCAACGACCTCGACCCCAGCGACCGCGACGTGGCCATGGTGTTCCAGGATTACGCGCTCTACCCGCACATGACCGTGTTCGACAACATGGCCTTCTCCCTGCGCTACCGTGGCGTGGCCAAAGCCGAAATCCGTCGCCGCGTCGACGAAGCCGCCCGCATCCTCGACATCGAATCCCTGGTTGCCCGCCTGCCGCGCCAACTCTCCGGCGGCCAGCGCCAGCGCGTGGCCATGGGACGCGCCATCGTCCGCGACCCCCGTGTGTTCCTGTTCGACGAGCCGTTGTCGAACCTCGACGCCAAACTCCGTGTCCAGATGCGCACCGAGATCAAGCGCCTGCGCGAGCGCGTTGCCATCACCACCATCTACGTCACCCACGACCAGGTTGAGGCGATGACGCTCGCCGACCGCATCGTCATCCTCAACCACGGCCGCATCGAACAGGTCGGCACACCCGAGGAAGTCTACGACACGCCCGCCACGGTCTTCGTTGCCGGCTTCATCGGCGCGCCACCGATGAACCTGCTGCCGGCACGCCGCGACGGCGCAATGCTGGCGATTGGCGACATAACGCTGCCGGTTGCCGCCGGCGGGCAGGGCGCGTTGCTGGCCGGAATTCGGCCCGAACACCTGGTGTCCCAGGGCACGCCCGGTACGGTGCACCTCATCACCGCGCCGGCCACGCTGGTCGAGCCGCTGGGCTCCGACACCCTGGTCAGCCTCGACATTGCCGGCACCCCGGCCATCGCCCGCCTGGCACCGCGCCCCATCCGCCGCGCCGGCCAGAGCATCGCACTCGCTGTCGCCCCCGAGAACATCCACGTCTTCGACGCCACCACCGGACGGCGCCAATGATTGCCGGGATCGGATCGTGCCGGACCACCATCAGGGAGGAGAAAACCATGCGCCGCCGGAATCTGCTGCAGGCAACCGCTGTCACTGCCGCACTCGCTGCATTGCCGCGCCCCGGCATCGCCCAGGCGCCAAAAAAGATCACCTGGCTCACCTGGAACCTCGTGCACCTGGAAAGCCACATCAAAGGCTGGATCGCCAGCTTCGTCGCCGCCAACCCCGGCGTGGAAGTCGAATGGATCGACAAGAAGGGCCCGGAACTGCCGGCGTTCTACCAGACCCAGCTGGTCGCCGGCACGCCACCTGATGTTATCGACATCCAGGGCGCGCTTGGCCTGGAATACGCCGGCCAGGGCGCGCTGCTGGACCTGTCGCCCATCCTGGCGCGCGAGGCGGCGGTCAAGGGCAGCTTCAACGCCGACTACCTTTCGAACTGGGTGTTCGAAGGCAAGAACTACATGGTCCCGTACTACATCTCGAAAACCCTGCTGTTCTGGAACAAGACCCGCTTCCGCGACGCCGGCCTCGACAAGCCCCCCACCAGCTTCGCCGAGATCATGGCTGCGGCAACCAAGATCAAGGGTGGCGAGAAGACCGGTCTGCTGACCCTGAACTTCGACTGGCTGTACTGGCCGTTCATGCAGATGAGCGGCGTCGAGTTGCTGAGTGCGGACCTCAAGACCCCCACCTTCAATACTGCCAAGGCCGCTGACGCGCTCGGCCAACTCGCCGAGGCCACCAAGTCCGGCGCGATCAACGGCATCTCCTGGACCGGCCGCTGGGTCGAGCCGAACGAGGCCTTCGCCACCGGCAATGTCGGTATGCTTCATGCCCATGCCCCGGCCTATTTCTGGATCAAGGGCAAGGGCCCCTGGATCAACGCCGACACACTCGGCGCAGCGCACGCGCCAGGCGGCTGGGCCACGCCCAACTCGCACGGCCTGGGCATCTCCAAGGGCTCGAAGAACCCCGAATTGGCCTGGGCCTTCGTCAAGCACATCACCGGCGATGTCGTCGCCGATTCCCTCGCCCGCACCGCCAGTGTGCTGACCGGCAACAAGGTGGTCGACCAGGCCCAACTGGTCCGGCTGGAAAAAGACGACCCCGCCGCCTTCCAGGTGCTCAAGACCCAGTTCGAACACACCGACAAGATGTGCGGCAACTGGCGCCTCGGCAACGACAGCCGGGTGAAAGACGCGTTCTGGCCGGAATTCCAAAGTGCCGTGCTCGGCCGCAAAGACCCCAAGACCGCACTCGCCGATGCCGAACGCCGCGTCGCCCGCGAACTCCGCCGTGCCTGAACCGGGGCAAGCCGCCCCGGCGCAAGCCTCCTGGTACCATCGCCGCCGCACCCGCGAGGCGGCGATGGCGGCCTGCTTCCTGCTGCCGGCGCTGACGATCTTCTTCCTGTACCGCATCCTGCCGCTCGGCTGGAATCTGTGGCTGTCATTCCACGCCTGGTCGCCGCTGAAGCCGGCACAGTTCATCGGCCTCGAGCACTATGAGGAGATGTTGCTCGACGACGAAGTCTTCTGGCAGGCGCTGGGCAACACGTTGATCTTCATCGGCTGCTCGCCGCTGGCCATCATGGCCGCGCTCGCCATCGCGCTGCTGGTCAACAGCGACCTCAAGGGTGCGGCCATCTACCGCACCATCGTCTTCCTGTCGTACCCGCTGATGACGGTGGCCGTCGGCATCATCTGGCGCTGGCTCTACGACGAACGCAGCGGCTTCATCAACTGGGTGCTGCGATCGGCCGGCATCATCAACGAGCCGCTGAAGTTCCTGCAAAGCTTCGACATGGCCCTGCCCAGCGTTATCGTCGCTGATTTCTGGCAGGTGCTCGGCTTCTACATGATCATCCTGCTCACCGGGCTCCAAGCCATTCCGCAACACCTCTACGAGGCCGCAAGGGTCGACGGCGTGCCCGCCCGCGCCCGCTTCCTGCACATCACCCTGCCGTTGCTGCGGCCGTCGATCTTCTTGTGCTTTGTCGTCGGCATCCTCAACTCCTTCACCAGCTTTGACCTGGTCTACGTCATGACCAATGGCGGGCCGGGCCATGCGACCGAGTTGCTAATCACGTTGATCTACAAGGCCGGCTTCGGGCAAACCCGCTTCGACTACGCCGCAGCACTCACAGTGGTGCAGTTCCTGCTGCTGGTCGTGCTGACCTGGGTCGCCAATCGCGCTGCCGGCGGCAATGCCGGCAGCCGGGAAACCTGACAATGCGCAAGACCCCAACCTGGCCCCGCCATGCCATCATGCTGGTGGTTTGCGTGCTGATGCTGATCCCATTCTATTGGGTGCTCAAGACATCACTCACCGGCGAAAACATCTACGCCTACCCGCCGCGCATCATCCCGGTTGACCCGCACCTCTTCAATTACGTCGATGTCTGGTACATGATTCCCTTTCCACGCTATCTGCTGAACAGTGTGATCGTCACGCTGATGGCGGTGGCCGGAAACCTGCTGTTCAACACCACGGCCGGCTACGCCTTGACCAAGAACTTCCCCGGCCGCCGCTGGGTGGTGCTGCTGCTGCTGTCCTGCATGCTGATCCCGTTTCAGGCCACGATCATCCCGGCCTACCTCATCACCTCGTGGCTCGGCGTGCTGAACACCCACCTGGGCATGGCGCTGCCGATGCTCTCCACGATCATCTGCATCTTCATCTTCAAGGCGAGCTTCGAGGCGGTGCCCCGCTCCCTGATCGACGCAGCACGCATCGACGGGCTGTCTGAATGGCGCATTGTCCTGCGCATCATGCTGCCACTGTCCAAGCCCGCGGTCGCCACCAACGTCATCCTGAACGCGATCTGGTCGTGGAACGCCTTCATGTGGCCGTTGATCACCACGCGCTCGGCAGAGATGCAGACACTGCCCCTTGGACTCGCCCGCTTCCTCTCGGTGATGGAAAACACCACCGGCGCGCTTTACGCCTTCGTCGTGCTGGTGCTGGTGCCCGGTCTGGCGATCTTCCTGATGGCTCAAAAGGAGTTCATCCGCGGCCTCACCGCGGGGGCTACCAAGGGATGAGCCTCTCTGGCAGCAATGGCTGGCTCATCCTGCGCCACCGTTTCGTCGCCGTCCCGCTTGCCCTGGCCATCGTTACCGGCGCCTGGAACGCCTACGTCGCCATCAACGACGGCGGCATCATCGCCGGCACGGTCCAGGACCCCGCCGGCCGCCCAATCGCCGGCGCCGACGTGCTGTTCTTCGAACGCAGCATGCTGAACTACGTCGAAGAACGCCGCACCCGCACCGACGCCGCCGGAGCCTGGCGGTTCGACGGCATGGCGGTTCATGTCGGCCAGGTCGAGGCAATTGCCCCCAATGGCCAAAAATCGGAACGCCGACAACTGCGGCTTTGGTTCAAGGCCCAGAACACGGAAGTGACGCCTTTAATAGTGCGGGAATATCGCTGAATTTTACAGCGTATCCGGTTTCGGATTATATGCCGCTGGTAAACTTTGCACACAGGCCCTGCATAATCGCGCCAAGGCGCGTAGCGAGAGGTGGGAAATATGGAATGACCGAGGGATTTTAATTAATACCAACCCTTCTAGTGATTGACCGATAGAGAAAGCCAAGGCCAGGGCTTTGCCCTGGACCCACCAAAGGCCGACGGCCTTTGGAAACCCATTTATTTTCATATATTTAAGGTCCAGGGGCTTGGCCCCTGGTGGGTC
>Ga0105048_10013239_pt1 | contig 12901 bp, 9 predicted proteins | sample MAT05_FD_78382 | JGI IMG/M metagenome (GOLD analysis project Ga0105048, IMG submission 78382) | Freshwater microbial communities from Lake Fryxell liftoff mats and glacier meltwater in Antarctica - MAT-05 | ecosystem: Environmental > Aquatic > Freshwater > Ice > Liftoff microbial mat | place...
CCTGTTTTTGGTCCGACTGGAAAAACGCGGAATCCGCGAAGAGAAGGTTGAAAAACGGATCGCTGAACGCAATGCCAAGCAACCGCCGCCACCTTCGCAACAGCTGGTGCAGGGCTTCACTATATTGACTTGTCAGTTCATCCGGCTACTGCGCAATTGCCTGCGCTACAAAACACCGTGGATCGATGCCCTCCCGCTATTCAAGGCCAGGCTGGAGAATTATATATGATCCCTGCCCGGACATCCTTGGACCCCTTCCATGTCACAACATATCGATGGGATTGAACTTTCAACGGACTCTGTTGGTGCGCATGCAGTCGACCTCGTGGTCGGACAGCTGCATTTTGGTAAGGTCGGTGTTCCTCGTAAAGCGAAGGTGGTCCTCGTGCAGGACGAATGGCGGAACGGTGATACAATCCGAGCGCGTTCTGCAGTCAAGGTGCGCGGAGGGGGAAACGCTGATGCAGCAGTTTAATCGCCTCCAGTTGCTGGGCGAGCAAGAACGAGTCGTTGAAACGATTGCGGGATTCTGCGGGGTCGTCCTCGGTCGCGTAGAGTTCGGTCCCGATGATTTTTCCAGACAGCCAATCGCGCCATTCCGTAAAGCGAACGCTGGCGGTACGGACGCTGTAACCCATCGCCTGAGGCAGGCGGGTGGGCTCGCGGTCGTAAAAAGCGGGGCGAGGATGCTGGGTGAACGCAGCGGGTTGCAACACGCGAGTCGGATCTTTTAGAAGGGGCGCGAGACTGATACCGTCCAACCCGTCTGGCACGGGCAACCCACACAGCTCGACCAGCGTGGGGAAGAGGTCGATCAACTCGGTCAGCGCTTGGGTGTGTTGCCCGGCAGAAGAGCCGTCGGGGGTGGCGATAAAAAGCGGGGCTCGCGCATCGAATTCGAAATTCGAGTTTTTCCCAAAAAGCGTGTGTTCGCCGAGCTGGTAGCCATGGTCGCTCACCAAAACAATAAGGGTGCGATCGGCCACGCCGCTGCGGTCAAGGGCGTCGAGCACCTTGCCGAGTTGGGCGTCGAGGTAGGAGATGTTGGCGAGATAGCCATGGCGAATCTCGGCGATTTGCTCAGTAGTCAAGGGAGACTGCTGGTCCGGTGGACCGAGAATTTCACGGCTGTCGTGAAAGGCGATATCAGGCGCTCCGTCGGGACGGCGAAAGTCGGGCGGAGCGATTCTATCGCGTTCGTAAAGATCCCAGTATTTTTTGGGCGCGTTGAACGGGGCGTGGGGCTTCCAGAAGCCCACACCTAAAAAGAACGGCCCTCCCGCGATCTTTTGCAGGACTCGCTCCGCTTCGGCTGCCACGCGTCCGTCGTAGTAGGCCGTGTCCGGTACATCGCGGCTCTCACAGAGGAGGGTGTTACCGTAGCGACGCGTGTTAGCGTTGGCATGGTTTCGAGGCAGGGTCCCGGCGATTTGAGGGATGTCGTCGCCGTGATTAGCGTAATGCAGGAACTCCGGTTCACTCCACGACTGAGGATCGCCGTGCAATTGAGTATGCCAGTTGTGGAAGATTTTACCGATCCCGCGGGTATGATAACCGTGCAGTTTGAACCAAAGGGGCAGCGTCATGGCCGCGGGATTGAGTTCGCGGAAATGCGTACCGTTGTTCCAAAGGCGGAGCGTATCAGGACGGAGACCGGTAAGCAGTGAGGAGCGCGACGGATTGCAGACTGCCTGCTGGCAATAGGCACGGTCAAAAGTCAACGCACGCTTCGCCAAGCGATCGAGGTGAGGCGTTTTCGCGCGAGGCAGGCCCGTTTTCTGATCCGACCAAAAGTCGTCGGCCATGATGAAGAGCACATTCGGCCTGGCGGTCGGGCTTCCGAAGGCGGAGGAGATCATCGCGCCACACCACAGAGCGGCCACGAGCGACCAAAGGACCGAGAAGGGAGGGGAACGCTTCATCGTTTGCGAAAATTTTGCCAAAGGCGATTCAAGGGGCGGGATGGCGGCGCCGGTCTGGCCGGACGACGGACTTCACGGAGTGGTGAGTTCACTTTATTGGACACTTGTACTGGTCATGAAGCCGAGGTTGAGGGCATCTCACGGTTTCCGATAAAGCATGCTTGATGGGAAGGGCGCGGCCTGGCTGCGATCCGGGTGGCGCAGCGGGAAGTTGACGTCGCGACGTCGCGACACAGAGATGGTCGTACCGTTGCTCTCCTCTAGAAGGTCAAACAACTTTTTATGGAGTGCAGTCACCACTGCTTGGTGCTCCACGCTGTTAATGAGATTTTGCTTTTCCAAAGGGTCGGCCTGCAGATCATAAAGTTCGTCCAAATCCCAGATACCATAATAGCGGATGTATTTGTAGCGTTCACCTCGGATAGCGTGCATGGTTGGAGTATGCGGGGCGTTCCATTCCCAAAAATACTCGTAGAGCAGATATTCGCGCCAAGGGACCGTTCTTCCTTGGGCGAGTGTGAAAAAACTACGTCCATCCATACGATTGTGCGGTGGCACCAGTCCTGCGAATTCTAGCAACGTGGGGGCCACGTCAATGTTGGCCACCACTTCGTGCACCACGGTTCCGCCGGTCAGAACGTCGGGACAATGCATGAGGAGTGGAACTCTCATCGAGCTTTCGTAGGCCGTGCGCTTGTCGATCACGCCGTTTTCGCCGAACTGAAATCCGTTATCGCCCATATAGACGATGAGCGTCGATTCCAGAAGGCCCTTGCGTTCCAGCCAGTCCATGAGCCGGCCCATGCTCTCGTCCACCGCCAGCAAGGTTTCGAAATAACGCTTGGCGTACTTCTCGACAGTATATTCGGGCATATTGTAGCCAAACTCTATTCCATGGCGACTATTGCGCTGGTCACGCACCCACTTGGGCTTGTCCTGTGCAGCGGTCATCGGCTGCGCAGTCTCCGGCAGTGTGAAAGACTTCTCTTGGTACCGACCACGGTGCCGGTCGGCCGCCACGAAATCGGAATGCGCCGCCTTGTGTCCGAGGTAGAGCATAAAAGGTCGCTCGCGCGACCGGGAATCCAACCACTCAATCGCATAGTCCGTCAGCTCATCCGTGATATACCCTTTCTGTCGCACCCGCCGACCATTGACGTTGAAGCCATCATGGCTCGTCTGTGCGACGCCCCGTGTGATGCCTCGATTGTCCGCCCAATAGGTGCCCTGTCCTTTGAAACTAACCCAGTGATCGAAGCCGGGCTGGGGGCTGTCGTCATCTCCGCCCATATGCCATTTGCCGACAAGCGCCGTTTCGTAACCCGCCGCCTGTAAATACTGCGGGAAAGTGACCAAATCCGGCGAGACCGATTTGTAGTTGTCAAGCACGCGATGGTTATGTGCGTAAAGGCCGGTCAGTATCGACGCCCTGCTTGGAGAGCAAAGGGAAGTGGTCACCATTGCATTCTCGAAATGAACACCACCGCGGGCGAGGCGATCGAGATAGGCGTCTCCACGATCGGGTGCCCGAGGAAACCCAAGGCGTCTGCCCGGTGATCGTCAGCGAGTACAAAAATGATATTGCGTGGGCTGCCATCCTTCGTGCGGGCGAGAGACAGGTCGGCTGCGTCCACGGCTGCCGATCGGAACAAAAGAAGGAGTGTCAAGGCCGACAGTCTTACGAACATAGCTGGAGGGAGAGACGGACGGGGGAGTATAGAGGCAAGGCCACCGACAAGTTGAGCCCAATGTATTGATCTCGTACCCCGACAAGGGTCCGCCCATCCCTGCCAGCACCTGGTCGCTCATCGCATTGAGCCTGGCGATCGGGTGCTTCACTGCGATCATCTGTCTCCACGTAAATCAGACTCACGAAAGTTCGTTGCGCTTGACGACGTCCGATCATATTATCCTAGATATAGATACGCATTCTGGAGATGTTAAGTTTTTTCCGCAGGCTGCTAGGGCTTAAGCAAGCGTACAAAGAAGCCCACGAGATCCTCACCGGAGGGATCTTTAATACCTATCTCCGGAGCATACGCAACAACCTCAATGCCAAGTTGGCTCGCACGATTCTTCAGTACCTTTACATGATTGGGATGATGCCCCATATGCCCATAGTGAGTGGGCACTTCACCGGTCTCATTATTGAAAAGATAAATGGGGGGGTCGTCCGCAGACATCCATCGTAGGGGATCGCTTTCGTTCCGGATTCGGACAAACTCGGGCGATTCAAGATCTTCATCCTCAGCGAGTCGTCCCAGTGCCCGCGCAAATCCCATGGCTTGGTCGCGACTTATTCCCAGGATATCAACCCATGCCAACACATTTGAAGTGGACGGTGTCGACGTCGCACCCGCACACGCAATTCTCGTGGATTCTCTGGCGACGGGATCCTCACTTTTGGGATCGGCACGGTCATCTCTAAATGCGAGCCAGAGAGAAGCGGAAGCACCCGCGGAACCTCCAAAACAACCAATTCGATTCTTATCCACATTATATAACTCGGAGTGGTAGCGAACGAACTGGATAAACCTAGCCGCATCCCTCAGGCATCCCACGACCCGGTCAGGACTCTGTGACGCAAATCGGTAGTTGATCGCAGCTACAGAAATACCTGCATCGAGCAACTCGGACAATGTCTTCGAGTCATAAAGCAACGCCTTGTCGCCCCGACGGAATCCACCGCCATGGATAAAAACAACCAAAGGAGTCGGAACTTTGGAGGTGACCATCCACAGGTCGAACCGGTTTCGATCATGCTCTCCATAGGTTACATTCACATGCTGCGCTCGCATCCCATTCAACGCGACGGGCGCTCGCTTAAGTGCCTCGTTGAGGACCCGTCCAAAGTTGTCGCTAGGGCCGAAGGTACCGTCCGGGCCCACACCCGCCATCGCAGCCATTTCCTCATTGGATATGCGTGGACGCTTCGGTGCTTCGCGGTCCGCTGCCGCACACTCAGATACAGCAGGGAGTGTTGATACAAGAGCAGCAATTAGGAATAATTTCATTTGGGAATTGTTCGCAGGAACCTCTTTGAGGATCGCAGCCAGTGGTCGTTAGGGGTGCATCTGATGAGCGCATCGGACTCGGGGAAGACAGTTGCCGTTGTTAGGTTGGTGAGCCGTGGACTCCCTTCCAGATTTATTTTGCTCAACGCGTTTAGCAAGCTCTGACGAGGTGGGTCGTCTGCTACAGGGTGCCCGGAACGCTTCCTCGTGCCACTAAAAAACCGGAAGAACCCGCTCAATGCGAACGAATTCGCCTCCGTCTATTAAAAAATTAAAAAATTAAAAAATACGTTGCCCGAGACGGCACGTCGCCGGTCAATGAATCCGCAATGAACCCCTTCACCCTCGTTTTTAATCTGCGTCGTTGGGCGCTGACGTCGCTGATTCTCGGTTGCATTCTCTCCCCATTAGTCGCCGCAGATCGTCTAAATGTCGTGTTGATCATCGCAGATGATCTCCGCCCACAGCTCGGTAGCTACGGAGACTCCATTGTACAGACCTCGCACCTCGACGCTTTCGCCCGGAACGCGCTCCGCTTTGAACGGGCTTACGCGCAAATCGCGGTCTGCAGTCCGTCCCGAAACTCGTTTCTGAGTGGTTTGCGACCCGCCTCATCCGGGCTCCGGGGGTTTGGTCGGACGATCCGCAACGCCGTGCCCGATGTCGTCACGCTTCCTCAGCACTTCAAGAACAATGGCTATCGATCGGTTGGGATGGGCAAAGTGTTTCACATCTACAGCGAAACCGGGTTGGGCTCTGAAGACGATCCCGCTTCGTGGAGTGAGCCGCTCTGGTTGCCGCAAAATCCGGTCTGGGGTCCCAAGCAGAACGCGATTCGCGAACGCTTGAGTGCCGAGGCGCGGGCCGCCGGCAAAGAATTCAAGCACTCACACGACTGGCCCCGCGGTTCCGCCTTTGACGATCCTGATGTATCCGATGAAGCTCTACGCGACGGCGAAACCGCCTTGCGAGCAGCCGGGTTCCTTCGGGCTCGCGCGGCCGCGGCAGATGGTCCCTTCTTCCTCGCAGTCGGCTTTTACGAGCCGCACCTGCCTTTCGTGGCGCCGAAGCGTTACTTCGATCTCTATGATCCCGATAAATTGCCGCTTCCGGACAACGACGCAGCGCCGCGCGGCGCTCCCGCCGGAACGTTCAACTTTGGAATGGAAGACAAGTTTTACGACTTTCCACCACCGGAGAAGCGGGACGACGCGTTCAAACGTCGCTACCTCCAAGCCTACCTCGCCAGCATCAGCTACGTGGATGCCTGTACGGGCCGCGTGCTCGCTGCCTGCGCGAAACCGGCCTGGATCGCAACACAATTGTCGCCTTTATCGGCGATCACGGATACATGATGGGCGAGCACGGCAGCTGGGGGCACAAACATAGCAATTATGAAATGGCCGTACGTATACCCATGCTGGTTTCTGCGCCGGGCATGAAAGCACGCGGCGAGGCCACCCCGGCCCTCGTAGAATTGATCGATCTTTACGCCAGCCTTCCGGATCTGGCTGGTCTGCCGGCACCTGCGCGCAACGAAGGTGTCAGCTTCGCGCCCCTGCTGGCGTCACCCGGGCGTCATTGGAAAAATGCGGCGTTCAGTGAGATCTTTCGGGGGGGTCGACTTGGCCGTTCAATTCGGACTGATACGCATCGTTACGTCGAGTGGACCGACAAGACTGGGTCGGTGATCGCGCGTGAACTCTATGACTATCGAACCGACTCGCAGGAAACGGAAACCCTGGCGGAAGCACTCCGGCAGGCGTCAACCGTGAAATCACTCGCCGCCCGGCTGGAGGGACGCTGTACATGCAAAATGATGCCTCGTTCGCAATGGGTCGCGTCACGCCGGTCACGCTTACGACGAGGAACTGGCGGCGCGCACGGATGCGCGCGAACCTGCCTTGCTGATGCTCATCGCCGAGGCAGCTTTCTTCACCTGCAATGAACGTCCGGCAAGATGGAGCGTGGTTTGCCGAAGAAGTGCTTCCGCACGAGCCGCTCCTGCGCGCCTATCTCCAGAAGCATTTTCCTGCTTTGGTCGACTTGGACGACATTGTGCAGGAAGCGCATCTCCGTTTGTTGAAAGCAGGCCAGCGTGGCGGCATTGCCTCCGGCAAATCCTATCTGTTCGCGGTTGCGCGCAACGTTGCCATCGACGCCATTCGGCAGAATCGCCGGGAGTCTCCCTTACGCATAAACGAATTGCCGGATTGGTGCGTCTTGGAGGAGTCAGCAAATGCTGCCGAAACCGCGAGTGTCCGCCAGGAAATTTGCCTCGCCGCGGAAGCGATCGATGCGTTGCCGCCACGCTGTCGCGAAATTGTCGTGCTCCGCGGCGTGCGAGGACTGCCGTATCGCGAGATTTCTCAACAGCTTGGGGTTTCCGAGCAGACGGTCCGGGTGCAAATGGCGCGAGGAATGAAAAAGTGCGCGGAATTCCTGCGTCAGCGCGGAGTCCAAGGCAGTCTCGGGTCATGAACGAACCGGAGAAAACCGCCGCAGAGATGCAGGCGATTCGGGACGTCGCGACTGACTGGCTGGTTTTGCGTGATGCGGGGTTCTCGCCGGAAGCGAGAGACGCGTTCGATGCATGGGTGGGTACCGATCCGGTCCGCGCGAAAGTCTTCTCAGAAATCGAGGCCGCCTGGGGCGTCGTCACCCGACCCGGAAATCGTGGCTACGGCGGAAAACTCCTGGCCGAACTCGAACGTCGGGCGACGAAGCGCCGGCGGCGTCAGCGCACCCGCTGGAGCTGGGGACTCGCGATGGTCGGAGCCGCTGCCGCGGTGAGTTTTCTCGCGATTCCCAGGGAGGCGGCGGAGCCGAGTCAGGTCGTTATAGAACCCGTTCGCGTCGCGTCGATCATCAAGCCGGAGCGGCACCTTTTGGAGGACGGCTCGCAGGTCGAACTTCGGGCCGGCGCCGAAATTGAGATCGACTACTCATCCGTCGAACGGAGCGTCCGGCTCCTCCACGGCACCGCGCACTTCACGGTGACAACGGATCCGAAGCGACCCTTTCGAGTGACGGCAGGAACGGCGACCGTTGAAGCGATTGGCACTGAGTTCGTGGTGAGTTTTGCGGCGCATAAGCTCGACGTGTTGGTGACGCGAGGGTTGGTCCAGGTGGGGCAAGCCGGACCGACGTTGCCTCGTGCGACACCTATTCTCTTGGGTGCCGGCGACCGTGTGACCATGGGACTGGAGGAAAGCGACGTCCCCGTATTGGAAGTGCTGTCTGTTGCCGAGTTGGCCGGTGAGCTCGCTTGGAGGGAGCAGCGGCTAGAGTTTTCGGGCATGCCGCTAAAGGAGATTGTGGTTTTGATGAACGGACTGAACCGGACCAAGCTGGTCTTGGAAGACGAGTCATTGGAAGAACTCAGGGTCAGCGGAATCTATTGGATCGGCGACCCGGCAGGCTTTGCCCATTTAGTAGCGACGAGCTTTGGCTTGCGCGTGGAATCGCACACCGATCGCGTCTTGATCCGCCGGTAAAACCTTTGTGCGTACGCAAACCGGTCAAATCACATCAATTAACGTCGGTTGCGTAAACATTTTCCGGGTAATTCCGTCTTGGGAGGCAGACCCAGAGGTGCACGGTCTCGAGTCGTACCCTTGGAAAACCAACCCACCCCCATGATTCTTCGTCCGATTTTCGCTTGGAGCGCCGAGTTATTTGCCGGCTGTCAGCGCTGGCTGGCATTCTGTTCTGTGTTGCTGCTTTCGTCCGCACTCGTTCAAGCCGCCGATATCCGCCGGGCATTCGATTTGCCAGCGGATGCGGCGGAAAATACATTGAAGATATTCTCCGAGCAATCAGGACGCGGAGTGGTTTTCTCGACCGACGACGTGGCCAATGTGCGGACGCGCGCGGTTCGAGGTCTCCTGTCTCCGCGGGATGCGGTTGACCGAATGCTGGTCGATTCCGACTTGGTCGCCGTCGACGACCCGACCTCCACGGCTTTGGCAATCCAACGCGCCTCGCTTCGACCCGCCCGTTCCGCGCCGATCGGCGTCAATCAACCCGTTCCAAACTCCAACGGCGTTCAAAGTGATGTACTCAGCCTTTCCCCCTTTATCGTCACGAGCGAAGCGGATGCCGGTTATCGTGCTACCCAAACCTTGGCCGGCAGCCGGCTGAAAACCGATCTTCGCGATGTTGGATCTGCCATTTCAGTGGTGACACCTGAGTTCATCGAGGACATCGGCGCAACGGATGCCAAGGGGATTCTGGTCTACACCCTTAACACGGAAGTCGGCGGAATTGGCGGAAACTTCGCGGGAGGGGAAACCCATTTCAACAACGTGATTCAGGCGCCCCAGCGCGCCACGCGCGTGCGCGGTCTCGGCTCGGCCGACCTCGCTCGAAACTTCTATCTGACCGACATTCCGTTTGATACCTATAACACCAGCCGGGTCGAGATCCAGCGCGGCTCCAACGCCATTCTTTTTGGTCTGGGCAGCCCGGCGGGCATTATCAACAACTCGTTGATCGGAGCAACCTTTTCGAATTACACTGAATTCCAAGCGGTGACCGACACGTTTGGCACCCGCCGAGGCAGTTTCAAAGTCAATCGTGAGATCGTTGACCAGAAGCTGGCCGTTTTCGCGGCCGGTTTGTACGAGAAGCGGAAATACGAACAGCATCCGGCGTTCGAGAAGAACAGACGCGGGTACGTGGCATTCACCGCTCAACCGGCACGCAATACCACGCTGACCGCCAGTTTCGAGCAGGGGACGATCGACGCAAATCGTCCAAGGCCGGGGCCCGTTCTCGATTATATCTCTCCGTGGTACGACTACGGGAAGCCCATCTGGAACGACGCCACTTCGTCGCTCCAGCCTCCGCCGGCCGGTCGCAACAACGGACTCCACGGTACTCCTTCCTCGTTTCTCTTTGGTCCGGGGAACATCTTCTTCGACCCATCTTCGAGCCAACCCACCATCGGCGGTCACGGTCTGCTCAATGGCGCTACCACGGGGGGAAGGGGCTCGCCCACCCTCGGTTCATTTCTGCCCTTGCAGATGCTTGCCGTGCGCTACGGCGTAAACGGCCCCCTTGTGAACGACGAAAACGGAAACGTCGTGCCCCGCTTTGGACCCGATCAGGCGTTCTATCTTCAGCCGTCCTTGATGAACACCGATGCGTTCAACTTCCGGAAGATTCTGCTCGATGGGCCCAATTCCGGGCAATCGGCTGACTTCAATGCCCTAAACATTACCCTGCAGCAGCTGGCATTCGATGGCACCGCCGGCATCGAACTCGCCCTGGACAAGCAGAGTCATGATACCAGCGCGTTCACTGCTTTCGACAGTCTGCGCGACTATGCGCTTTATCTCGACTTCAACCGAGTCCTCCTCGACGGACGCCTCAACCCGAACTTTGGCGGTATCACCACCTATGCCACCACGAACGGGGTATCGACCATCTCCAATCGGGAGGCGCTCCGCGCGACCACCTTCTACAATCTCGATTTTCGTCGGATCATTAGGAACGAACGTTGGGCCAAAATTTTAGGGACCGCCGTATTCACCGGACTTTTTAACCGACAACGGATCCACAGCCAATCGTATGAGTACAGGGATACCGCGGATCCGATTGTCGCGACGTTGCAACCGGCGGTACGGAGCAATCCCAATCTTTGGACATCCTCCAATCTCAGGGCTCTGCAAGTTTCCGGACTCGCTCCGGGTCAAACCCTGCTTGATCTCTCCAAGAATCAACTCTCGCAGGTTCACATCGGTGGCCTCACTCAGCGACAGGTGGTCAGTGGGACAGGTACCTTCAATTTCTGGAATCAAAACACACGACAATACGAGGTGAGGGAAATACCAATCTATACTCAGTTCAACCGTCCCGATCTGGCCGCCACGTCGGGTCTCAAGTCCACCAATAAGATCGATTCGATTGCGTTCATCGCCCAGAACCACTTCTTCTCCCGTAACCTGGTCACGACGGTCGGATGGCGCAGTGACAACGTGGAAATATTCGACGCGGGCTCCGCTCCGCTCAATCCGGTCTTTTACAATCAACGGGTCGATATCAACGCACGGAATTGGACGATACCCGCGGCTCCGACCCTTGCCACCCGAGCGGATGTCTGGAGCTACAGCGCTGTTCTCCACGCCTCGGAATTTATTCAGAAGCGGCTCCCGCTTGGCATGGGGCTGAGTTTACACTATAGCGAATCAAGCAATTTCCAGCCGTCCGGACGTAGAATTGATATCGAGAACAATCCCATTGCATCGCCCATCGGCGAAACAACCGAACACGGTTTCACGGTGACCCTTTTCGATCGCAAGTTGTATCTGAAAGCGAACTGGTATGAAACTTCCCAGCAGAACAACAATGGCGCCGGTAATGCCTCGCTTAACGTTGTCTCGCGAATTCTCAGGCAGTCCCTGGAAAGCGTCAACGCCCCCCAGAACGCCGCGTTCCAAGTGGCGAACCTGCCGGTCCCTTCGCAGACGTTTCTAGACGTCATGGGATTCACCTACGACTACGCGAATCTGACCGCGACGGAAAACCCTTCCTCTCAGCTCTCGGGTTCCAGTGACCTGATCTCCAAGGGGATGGAAATCGAACTGGTCTACAATCCCAGTCCCAATCTCACGTTCCTGCTCAACGTCGGGCAGCAAAAGGCTTCGCGTTCCAATACCTCCCCGGCGACTGCGCGCTTTATCGAATCTTTTGTGATCCCCCAGTTTCTCAACAGCGAGTTTGCCAAGTTTGTCATCACTTCGATCCCCAATGCACCAACCGTGGGGGATACCACGACGTCGCAGGTCATCAACCCGTTTCGCCTCGCCCAGTTGCAGGATGGAGGCCCCGTTTCGGAATTAAAGGAGTGGCAGGCAGCGCTTGTGACGAAATACCGTTTTGGCACCGAAGCGCCGCGCTGGGCCAGAGGGTGGTCGATCGGGGCAGCCGTCCGCTGGCTCGACAAGTCGTCCATCGGATTTCCCGTCGTCTTCAATGCCGATTTTGATGAATATATTCAGGACGTACAGAACCCTTGGTTTGGACCGGCTGACACGAAGGTGGATGCCTGGGTTGCTTACGAGCGGAGGTTGGGGCGAAAGTACGACTGGTCGATTCAACTCAATTTAAAGAATGTACTCGACGACGACGAACTGATCCCCATTGCCACGCAACCCGACGGTACCATAGCCCGCGTGGCGGTGCCCGAGCCGTTTACGTGGAGGCTATCCACAACACTCCGGTTCTGACCTTTCTACGTTCAGGCAGGCTCCCACAACCGTCGTTTAAATTCTTCGGAAACTTATCCATGGTGGATCGGCCGGAGCCGTTGCTTCCCTTTGGCTGGCATTCAGCGACGATCGCGCGGACCCCACCAGCGCCGATCCCATTGCCCGCGAATCGACCCGGCTAAGCTGCGCCGGTGCCATGGCGACGCCCGCGACTCAAGATGTGCTGAAATGGAAGGAGATCCTCCATATCAGTCACGATCAGGCAATCGGCTTTGCCAAGGCTCTGGGCGGGATTGAGAGCGAGTCAGATCTCTATTCAGAAAATAATGTACGTATTCGTCGGCAATCCGACATCCTGGAACTAATGTCGCCCGACGATCCTCCGGTTTTTATTCACAACAGCGAAACCGGCGAGGTTCCCACTCACTATGGACACATGGCTCACCATCCCAATCATGCAAGGGCCCTGAAGGAACGTGCTGACAAAGTTGGAATCGAGGCCATCGTTTACGCTCCAGAGATCGGCTTGGTGGACCCTTCGCGCGAACTAAAAAAGGGAACTAAAAAAGGGGTCAACCGCACTTTTCACATTTTTTAGTTTCTTGAGATAACGCAAGGCCGGTAGGCTGAGACCGGATTTGCACTCGACGACGTAGCGGCTGAGGGCACCGGGCTTGCCCATGTGTAAACGAGCGGCGAGCCAGGGGTTGGTGGCGGTGGTGATTTGGCGCAAGTGGGTCGCGATCGCCAC